>Ga0169931_10001628_pt1 | contig 36942 bp, 31 predicted proteins | sample Kivu_15m_20L_FD_129675 | JGI IMG/M metagenome (GOLD analysis project Ga0169931, IMG submission 129675) | Freshwater microbial communities from Lake Kivu, Western Province, Rwanda to study Microbial Dark Matter (Phase II) - Kivu_15m_20L... | ecosystem: Environmental > Aquatic > Freshwater > Lake...
CGTCCGGTTCATCGTCCTGGCTCTGGATCGCTGGCATCACCAGCGCATCACCCAAGAACGACACAAAGACGCCCAAGCTCAGAAGCAGGCCGCCTAAAGTTGTCGCGTCCAGCGAGAAGTCTCTTTATCACCCCTGTAGGCCGAACAGTTTGCGGAGCGCTTCGCGCAGACCGCCGCTCTGCCCCTCGTGGCTGGATGCGTGCAGCGCCGCGATCGGGCCGTGCAGCAACTTGTTCTGAAACAGCCGGAACGCCTGTTCGATCTGTGCTTTCTCTGCGTCGCTCAGTTTGCCGTTCAGCTTCGCCAACAGCGGCACCATGATGCCGTCGCGCAACTTGTCCACTTCCGACGTGAGTTGCCCGATCACCGGGCCGTTCGCGCGCCGGTTCCAGTCGCCCACGAACTTCGCCACTTCGCTTTCGATCAGCGACTCCGCGGCCGGCAGGTGCTTGCGGCGCTCGGCCATGCGCGCTTCCGCGACGCGGCCGAGGTCGTCCACGTTGAACACGCTCACCGCGTCGCCGTCGTGAATGTCCGGGTCGAAGTCGCGGGGCACGGCCATGTCGAAGATCACCTGCGGCCGACCGCCGCGCCGCGGGCGCACCCTCTCGGCGTACCGGCGGGCCGACACGATCGGTTCCGGTGCGCCGGTCGTGCTCAGCACGATGTCGGCTTGCGCGAGTGCGTCGTCGAGGCGGTCCCACGGCAGCACGCGGCCCCCGCACTCTTTCGCCACGCTCGCGGCGCGCTCCGGGTTGCGGTTCGTGACCAGCACCGCGGCCGGCTTCAGCTCCGCGAGGTGCTTCAACGTGAGTCGGCCCATCTTCCCCGCGCCGATCACCAGAACCGTTTTGTCCGCGAACGAGCTGAACACCTGCTGCACAAAATCGACCGCGGCGCTCGACACCGAGACGTGCCCGCGGGCAATCCCGGTTTCGGTGCGCACCCGCTTTGAAACGCGCAGCGCGTTCGGAAACAGCGCGTTCAGGAGCGGCCCGGTCGCGCCGAACTTCTGCGCGCTCTCGAACGCGTCCTTCACCTGCCCGGCGATCTGCGTTTCGCCGAGCACGACGCTATCCAAGCCGGACGCGACGCGGAACAGGTGCTTCGCGGCGCTCGCGTCGGCGTGCTCGTACAGGTGCGGCGCGATGGCGCTCGCGGGCACGCCGTGAATCTCGGACAGGAACTCCGCCATCATCGGGACGTGCAGCGCCGCGACCGTTTCTTGGCGCGACACGTAGATTTCGACGCGGTTGCAGGTGCCGAGCACGACGGCTTCGGCCGCGAACCGCGCGGTGAGTTCCGCGAGCGCGCGTTGCGTCTTCGCGGCGTCGAACGCGAGTTTCTCGCGCAGCTCCACCGCCGCCGATTCGACGTTGCACCCGATGGCGCGGAGGTTCACTTGGCACCGCCTTCGGCGAAGGGGTGCGCCGCGACGAGCGCGACGAGCAGAATGGCGAACGCCGCGATGCTCAGCAGCGCGAGCCGGCGCGCCGGGACGTGCCCGCCGTACCGCAAGTACAGCAACACGAGGAACACGACCCACAGCGCCGCGGTGGTGAGCACCTTCAGCGACAGCCAGTTGTCACCGGTAACGTGCCCCTGCGAGAGCAGCAGCGTGCCGACGAGCAGCCCGGCCGTGAGCAGCGGGAACGCGACGTTCAGCGCGCGCCGGTTCATCGTCTCGATGCGCTCGAGCGAGAGCATGGGCACCGCGCCGCCGGGCGCGAGCTTCTTCCGCAGCCGCCGCGCTTGGAGCAGGTACATCAGGCTGGCGAGGAAACTCACGCTGATGCCGACCGACGCGCCGAGAATGAGCAGGCCGTGAACGATGCCCCAGAACCGGTCGCCGGCGGCCCACTCGGGCACCGTGAATTCGCTCGCGTTCGGCGCGGTGGCGAGCGCGAGCGACAGCCCCACGAGGCCGATGACGACCGGCAGCACGAACACGGCCCACGCCTGTTTCGCGTGGTGCACGGTGCCGTACAAGTAGAAGAGCGCGAGCACCCACGCGAGCAGCAGCAGCGAGCCGTAGGGCGCGGCGGGCGTGGGCTGGTGGAACAGGATGAACGCGGAGTGCGCGACGAGTCCGGCCGCGCCGAACGCGAGGCCCGCGACGCGCCACCCTTTGCCCGGCCAAAAGGTGCGGCCGAGTTCGAGGAGCAGCGCGCACAGGTAGCTGAGCGCGAAGCAACTGTGCGTGACGTTTTGCAGTACGGAAGCGCTCATCGGGCGGCGTGCCCTCGCGGTCGCGGTGCGGCAACGGGTATTATACGTTCGCGTGCGCGAATCGCGGAACCCGAGGTGCGCGATGACCGAAACCGAGTGGCTAACGTGCGACGATCCTTCGGCGATGATCGCTTTGCTCGAAACGACGGCACGCGCGAGCAATCGCACGTTTCGCCTCTTCGCCGTTGCGTGCTGTCGAACGGTCTGGACCGAGCTACGTGACGAACGGAGCCGCGCCGCCGTTGAAGCGGCCGAACTGTACGCGGACGGCCACATCACGCCCGACACGATGCGCAAAGCTTTCATTGCCGGCTACGAGGCCGCTGGTAACGTCCTCGCGGACTCGACCTCCACAAATCCTGCTATCGGTGCCTTTCTCTCCGCAACGCGACATATCAACGAAACTGCCACTCGCACGCCAGCAACTGAAGACGCAGCTGAGATCGCGTCGCACGTTTGGAGTTATGCGACCAAAGACAAACGAAGGAACTTGGCCCGCTGGCACCACGTTTTGCTGCGCGACATCTTCGGGAACCCGTTTCGCCCGGTGGCGTTCGACCCCGCGTGGCGCACCGATACCGCGGTCGCGCTCGCGCGGCAGATGTACGACTCGCGCGACTTCGGCGCGATGCCGATTCTCGCGGACGCACTTCAAGACGCCGGGTGCGAAGACGAACAGGTGCTGATGCACTGCCGCCAACCGGGGCCGCACGCCCGCGGGTGCTGGGTGTGCGACGCGGTGCTCTTGTAGGTCGCGGTCGAGCGGCGCTTCGCCACGAGGCCCGACGGCGAGAGCGCATTGCGAAGTGCGCTTGCGCGCTTTGAATTGCACAGCACGCAAGCGTTCCATTCAAATGCGATTCGCCGTCGGGCCTCGCGGCGAAGCGCCGCTCGACCGCGACCTACGATTTGTGGTGCTTCGCGGTCCACGTCCCCAGCATCTGACACAGCTCCGCGGTGCTCAGGTCTTTCCCGATGTAGCCGTCGAACGCTTCCGCCTTCGTCCCGGTGTCGTGGTCCGCGATGTAGCGGTCGATGGTCTTGCGGGCCACGCCGGTGATTTCGCGGATCGCGTCCGCGCTGTGCCCGGTGCGGTGCAGAGCCAGAATCAGGTGCGGGCGGCCCTTCGAAATCGTTTGCGGTTCGGTGAGGAACCGGTAGGGCCGGCCGATGAACCGCGGCGCGTCCGGCTTGCCCTTCATCTTCTTCAGCGACAGCCCGACGCGCGAGCACGCGTACACTTCCGCTTCGCGCGGCTTTGCCGCCGGTGCAAGGTGCAGCGGCGAAGTCGCGTCCCACACCTTGCGCGCGTCAATCGCGCCGTCGAGCGCCGCGACCGTCGCGCACTTGGTGCGCTCCAGCATGTGATCGACCGTAACGCACGGGCCGTCGAGTTGGTCGCCTTCGACCGGCACCGCGCCGCGCACCAACACGCCGAAGAACGCGGTGCCGTCGCCGAGCGCGATATCGACTCCCTTGAACGAACCGCCGCGGTACTCGCCGCGGGTGCGGTGGAAGTACCACCGCCCGTGTTCGAGCTGCACCGGGTCGCGGTGCGCGAACAGGTCCGGGTGCGCGCCGCCGCTGTAGTACATTTCGAGTTCCGCGAACCGGTACTTCGCACCGGCGATCACCAGATCGACTTCGTTCAGCAGCCGGTGCGCGAGGTCCGCGAACCACGGCCCGAAGTGCGCGTCGTCGGTCACGTTCTTCGGCCGCAGGCCCAACTCGGTCAGCACGGGAATGGTTATTGGTTGTTGGTTGTTGGTTGAGTTGGTGCCGGCGCGCTCTGGTGGCAGTGCCCGCAGGTGGTGCCGTCCCATGCATGGGTGAAGCCGCACTTCGGGCACGCGCCGGCTACCGGTTCCGGCGGCGCGTACCCGGGTCGCCACTTCGCGTGCCGGCCGTGCGTCTCGCCCGGCAGCGCCGGCGGACCGACGAAGTGGAACCACGCCGTCGCCCCCACGTTCCAGCCTACCGCGAGCACAAACATGAATACCAATCCGATCACGCACTGGGTGGGGACGCGCACGATGCCGATTTGCTGATTGGCCCATGGCGAGAGGTACTTGGCAGCAAAGGAACACCACGCAAAGAGCGCCGCGCCTGTAGCCACGAGCGCGACAGTAGCGCTGAGCACGCCGGCAATGTACCGCAGTGGCGAGGGCGAGTTCATCGGAGGTTCCGCAAGGGGTGAACCGATTCTACGGCGCCGCGGGCGACGGCGGGAGCGCAGGGTATTCGCCCGCGAGGTACTTCTGCGCCATCTCCAAGTACCGCGCGCTGATCATCTTCGTGCGCGCCAGTTCGTCGTCGGTCACGGCGCGCACGACTCGCCCCGGCACGCCCATCACCAGCGACCGCGGCGGCACGACGAGGCCCGGCGGCACCACCGCGCCGGCCGCGATCACGCTGCCCGCGCCGATGTCGGTGCCGGTCAGCAGTTTCGCCCCGATGCCCACGAGTGTGTCCGCACCGACGCGCACGCCGTGCAGCACCGCGGCGTGACCGACCACCACGCCGGCTTCCACCACCAGCGGGAACCCGAAGTCGCAGTGAACGATCGCGCCGTCTTGGAGGTTCACGTTCGACCCGAGCGTGATCGGGGCCACGTCGCCGCGCACCACCGCGCCGAACCAGATGTTCACACCCGGAGCGAGAGTCACGTCGCCGGTAACGATGGCGGTGGAAGCGATAAACATAGTGGTCAGTGAATAGTGGGCAGTGGGCAGAAGAAGAACGACGCTACACTATCACTTCTGCTCACTGTCCACTCTCCGCTGTCCACTATGCAAGTCGTCGTCTTCCCCTTCGATCTGTTCGGTAGCCCCGGTACGTCCGAAGGCGCGCGCGTACTCGGCGACGCGGTGAACGAAATGCTCGACGACGCGGACCGCGAGGAGCGCCCGTGCCGCGGGCACGCGCTGCGCGACACCGTGCGCGTTACGGAGTTCGAGTTCTCAGAACCGGCCGCGGTGAGCGCGTGGCGGAAAGACGGTCGCCGCGCCGCCCGCGACGCGCTCAAACACCGCGACTTCCTCTTCTGGCTCGGCGGGAATCACCTCTCGGCTTTACCGGTACTCGAAGAATTGGGCCGCGACGCGCTCGTGATTCAATTCGACGCGCACTTGGATGTGTACTCGTTCCACGACACCACCGAAGCGCTGTCGCACGGGAACTTCCTCACGCACTTCGCCACCCCGCGCCCGCGGATCGTGAACGTCGGGCACCGCGACCTGTTCCTCGCGCCGACCGAAATCGGCGAGACGTTCGAAGCGGTGTTCCCGGCGTGGGACATCGCCACCGACGCCGCGAAGGTGGCGCGCGAGCTGCGCGAGTTGGCGCGCGGCGCGAAGCGCGTGTGGCTGGACATCGACGCCGACGCCTTCGACCCGACCGCGGTGCCGGCGGTTCACGCGCCGCTCCCGTTCGGCCTGTTGCCGCCTACGTTCTTGGCGCTGTTTGAAGCGGTATGGGGGCCGAACGTCGCGGGCGTGTCGCTGACCGAGTTCGACCCCGGGCGCGACACCCGCGACGCCTCGCTGAACCTCTTCGGCTGGCTGGTGGAATACGTTCTGCTGAAGGCCGCGGCGCTCGGCTGAACGAGCCGGAAGCGTGAGCGACGGGCTTGGGTTTTGCCTTGTGGCACAGGCTTTCCAGCCTGTGCTTCTTCTCACTCTCACCCCAGCACAGGCTGGAAAGCCTGTGCCACCAAACCAAGAAAGCCCGTCGCTCACGCTTTCGGCTCGTGAAGCACCGCTTCGCTTAGATTCCCAGCGCCTTGCGCTTCTCTTCCACGAACTTCAGGTGGCTCGGGATGTGGCCGATCGCCATCTGAATGACGCGCTCCAGCGGCATCAGCCCCTTCTTGTTGTGGTTCCCCTGAAGCTGAAGTTGTTCCGGCGTGAGCGCGCGAATGATGCGCGCCATCTGCTTGCGCGTCGCCTCGATCAGCGCGAGTTCCTCTTCCACGTCGCGGTCGTGGTACTTCAGTTCCTTCACGAACAGGTTCTCGTCGGCCGACAGCAGCAGCGGCACGTCGGCGTACATGGTGAGGATGCGCTTCATGCGGTCCACGAGCACCGGCTCGAAGTCCGCGATGTGGCACACCACTTCCAGCGTGCTCCACTTGCCCGCTACCGGGCGGGCGAGAAGCTGTTCGCGGGTCATCCCCTTCACCGCGGCGCGCAGGTCCGCGGCACCCTTCAAATACTGGTCGGCGAGTTCGGCGGGAGTCGGCATCGGAGAACCCTTGTGGTGTGAGTCGAACCGTGTCGTTATACCCGCGAGCGCGCGGCCCGTTACGCGGGGCGCGCGAAATCGGTGTCGCCGTCGCGGTCGCGCCGCGGTACTGTGCCGCTATATGCCGCAACCCCCATCGGTCCCGCTCGCTTGGCGCAACCTCGCGCACGACCGCGTGCGGTTCGTGCTGTTCGCCGCGGGCGTCGGGTTCGCCGTCGTGCTCATGGGCGTTCAATACGGCATCATGAACGCGATGCTCGACAGCAACACCGTCATCATCGAGCGGCTCGATTGCGACCTTGTGGTGGTGAACCCGAATCGCGCCTCCTTACTGATGCGCGGCGGCGTTTCGCAGCGGCGCGTCGAACAAGCGCGGGCCGCGCCGAACGTGCGCGCCGCGGTTCCGGTGTACCTCGAATACCAAGCCGCCGGCTTGCGCCACACCGCCGAGCGCGCCCGCGAGCGCACCCAGACGCGCCGCATTCGCGTGGTGGGCGTGGATCCCGAAAGCGGCGTCCTGAAACTGCCGGACGTGAGCGCCGAAGATTGGGCGAAGCTCCGCACGCCGGGCACCGCGCTCTACGACCGCCGCAGCCGCCCGCACCCGGACCGCCCCGGCGAAACGGTGTTCGGGAAGTTCGAACCCGGGGCGCGCACCGAACTCGCGGGGCGCGACATCACGCTCGTCGCCGGGTTCGACCTCGGCTTCGACTTCGGTACCGACGGCACGCTGATCGTGAGCGACCGCACCTTCGAGAAGTGGGTACGCGAACCGCTGTACCCACTGAACCCGCTCGCGGAGGCCGACCTGATCGCGCTCCGCGTCGCGCCCGGTGCCGCGCGCGAAGTGCAAGCCGATTTGCGCGCGCGCCTCGGCACCGAAGACGTACTCGTTCTCACGCGCGACGAACTCGTGTCGCGCGAAAAGCGGTTCTGGTGGACGAACACGCCCATCGGGTTCGCGTTCGGCGCGGGCGTGGTGCTCGGTTTCGTGGTCGGAATGGTGATCTGCTATCAGATTCTCGCGAGCGACGTGGCCGACCACCTGCCCGAATACGCGACGCTGAAGGCCATCGGCTACACGAACCGCTACCTGAGCTGGATCGTGCTTCAAGAGGCGCTGATTCTGGCCGCGGCCGGGTTCGTGCCGGGCATCCTGTTCACGCTCGGCACCTATCAGTTGCTCGGCGCGATTACCGGTTTGCCGATGGTGCTGACGCCGGGCCGCTTCGCGCTGGTGCTCGCGCTCACGTTCGTTATGTGCTCCGCGTCCGGCCTGCTCGCGGTGCGCAAGGTGAAGAAGGTGGACCCCGCCGATGTGTTCTAGCCAGCAACCTACCCCCCTGGCCCCCCTCCCTAAAGGGAAGGGGGAGACCGAGCTAGACGCCTCGCTGCGCTCGGCGTCCGAAGGGGCTTTCGGTTCGTCGAGCGCAGCGAGACGACTCTCCCCCCTTCCCTTTAGGGAGGGGGGGCCGGGGGGGGTAGGTTGCCCCGGGAGCGCCCGCCATGCCCTCTAAACTCCCCCCGCCGGGCGCGCCGGTGCTGCGCGTGCGCGGCGTGAACCACCATTTCGGCACCGGCGACACGCGCACGCAGGTGCTGTTCGACAACACGCTCGAAGTGATGCCGGGCGAACTCGTCATCATGAGCGGCCCCAGCGGGTCCGGCAAAACCACCATCCTCACGCTCGTCGGCGGCCTGCGCACGCTTCAAGACGGCGAGATCGAAGTGTGGGACACCGACCGCGGCGACTACCGCAAGGTGCGCGGCGCGGACGAAGCCGAACTCGTGAACGTGCGCCGGCTCATCGGGTTCATCTTCCAGCGGCACAACCTCTTCGATTCGCTCACCGCGATGCAGAACGTGCGGATGGCCCAACGCCTCAAGGCGAACACCGACGATCCCGATGCCGAGGCGCGCGACCTACTCTCGTACCTGCTGCTCGGCGAGCGCGACATTTCCGGTAAGCCGCAGAAGCCGCGGTTCGACTACAAGCCGGCGGCGCTCAGCGGCGGGCAGCGGCAGCGCGTCGCCATCGCCCGCGCGCTCGCGAACCGGCCCAAGCTCGTGCTCGCGGACGAACCCACGGCGGCGCTCGACGCGAACAGCGGCCTCGCGGTCGTGACGCTCCTTCAACAGTTGGCGCGCGAACGAAGTGACGCCGAGTTGGGCGCACTGGTTCGGGCACCGGAAGAGGCCGGCGAGAACGGCCGGCTCGCGGATTGGCAGATTCCCCTTCTCAAGCGCGCGGCCCGCGAACACGGCACGACGAGCCTCATCGTGACGCACGACTCGCGCATCATGAACCTCGCGGACCGCATCGTTCACATGGAGCGCGGGCGCATCGAGTCGAACGTGGTGGTCGCGGAGCGGTTGTTCGTGCGCGAGGGACTGCGGCAAAGCCCGGCGTTCGCGGCGATTCTGCCGGAGGAGCAGGAGAAGATCGCGGACGCGGTGCTGATCGGCGTTCACCCGGACGACGCGGCGCGCCCGGACCAACTCGCGGCCCGCCCCGGGCGCGTGGAGGTGTACGAGCAGGGCGACGCGATCATCCGCGAGGGCGACCCGGTCGGCCCGGACAGCAAGTTCTACCTCGTGCGCCGCGGCACGCTCGACGTGTTCCGCGCGGTGGACGGCGCGCAGAAGAAGCTCGACGAGTTGGGGCCGGGCCGATACTTCGGCGAAGTCGCGCTGTTGCTGAACCAACCGCGGAACGCGACCGTGCGCGCCGCAACCCGCGCCGAGGTGTACGCGGTGAACCGCGCCACCTTCGACCGGTACCGCGACGTGAGCCGCCCGTTCATCGACCGCGTACTCGCCAACTTCCGCGCATTTGAAGGGGCGTAGAGTTTTGCCGCACGATCAACGCAGACGAAGACACGATCAGACAAAGGCAGAAGAGCACAGAGTTTTGGACGGGATCACAGGATGAAGAGGATACAGAGGGTTTGAAAACCCAGTCTCTTCAACTCTGTATCCTCTTCGTCCTGTGATCCCGTCCAAAACTGTCTTTGTTGTTGTCTGATCGTGTCTTTGATCGGCGTTCATCGTGCGGCGAAATCGCCCTGTCAAACTGTAGAAGCTGTGCCGGGAGTGCCGATTGTACCGTTACGGGATGGTCCGCAACGGAGCCGCGATGCGCGCCGCGTTCGTGCTGCTAATGGCCGCGCTCGCCGGGTGTCACACCCCCGGTGCGCCGGTGCCGCGCGCCCCGCAACCGGCCGGGCCGCAGTTGCCCGAGGGCGCGCGCGAACCGCTCGAACCGGACGTGTCCGCGCTGCCCACCGACGCGCCGGCACCCGCGGCGCGCCCCGAGCGCTACCGCCGACTCACGGCGAACGAGTGCCGCGCCCTCGCGGTCGCCGCCGCGCCGCTCGCAAGCACGCTCGACGCGCACCCCGACAGCGTCCCGCCGGCGCACGAGAAGCTGCGGCCCGCGCTCACCAAGTTCGCGCACGCGAGCAAGCTCGTGCGCGGGCACGCGGCCGACGAACTGCGCACCCGCGCCGCGGCCGACGCCCTGACCGATTACTTCAATCTTGCCCGAGCCGAAGGGCAACTCGACCTGCTCGCGGCCACCGACGCCGAACTGCGCGCCCAACTGGACGACGCGGAGAAGGCTCTCGCCGCCGGGCTGCGCGACCGCGCCGACGCGCCCGGTCTGCGGCGCAAGTTGCTCGACCTCGCGGCCGAGCGCGCGAAGCTCGAAGCCGCCGTCGCGGCGCTGAACGCGTCGCTCGCAACCAAACTCGGCCTCGCGCCGAACGACGCGCGCCCGCTGTTCCCCGCCGACCCGCTGCGCGTGAAGCCGGACGACGTGAACGCCGAAGCCGCGGTCGCCACGGCGCTTCAGTACCGATCCGATCTGAACCTGTTGCGCGAACTGCGCGACAGCGGGTCCGGCGAACTCGCGGACGCGGTGCTCGACGCCGCGAACCCGCTGTTGGCGTCCGTGCCGCGCGACGGCGCGATTGCGGCGCTGTGCGCACTGGCGAAGCAACCCGAAGAGCGCCGCGCGGCCCGCGACCGCGTCGGCGCGGTGCTCTCCGCCCGCGAGCGCCAAGCCGAAGCCGAAGTGCGCGCCGCGGTCGCGCTGCTCATGGGGCACCGCAGTTCGGCCGCCGCCCGCGCGTTGGACGCGCGCGCCGCGGACGCGAAGTTGGCCGAGGTGCGCACCCGCGCCGACGCCGGGCAGAGCGTCGCGGCCGAACTCGCGGTGGCGAAATTGGACGTGCTGAAAGCGAAGGGCGAGTTGCTTTCCGCGGCGGTGGAGTGGCACATCGCGGAAGTGAAAGTGCGCGCCGCACTCGGCGCGCTGGCCCGCGAATAGCTCACGCGAGCAGTGCAGCGCTTGCGAGCGCGCGGAGCGCGGCTGCGAGTTCGTCCGGGGTCGTGCCTGTCGCTTCGAGCAGCGCCGCGCGGTCGCGGGTGCCGTCGAGCAGCGGGAGGAGTTGAAGGGGAAGTGTGCCGAGGCGCTCGACCTCGTGCCGCCGGTTGCTCACGGTGTCGTGCCCGGCCGCGGCGCGAACGCGGGCGTGCGACAGCGCCACCGGCTTCGACCCGGCTTCGCGCGCGAACGTGATCGGTGCGGCCCAGAATTCGATGAGGTCCGAAGAGAGGTAGGCGTTCAGCAAACCGACCGCGAGCGCTTCAACATCGGCTTCGGTCTGCGCGCGGTTCAGCCGGGCCGCGGCGCGGTCGCACAACTCGGCGAACGGCACCGTGCCCGGCCACGCACTCACTAATTCGAACAGCGCCGCCTTTAGGAACGGCGCGGCCACCGCGAGCGCCATCCCGCTGCGGCTCTGAAAGCGCGCGGTGGCGAACGACGCGACATCGACCGCGCGCCCGGTCGGCTTCCCGCTGCACGCTACGTGCAAGCCGCGCACGCGCCCCGGCGCGATCGTCGGGTCCGGCGACTCGGACGAGCGCACGAGCAGCGTCTGCCGGAACGTGCGGTTGCGCACAAAATCGAGGTACTGCTCCAACTGAATCTGATCGGACGCGAGTTCGCCGAGTTGCTGCGCGACGTCCGCACCGAAGTTGCCGACGACCATCGTGGAAACTTGCGCTTCGCCGAGGTAGCACAGCCCGCTGGCCGCGGCGCGGGCCGCGAACTGGTGGAAGTACAGCGGTTCGTTCACGTCTTCGAGCTGTTCGTGGAACAGGTAGTGGTCGCTCTGATCGCTGAGCAGTTCGTGTTCGGAGCGCACGAGCGCGCCGAACGCGCCCGCGTCCTTCTGTGTGGCGCGGGCGAGGAACGCGAGCAGAGCGCGGGCCTGCGCCACGCGCTCGGTCGGTTCGTCGAACCGCAGCGCGTGGTAGCGCATCATGTCGCGGACCGCGCCGCGAAAGTGCCAACCGGGGTAAGTGTTGTAACTCACATACGCGACGCCGCCCGGCGCGAGGTGCCGCCCGCACACGCGCAAGATCGCGTCTTGCACTTCGCGCGGCACCCACGAGAACACGCCGTGACAGACGACGTAATCGAAGGTGCCGAACTCCGGGCCGATGTCGGTAATGCTCGCGTGTTTCAGTTCGACGTTGGTGATGCCCGCCGCGGTAAGAAGTGCGGTGCCGTCTCTGATCTGGCGCGCGGAGTAATCGACGCCGACGAACCGCGCGTTGGGGAACGCTTCGGCCATCGGCGCGAGGTTGCCGCCCGCGGCGCAGCCGAGTTCGAGCACGCGCGCGGATTCGACCGGCGGCGGGGAAAGCCCGAACAGCGCCGCGACCGCCGCGAGCCGCGCCGGGTGCGTGTGCGCGAACGGCAGGCTCTCGTAAGGCACCGCGTCGTAGCTGTTCGGTTCGCTCATGCCCACCAGTATAAGGTGCGGGCGTATTTCGAGTGGTCCGCTCGCAACCAGCTTCCGACTTCACCCCGAAGGGGTGCGACAACGTAGCCCGGTGCAACGCACCGGGTATCGGCAATTCGAGGGTTGGCAGGCTGAAAGCCTGCGACAATCGTTCCCGTGTCGCACCCCTTCGGGGTGCGCGCGGTTGGGTTGCGATACCCGGTGCGTTGCACCGGGCTACGTTGTCTCGCCCCTTCGGGGCGAAGAGCCGCGCCAATTGGAACTGCGCTTCTGCCGACCGCACGCCTTTCTTGCCGAGAGTTCGCCAACGCGCCCCCTCACTTCTTGCCCTGTTCGCGCTTGCGGCGGAAGAAGTCCGTGAGCACCGCGGCGCAGCGGTCGGCCAGCACGCCACCCACCACGGCGCAGCGGTGGTTCAGTCGCGGGTCGCTGGTGATTTGGTACAGCGTGTGACACGCCCCGGCTTTCGGGTCGGTGCAACCGTACACGACGATCGGGATTCGCGCTTGCACGAGCGCCCCGGCGCACATCGGGCACGGTTCCAGCGTTACGTACAGCGCGCACTTCTCGAGCCGCCACGACTTCAGCGCCGCGGACGCTTGCGTGAGCGCGATCAGTTCGGCGTGCGCCGTCGGGTCTTGGAGTTGCTCGCGCTGGTTGTGCGCTTGCGCGATGACGCCGCGCTCGGGGTGAACGATCACCGCGCCGACCGGCACTTCGTCTTCGTCGGCCGCGACAGCCGCCTCTTGCAGCGCCCGCTCCATGTGATGAACGTGGAACGGGTGCGCCGGATCGGTGAGCGCCAGATCGAACGGGTTGTTAGTCATTGGTCATCGGTCATTGGTCACTGGTCATTCGTTGTTGTAACTCGCACTCCGCGGTTCCAGAAGCGCGATCACAACAAATAACCAGTAACAAATAACCTCACTTGACCAGCACCCAGCGCGTGTCGGGTGCGGCACCGTCTTCGTAGCGGAAGGTTTCTTCCTTCGCCACCTTGCCCGCGGCGTCGAAGGTGCGGCGCACCTTGCGGTACCACGACTCCGCTTTGGCTCCCGCGGCCTTCCCGCCGGTTTCGAGGAACGTGTAGCGGTTCTCGCGCGTCGGCTTGCCGGTCGCGGGGTCGTAGTCGCGTTCGACGCGCACCACACTCGGCCCTTGCGGGAGCCGTACGGTCGCGCTGTGAACCTTCCCAGTTTCGGGGTCGTAGGCGCGGTTCAGGTAGTACGCCCCCGGCGGCAGGTCGAACTCGTTGCCCTTCGCCAGTTCGGTGTGCGTTTCGGCGAACAGCACTTGCCCGCACTTCGGCATCGGCGCGCGAACTTCGCCGCCGAAACTCTGGTACAGCCCCCACGCGGCGGAGGCGTCGGTCGGCGCGCCGTCGAGTTTGCGTTCCCACAGGGGTTTGCCGTCGCGCTCCGCGCGCACGCGCCACGAACCCTTTTCGACCAACCGGCCGATGCTCAACTTCAGTTTCGGGTCGTACTGCGGCTGCCACTTGTAGGTGTCGGCTTTCACGGCGGCCTCGAGCGCCGCGCGCGGGGCGGCCTTCTCCGGCCAGAACGCGAGCACGCCTTGGGTGTGGTTCTCCCGGTCGTAGGGCGACGCGAACGCGACCCAGAACCGGTCGCCCTTCTGGAACGAATCGGGCTTCAGCGGCAGCGACGGCTTCGGCTCGCTGTCCCGCGGCCGGAACCCGCCGGGATGGGTGGTCACGTACACTTCCGAACGGAACTCACCGGACCCACTCACGCGCTTGAGCTTGTAGAGCACCCCCGCGTCGCCGTCCACCCGGCGCAGGTCGTATGTGCTCACGTCCGACACTTCCACGAGCGCGACGCCGCTCGCGTGCGCCGGTACCGCATCGGCTTTCGGGTCGGCCGCGGAAAGACTCGCCGCGAACAGCAGCGCGAGCGCGAACAGGGTGCGCATGGTTTCGCCCGTCGAGAAAGGTACTCGTGTACCTTTCCGACGGGCGGCGCGCGGACTTCGTTTTCCACCAAACACCAAACACCAAACACCAAACACGACGGTCAGAACCGGCGCACGTGCGCGACCAAACCGTGCGCGCTCACGAGCGCGTCCAGTTTGCGGGCGAACTGCGAGTAGGTGTGGTCGTCGGTCACGAGCACCACTTCGACGCGCCCGGACAAGTTCGTTTCCTCGGCCAGCACGTCCGGTTGCATCTGGAGCACCGCCAGCGCGCTCGGCTCGAAGCCGGTCAGGTCGAACTCCGGCGTCGCGCTCAGTTCGGCGAGCACGGCGGCGAGGCGGTCCGGCTCGAAGCACCCTTGCGCGTCGCGGTTGTTCAGCACCACGTTCAGCGCCATTTCGCGCGCGAGCGACAGGCGCACCACCGCCACCGGCACCTCGGTGTGCCCCAGTTCCGCCAGAATCCGCAACCGCAGGTGCCCGCCGACGAGGTGGCCCGTCGTTTCGTTCCACACGAGCGGTTCGACCAGCCCGAACGCGACGAGGCTGGCGCGCAACTTCTGGTACTCGTCCGCGGTGGGCGGCACCTCGCGCCGCGGGTTGTAGGGGGCCGGAACGAGGCGCGCCAAGGGCAGCGCGCGCACTTCGAGTGCGGGCATGGGATGGGCCTCCGTCACTGAAACGGGTGGGTGGCGAACAAATGTGAACTTTCGTATATCACGATGGGTGACGGGCGCGCGGAAGTCAAACCGGATTCCGGAAAATGTGCGCCTACAATGGCCGCATGAGGTACACCGCCGTCGGACTCGCCGCTCTCGCGTCGGTCGCTCTCGCCGCGCCGCCGCGCCCGGTCGCCCCACCCGAACCGACCGCGATCCGCGCGCGGGTCGGGAAGTCGCCCCTCGTCATGACGGCGACGCCGCGGGTCGCGGGGGCGATCCACTCGCTCGTGTGGGACGGGAAGGAATTCGTGGACAGCACCGACCACGGGCGGCAGATCCAGTCCGCGTCGAACTTCGACTGCGGCGCGAAATTCGTCCCCGAGGTGTTCAACCCGACCGAGGCCGGGAGCCTCGCCGACGGGGCCGGCCCGACCAGCACCAGCAAGTTGATCGAGTCGAGCGCGCGCGACAACGAGTTGATGACCCTGAACCGCATGGCGTTCTGGCTGAAGCCGGGCGAAAAGTCGGACGGGCACGCGGCCCGGAACGCCGGCCCGCTCTCGGACCACTACGTGAGCAAGCGGGTGCGCATCGGGTACAAGGACCTGCCGCACGCGATCGAGTACCGGGTGGCGTTCGTGGTGCCGCCGGGCGAGAAGCACACGTACGCCCAGTTCGAGGCCGTTACCGGGTACATGCCCGCCGAGTTCGGCACGTTCCTGCGGTACGACGCGAAGCGGAACAAACTGGTGCCCCTGAGCGACGGCCCGGGCGAACAGGCCGACCCGGTGGTTCTGAGCACCGCGAGCGGGGACCACGCGATGGGCGTGTACTCCCCGGACCAACCGAGCAAAAGGTACGAGGCCGCGGGCTACGGGCGGTTCCGGTTCGCCACCGAGAAGGTGGTGAAGTGGAACTGCGTGTTCCGCGTGCGGGCCGAACCGGGCAAAGTGGTGCCCGGCGGCGCTTACGCGTTCCGCTGCTTCCTCGTGGTCGGCACCGCGGCCGATTGCGAGCGCGCGATCGGCGCGCTGCGCGCCGAATTTGAAAGTCGGTAGCGGTTGTGCGGCGCGCCGGTCGCGCGCCGCACGGTGCCGCGCGACCGGGCCGCGCCGGTCGCTCCCGCACGGCCCCCCGCGGTCCGTTCACTATGCTCCGTCACACCCCCACACACGAGAGCCGCGTGTGATCCGAATCAACTGCCCCCACTGCCAGCGCGCGTACCAGTTGCCCTCGGCACTCGCCGGACTGCCGCTCGTGTGCAAGAGCTGCAACCAGCGGTTCGTGCCCGCGGAGCAACCGACCGCCGCGCCCGCGCCGCCCGCGCCCAAGATCGAGCGCGCGATCGCGCCGCCCGCGGCCCCCAAGCCCGCCGCGCCAGCGCCGCAGCCCGCGGCGCAAGCGGTACCGCCGAAGCCCGAACCCGAACCGAAGCCGGTTCCGCGCGCGCCCGGTGCCGCCGACACCGCGAGCACGACCGGCGGCGACGTGTTGGTTTCCAAAGCGGACTCGACGCCGGACGTGGATTTCAACGTGGGCGGGCCGACGGCCGCGAGCCTCAGCGACGCGGCCCGGCAGCGGCCGAAGGGCCTCAGTAGCGCGGAGATGGTCGCCCCGCAATCGGGGGCCGACACCGACCGCGATTCGGCCTCGGTGCCCGAACTCGACCTCGACGCGCTGGCCCGCGCGCGCACCGAAGCGGAACTGCACTTGCCGCCGAAGCCGCCCGAACCCCGCGCGCGCACGGAACCGCAACTGGTGCTGCCGGTACCGCCGACCCCCAAAGCGCTGCCGCGGCGCGCGCCCGCCCCGCCGCCGCCCGCGCCGGTCGCGGAGCCGGAACCCGCGCCCGAACCCGCGGCGCGGTCCGGGCTGATCCCGTTCGCCGCCGACCTGCTCGCGCTCGTGGTGCTGCTCGCCGGCGGCATGCTCGTCGGCGAGTTGATCGTGCAGAAGCACACCGGCGCGGTGCTGTCGGGCTTCGCGGACGACCCGGTGCAGGGGCTGCTGTGGGCCGCCGTGCCGCTGGTGCTGGCGCTGGTGTACCTGCTGTTGGCCGGCCGCGGGCTGTCGCTCGGCGCGCGGGCGCGCGGGCGCTAGCGGGTGTGCCTCTGGAAGTCGGTGGTCAAAGCGCCCGCGCTAACGCGTCGGGCTACACCGGTGTAGCCCGACGCGTCAGCGCGGGCGCTCAACACTCGAATACCGCCGACTTCCACAGGCACACCCGGCGCTAGAAACTCGCCTTCGCGCGGCGCGTGCCGCTTGCGTAGACTGCCCGCCTTGCGCGCGCGGGACTTGCCCGCGCGCGAATAATGATCCGGGCGACCGAACACGGACGTGAAGGAGAACCGATCGTGAGGAACCTACTCGCGCTGATCGGGCTGGCGGTGGTGCTGTTCGCCGGCCTCGGCTGGTATCTGGGCTGGTACAAGCTGAGCGTGGCGAAAACCGACGACGGCAAGCTGCAGATCAAGGCCGACGTGGACACGCAGAAGTTCCAAGACGACTCCGGCGCGTTCTTCAAGAGCGCCGCCACGGCCATCGGGAAGAAGTTGGAAAACTCGGGCGACGCGAAAGACGCGAAGGGCGCGCCGGCGGGCACGCCCGGACCGCTCGCCCCGGTGCAACCGGGGCAGGAGCGCCCCACCGGGCCGATCCCGCTGCTCCCGCCGAAGTGAGCGCCGATGGGCATGACCATGAACCGCTTCGCCGACGTGGTGCGCCGCGCCGTCGAAGCGCTGCCGGACGAAATCAAACGGCACCTCGACAACGTCGTGATCGACGTGGACGAGGAGCCGGACGCGGACTTCTTGCGCGACGCCGGCTTCACGGACGAGGAGATCGAAGCCGGCGACACGCTGTACGGCTACTTCATGCCGATGGACGGCGTGAGCGCGGCGGAGATGCTGGACAACCCGAGCCGCATTCTCATCTTCCGCAACCCGCTGGTCGACGACTTCCCGGACCCGCGCGAGTTGGAAATCGAGATTCGCAAAACCGTGGTCCACGAGATCGCGCACCACTTCGGACTGACCGACCGCGACTTGGAACCGTTCGACGACAACCCGAACCCGTTCGGCTGAGAGCGGCGCGCCGCGGGGCGAACACCCGCGGCGCGCCGTTGCGTTACTTGTCGGCCTTCGCGGGCGGGTCCGGTTCCCAGCGCAGGCCGGGCAGCGCCGCGCGCGAGCGGCGCGCGAGCACCTCCCACGGCGTGCCGGGGTGCGCGGCGGCCACCGCGTCGAAGCCCTCGACCGCGGTCTCGTACAATTCGCGCGCCTCTTTGCGGGCGGCCATCTTGTCGCTCGCGGTCAGCCGCCACCCGGGCGCGCCGCGGGGCAGGTCCGGGAGCGCTTCGGTGCGCACGCGGGCCAGCGCGACGTTGAACTCGTTCAGGACCGCGAGCCGCAGTTGCAGTTCGGCCCGAACGTACGCGTAGTGCGCCTTCCACCGCGGCACTTCGGTCGCGGCTTTGTCGGCCACCGCGTCGAGTTCTTCCAGTTGCAGTTCGAGGTGCGCTTGGGCCTGTGCCAGCCCCTGCTGCACGTCCGCGACCGCGCGCTTGGTGCGCTCGCTCACCGGCGCGCCGACGAGCGCGACGGCGCGCGCGTCTTTCCGGTTGAGCGGCCAGTGCTCGCGCACGGCGGCGAGCGCGCGCAGCGCCGCCACCCGCACCGGGTACTTCTGCGGGTTCTTCAGGACGTCCGCGACGGACACGTCCGCGGCGCGGGCCTTCAGCGCCGCGGCGTCGAACGCGAGCCGCCCGACCGCCGGCGGGCCGTCGTCGTAGAGCGCGGGCAGCGCGAGTTCGTCGAGCGCGGCCCTCACGTCCGGGTCGGCCTTCGGCGGCGCGGCGAACTCGAACCGCGCCGCGGGCGCGGCCTTCGCGTCGTACGCCGCGCCCTCCGCCGGCGCGGCCCCGACGAGCACCGGCTTCTGCCGGGCGATCTCCGCGAGGAACTTCGTCGCCTCCGCGTGGAACAGCGCGACCGGGATCGGCGCGTCCGGCGGTTCCTTCGGGTTCCGCACGAGGTGGTCGGTGGCGGCTTGGCGCAGCGCGTCGAGGAGCGCGCTGCCCGCGTACAGCCCGGCGGGGCCGCGCGGCGCGAGGTATTCGAGACCGGTTTCGCCCGGCGAACAGCCGATCAGCACCTGCACGCCCGCGGGCGCGGCGGCGAGCGCCTTCTGCAATTCGGCCGTCATGGGGCCGGTGTCGCGGCGGTTCCGCGGGCGCTCCGGGGTCGCGCGGCACACGTCCCAAATCACCACCTTTTGCGCCGCCTTCAACTTGCCGAGCGCGGCGTACACGTCGGCCACCGGGAGCAGCGCCCCGACCGCGCTCGGGTCGCCGTCGATGGGGACGACGAACGCGCGGCCGTCCTTCTCGACCGCGTGCGCGCCGATGTAGAGCACGACGCGGTCGTGCGCGCGCGTCGTCGCGCAGAAGTCGTTGACCGCCTTGAGGAGGGTCGCTTTGGTGGGCAGCGGCGCGTCGTCGCTCGCCGTATCGGACAGGACGAACAGTTGGTCGTTGTCGCGGGCGGCGGGCACGCGCAGGCCGCGCGCGAGGCGGTCGGCGGCCTCGCGGGTGCGGTCCGCGCCGCCGGGCGCGGCGTGCGCGAGCGGGTTCAGGTACAGGTATTCGGACACGTGAACGAACAGCACCCGCCGCGCGTGCGGCCCGGCGGGCGCTTTGGGTTCGTCCGCCGCCCGCGCCGGCGCGGCGCACGCGAGCGCGACGAGGAGCAAGGCGCGGCGCATGGGGGAGCCTTTCGCTTAGAAGTTGTGTCGCGGTTGCCCGGGGCTTGCGCCCACGGGCTGCGAACGGTCGCCCCTCCGGGGCTAAAGACAATCGCGCGCCTTCTGAAGCCCTGTAAAGGGCGACTGTCTTTAGCCCGTGGGCGCAAGCCCCGGGCTTGCGGCCCCGGGTGTCACCGCTTGATCGTGCGCAAGTTGGGCATCGCGTCCACGAACTTGGCCGCGGCGGCTTCCGTCACCTTCGTCTCGAACACGCTCAGTTTGCGAAGCCCGTCCAACCCTTGCAACTCGAACAGCCCTTTATCGGTGATCGCGGTGCGCCCGAGTTCGAGCGCGCGCAAGCGCTCCAGTTCTTTCACGGTCGCCATACCCTTGTCGGTCAGTTGCGGGTTCTCGCCCAAATCGAGCGCTTCGAGGAACACCAGTTTCTTCAACGGGGCCAGTTCCGCGTCGGTGAGGCCGGACCGCGCGACGTACAGCGTGCGCAGTTGCCCGCACTCGGCAATCGCTTTGGTACTCGCGAGCGAGAGGCGCGATTTCCCCAGCATCAATTTGTGCAGGTGCGGCAGCTCTTTGAGCGCCGCGAACCCCTTCTCGGTGCAGAGGGTGGCGTCGAAGGCGTCGATCGCGCCGACCGCAGTGGCCTTCTTGAGAGCGGCGAAGGTCGCGTCGGTCGCGCGGTCGAACTTCGCGGACACGCGGGCCGCGGCGGGGAGCTTGTCGTCGAGGGCGGCTTTGCCGCCGGCCCTTTCGACCGCGGCGATAGCGGCCTTCTCGGCGGATTCGTCGGGTTGGGCGCGCGCGGCGGCGCAGCAGGCGAGCGCGAGGACGAAGCACGAGCGCACGAGCGGTCTCCGGGGCGGTACGGCGGGGTTCAGAAGTATAGAGTGCGCGGCGCGGGCGGAAGTTCCACGGACCTGTAACGGCCCGGCGGGGCAATCTGAAGCGTACCAGAGTGTGAGAGTTCCAGAGTGCGAGAGAAGAAACCCGTTTTTCTCCCTCGCACCCTCCACTCTGGTACTCTGGCACAGACATCGGCGCGCGCCGTAAGCTATCATACCCGCCGCGCGCGGTCCCCGCGCACCGCCCGTTTCCGTTTCGAGTCGCAGCACGTTTCGCGGAGCCGGACGATGCCGGAAGCCGACACCCCCGCCGCACAGCCGCAGCCGGACCTCACCGGGCGCACGCGCGGCGCACCGCTAGACGGTGGATCGACTCAACTAGCCGCACAGCCGCAGCCGGACCTCACCGGGCGCACGCTCGGCGACTTCCAGATTCTGCGCCGCATCGGCACCGGCGGCATGGGGCAGGTGTACCTCGCGCGGCAACTGTCGCTGAAGCGCGAGGTGGCGCTGAAACTGCTGAAGGGCGAACTGAGCGCGAACCCGGTCGCGCTCGCCCGGTTCGAGGCCGAGGCCCAAACCGTCGCCAAGCTGAACCACCCGAACATCGTTCACATCCACCAGATCGGCGAGGCCGACGGCCTGCGGTACATGGTGCTGGAGTTCGTCGAAGGGCGCAACCTGCGCGACTACATGCCGCGCAAAGGCCCGCCGGACCTGCCGGTCACGCTCAGCGTGATGCGCCAAGTGGCGCTCGCGCTCCAGAAGGCGCACGAACAGGGCATCGTTCACCGCGACATCAAACCGGAGAACATCCTCGTCACGCGCAAAGTGGAAGTGAAGGTGACGGACTTCGGCCTGAGCCGGTTCTTCTCGACCGACGGCCCGGCGCTGAACCTCACGCAGAGCGGGGTGACGCTCGGCACGCCGCTGTACATGTCGCCGGAGCAGGTGCAGGGGCACGCGGTCGATCACCGCAGCGACATCTATTCGTTCGGCGTCACCTGCTACCACCTCTTGACGGGCGAGCCGCCGTTCCGCGGCACCACGGCGTTCGAGGTGGCGCTGAAGCACGTTCAGGAGTTCCCGCGGCCGCTCGCGGAGTTGCGCCCGGACCTGCCGGCGGACCTGTGCGGCATGGTTCACAAGATGATGGCGAAGAGCGCCGCCGACCGGTACCAGAACGCGCGGGAGATCGTGCGCGACTTGGTGCGGGTGCGCGACGGCCTCGCGACGGGCACCGCGCCGCTGGCCGCGACGCAAGCGGTATCGAGCCTCGCGCTGTCCGGCGGCGCGAGCGGGTCGCGCCCGGTGTTCGTTCCCGAAGCGGCGAGCACCCCGGGGCCGGGCGCGCACCGGTGGGGCCGCTGGGTGCTGGCCCTGAGCGCGTGCGGGGTGGCCGCGGCCGCGGGCGTGGTGGCGTTCGCGGCGCTGAACCCGCCGGCGCAACCGGTGCTGCCGCCGCCGCCGATCGTGCAAGGGCTGCCGGACGTGCGCCCGGTCGAGAAGGTCACCACCTCGCGCGAGCGCGAACTGCTCGCGGTGCTGAACACCGAGACCACGTCGCCGACGGACGCGATCAAAGCGTCGGTCGAACTGGGACTGCTGTACCTGAAGGAACTGCGGTTACCCGAAGCGACGGACCGGTTCGAGAAGCTGCGCGCGCGGGCCGACCAGTGGAAGGACCCGATCGCGGCGCGCAGCGGGGGCGTCGCCGGGCGCTTGGGCTTGGCGGTGGTGCTGGCGCACGAGAACAAGTTCGAGCCGTCGCACAAGCTGTTCGTGGAAGTGGTGACCGAACCGCTGGTGCTCCCGAAGGGCGCGTTCCCGAAGGGCGAGAAGCCGGACCGCGCCGGGGCGGCGGTGAGTTGGCTGCTGCTGCGGTACCCGGACCTGAGCTTGGCGGTTTCGGACGCGCTGAGCCGCAACGCGGCGAACATGGGCAAGGCGAAACTGGACCCGCCGGCGCTGGAGTCGTTGCGCGCGCTCAGCCGCCCCGGCAAGAAGTAGCGCCCGGCGCGGCATTCTCGTTGCGTTAGGTCCGCCCGCGCGGGTAGTCTGATTACAGGAAACCCGCGAGGTCCGTTCCATGAAGTTCGTACTCACGGTCGCACTCTCCGCACTCGCGCTGGCCCTGCCCGCCGCGGGGCGGGCCGACGAACCGAAGGTGCCGAAGGGCGAGGCGCTGCCGGAGTTCCCGCTCACCAACCCGAAGCACACCGCGCTGCCGCTCACGCCGGACAAGAAGAGCATCGTCGCGGAACTGAACCCCGATAAGAAGGTCGTGCGCATCGGCATCATGTGCGAAGTGTGCCTGCGCGTCGGCCCGCTCGAGCAGTTCCTGTGCAAGAAGGGCACCAAAGAGCACGAAGCCATCGTGCGCGCGGACATGGACGCGGAACTGATTCACCTCGCCATCGTCGCCGCCGGCGGGAAGGCGGGGACGCCCACCGGGTTCATCGACCCCAAGACCGAAGACGCCAAACACACCCCCGCGACCGGCAGCAAGGTGAAGGTGCTCGTTCACTACACGAAGGACGGCAAGCCCTTCACGCACCCGGCACAAGACTGGATTTGGAACAGCAAGAAGAAGGCCGTAATGGAGCACGAGTGGGTGTTCGCGGGCAGCGTGTTCATCAAGGACCCGTGCGACCCGAACAAGAAGCCGTTCTACGGGGCCAACGCCGGCGACATCTTCAGCATCTCGAACTTCCCGTACAGCACGCTCGAACTGCCGGTGCCGATCAGCAAGGACGAAGCGCAACTCACCTACGAGGCCCGCACCGAGAAGATTCCGCCGCTCACCTCGAAGGTGTGGGTGCTGGTGGAAGTGCTGCCCGAAGAGAAGAAGAAGTAGTGCCCTTGGCGAGCGGCACGCGTCAGCGCGCCGGTTGCTTCTCTGCCAATTCACCGGCACGCTCACGCGTGCCGCTCGCCCGATCTGCTCCGCACCGCGCGCCCACGGAACGCCACCAACAGACGCGCCCCCACTTCCGTTAGAACGTCGTTGCGGGAACGGAACGTTCTCGCTACTCTGATAGCCACCGGAATTCGGCACAATCCGCCGCACCCGGTGTCTCGTCGTTCCGTTAACCGTCGATCCGCCCGCGGCCGACTCCACCGCGAGCCACTGTCCCCTTTTGAGGCCCGTATGGCCATTTCCATTACCTGTGGCGGGTGCAGCGCCACCTTCGAGGTTCCGGAGAACCTCGCGGGCAAGACCATTCGCTGCACCTCGTGCCAGTCGCAAATGACCGTCACCGCGACGGCCACCGCGACCGCACCGGCGAAGAAGCCGTTCGGCTCCGGGTCCGCGTCGAAGGGCGACGAACCCACCCCCGCCAAGACTTCGCCCAACGCGAAGCCGGCCGCGAAAGCCGAAGCCCCCAAGCCGGCCGCGAAGAAGGCCGCCGTGGTGGTGGAAGACGACGAGGACGAAGACGACAAGCCCGCGCCGAAGGCCAAAGACAAGCCCGCACCCAAAGCCGCGAAGAAGCGCCGGGACGACGACGACGATGACGACGACGATCGGCCGCGCAAGAAGCCCAAGAACAAGAGCGGCGGCAGCGGCCCGATGGTGGCAATCATCGCCGCGGGGTTGCTCGGGCTCGGCGGCATCGTGGGCCTCACGATTTACCTGCTGAGCGGCGACAAGAAGCCGACCGACACCGCCGCGACCGCGCCGCCCGTTTCCGGTCCGCAATCGCCGGGCGTGCTCAGCCCCGGTATGCCCTCGCCCGGGTCGGACAGCCCCGGCAGGCCTTCGCCCGGGGCGGGCGGCCCCGGACGCCCCACGCCCGGCACCGGTGGCCCCGGCAGCTCCGGTGGCATCACACCCGGTGGCCCCAGCCCGATCACGCCCGGTGGCATCACGCCGGGCGGTCCCGGCCCGATCACGCCCGGCCCCATTACGCCCGGCGGCATCGGCCCCATGGGGCCGATGCCCGGCGGCCCCGGCGCGCCCGGCGGCGGTTTCGGCAACAACCCGTTCGCGAGTCTCGACAAGATCGATTCGCTCGGCACCCCGGGCGCGTGGGCCAAGCACACCGGCGACGGCTACAGCGCCGAGTTCCCCGGGAAGCCCGGAACCCACAGCGTTTCGGAGCTGGGTCTGGAAGTCAAGATCGAGGGCGTCGGCGCGAAGACCGGTTCCGCCGCGCTGGCCTTCTTCTTCACGGTCCCGGTCTCCGGGGTCAACGAGGCGCAGCTCCTCAATCTGATGGTCCAAGACATGAAGAAGCAGGTCCCGGAGATGCGCGACAAGCAGTTCCGGGACGTCAAGATTGACGGCAAAGCCGGTAAGGAAGTCGATGTGGGCGACGCTACCGGGTCGGGCAAGTTGCAACTGACGGTGGCCGGCAACCGCGTCTACATGTTCCTCGCGAGCGGCGCGCTGGTGAACGGCAAGCCGTCGATGTCCGCGGCCGACCAGAAGAAGTTCTTCGACTCGATCAAGATCACCTACCGGGGCGACGCGGTGGCCGGCGGGCCGGGCACGTTCCCGAGCTTCCCCGGCCCCGGCGGGCCCGGCGTCGGCATCCCCGGCGGCACGCCGGGCTTCCCCGGTCCGATGGGGCCCGGCGCGGGGCAACCCGGCGGCAACCCCGGGTTCCCCGGGCCCATCGGCCCCGGTCCGGGCGTCGGTCAGCCGGGCGGCGGCCGCCCCGACTTCCCCGGCGGGTTCGCCGGTGGCGGCACCGCGGGCAACACCGACGGCAACATGAAAACCAAACTCGACGCGTTCATCACCTCCGCGTACGACGCCGAGAACAACGAGTTCTACACCATCGCGCCGCGGCAGATCGCGGCCGGGCGGTTCGGTGGCACCTTGTACCGCTACAACTACCCCGCGTTCAACACCCAGAACAAGTTGAACCTCGCCCAACTCGGGTTCCGCGCGGTCGTCGATTCGAAGGGCTCGCGCCTCTACGCCGCGGTCGCCTCGAACGCGCTGTCCGTCTCGCCGCAGATGAACGACCGCGCCTCGGCCGTCGGCAACGTCGCCGTCTACGACCTGAAGGCCCTGCGCGACGCCCCGCCGAAAGACGGGACCGAACTGAAGCCGGTCGCGACGATCAGCATCGGCGCGACGATTCAGGGGCTGGAACTGTCGGCCGACGGCAAGAGCCTGTACGTGCTGCAAACCGCGGGCACCGGCAACGCGCGGAAGTCGGCGCTGGTGCGCTACGACACGGAAACGCGCAAGGAGAACAAGCGCGAGGTGCTGCCGGCGCTGGCGCTCGACTTCACCAAGGGGCCGGACGGCAAGACCGGCTACATCGTGAGCGCGTACGCGCCGCGCGAAAAGCAGTCGGGCGTGGTGCTGTTCGACCTCGAGCAGTGGTCCCCGATCAAGACGCTCACCGTCCGCGAGGGGGCGACGCTCGACGTGGCCGCGCTGAACGGCGGCAACCTGCTCGTGACCATTGAAGTGGCCGACGCGCCGATGGGCGGCGGCATCGGCGGGCCGGGCGGGCTTCCCGGTGGCCCCGGCGTTCCGGGCGGCATCGGCGGGCTTCCGCCCGGCGGCGCGCTCGGTCAGTTCGGGAACCTCGGCGGGCAGTTCGGCATGGGCGGCGCGCCCGGCGGCGGCCAAGCGAGCCTGTTCGGTGGCGGGCTGAACAACCTCGGCGGCGGCGGCGCGAATTTCTTGGGCGGCGCTCCGGGACAACCGGGCGGCCCCGGGTTGCCCGGCCCCGGTATGGGCGGACCGGGGCAACCCGGCGGGCCGGGCGCGGGCGGCGGCAATCTCGGCACCGGGCGCCACAAGTTCGTGCAGCGCTTGTACGACGCCACCGGCATCGAGATCGGCGACCTCGACCTCGGAGTCGGGGCCCGGGCCGCCAACGGCGGCTACGCCGAGTTCTCCAAAGACGGCAAGATGCTGTTCCTCTCGTCGTGGCACAACGCCGGCGTGGACGTGTACACGGTGGAAGACGCGAACAAGACCAACGGCATGAAGTTGAAGCACTCGATCCGCACCGCGAAGCGCGCCCCGGTGGGCGGCAACTTCGTGATGACGGCCGACGGCAAGTTCGCGATCTTCAACAACGGTCTGGTGATCGACACGACCAACGTGGGCGGCGAACTGCCCGCGGCCGGCAACGGCGGCGGGAACGGTGGGATGCCGGGGCCGGGCGGTCTGCCGCCGGGCGGCATGGGGCCGGGCGGCTTCGTTCCGCCGGGGCCGGGCGGCGTCAATCCCGGCGGCATGGGGCCGGGCATCCCGGGGCCGGGTATCCCGGGACCGGGCATCCCGGGGCCGGGCGTTCCGGGGCCGGGCGTGCCGATGCCGCCGAAGCCGCCCGCGGGCGGTGGGATGCCGCCGAAGCCGCCGGTGGGCGGTGGCGTCCCGCCGAAGCCGGGAGCGCCCGGTCAGCCCGATGACGAGAAGTGAGTCCGCACGTCGAAGTGAACTCGCTCCCGCCGCGAACGGCCGTTCGCGGCGGGAGCTTTTTGCGCGCTACCGCACCGCGGGTTCGACCGCTTCCGCGACCGGTTCGACCGGCGGCGCGCTCGGCTCGGGGCCGCGCGCGGGCCGCAACCGGCCGGCGAGCAGCAGCGCCAGCGCGCCGAACGCCACCGCCACGATGCCCACCAGCGGGTAGCCGCTCATCGCCTTCGTCACCGGGTTCACGGTCACGAGCGCGCCCGCAATGGCCGGCGCGGCCCCGGTCGCCGCGTGCTGCACCGCGGTGTTCACGCTCATGAACGCGCCGCGGTTCTTCGGCGCGGCCACGCCCAACAGCAGCGCCTGCACCGGCACCATGCGCCCGGCCGCGAACACCATGAACGCGCTCATCAAGAGCGCCGCGGCCCACAGCGGGCACGGCGGCAGGTTCGTGACCGCCACCGCGAGGCCGAGCGTAACGAAGGCCAGCGCGCGAAACAGCGCCGGGCGCGACACGCGGTCGGCGAGGCGGCCCACAACCGTCATGCCCGCGAGCGTGCAGAGGCCCGCGACGAAGTAGATTTGCGACAACGCGCTCTCGGTCCAGCCGTTGGTGGCGGTGAGGTACGGGCCGATGAACGACGCGACGCAGAACGTGCTCAGCACCAGCGCGAACGAGAACGCGAACGCGACGACGTGGTCGCGGTGCCGGATCACGTCCGCGAGTTCGCGCCAGCGGTTCGGGCGCTCGGCGCTCAGGTGCCCGCGCACCGGCGGCAGTTTGGCCCACGCCAGCACCCACACGGCGGCGCTCAGCCCCGCCAGCGCGACGAACGGCGCGCCGCTGCGGTCGAAGACCTCCGCGAGCGAAAGCCCGGCGGGCAGTCCCGCGATGCTCGCCACCGCGAACGCCGACACCAGCGCGCCGCTGGCCCGCCCGCGCTTCTCGGGCGCGAACACGTCGCCGATCACCGAGACCAGCGCCACCGCCGCCGTGCCCCCGAACGCGCCCGCGAGCGCGCGGCCCACCAGCAGCGCCTCGAACGTGTTCGCGAACCCGCAGAACAGCGTGCTGACCGTGAACCCGGCGTACATGGTGAGGAGCGTGGTGCGGCGGTCGAACCGGTCCATCACCGCGGCGGCGAGGAGGCTGGCGATACCCGCGGCCCACGCGTACGCGGAGACGATGTGCGCGAACTGCGACGGGGACAGGTCGAACTCCGTCATCAGCCGCCCGCCGAGCGGCATGACGATGACGAAATCCACCATGTGCGTGAACTGCACCGCGACGAGGACGAAGATCAGCCCCCATTCGGCGCGCGTGATGGCGGCGGGTTCGGGGCGCGATCCGTCGGCGGGTGCGGACATGCAAGGCTCCGTGCGGGTACGAACTGATACCACACCGGACGCGCGCCGTTACAGCCCGGTTCACGGTGGTAGTGGACAGGGGACAGGAGACAGGAGACAGGAGACAGGGAGAAAATGAACCACAGAGGCACAGAGGACACAGAGGAAAGGCAAACACAGAGGAAGCAAGACAGTTGAGTTCAGAATAACACAGCCTTTAGGCTTCTCTGTGTTGGATTTCCCTCTGTGCTCTCTGTGCCTCTGTGGTTCATTTTCTTCCTGTCCCCTGTCCCCTGTCTCCTGTCCCCTGTCTAGATGGCGTACTCCGGCTCGAAGATCTTCGCGGCCTTCGGCGTCACGAACACGCTCTCGCCGGGCTTGAGCGCGAGCGCGCGGTAGCGGTCCGGGGCGATGTCCACGTTGATCATCAGGCCGAAGTCTTCGGCCAGCAGGCGCACCTTCACCACCGAACCGGCCGGGTTGATGTGAACCACCTTCGCGAGCATGCAGTTGCCGCCCTCGGCGGTGCGCGCGATGTCCAACTCGTGCGGGCGGATGTAGGCGTCGGTGCGGCCGTTCGCGCTCGCGGCGAACACCTTCGCCGGCACTTCCACGTCGCCGGTTTCGCCGAGCAGCGCGCGGCCGCCCTCCACGCGCACCGGCAGCTTGTTCACGTTGCCCAAGAAGTCCATTACGAACTCGTTCGCGGGGTGCTCGAACACCTCGATCGGCGCGCCCTGCTGCTCGATGCGCCCCTTGTTCAGCACCACCACGCGGTCGGCCACCTCGAACGCTTCCTCTTGGTCGTGCGTCACGAAAATGCTGGTCACGTTCAGTTCGTCGTGGAACCGGCGGAGCCAGTCGCGCAGTTCGGCGCGCACCTTCGCGTCGAGCGCCCCGAACGGTTCGTCGAGGAGCAGGAGCTTCGGTTCGGGCGCGAGCGCGCGGACGAGCGCGATGCGCTGCTTCTGCCCGCCGGACAGGTTCGCGGGGTACAGGTCGGCCTTCTCTTCGAGCCGCACGAGGTGCAGCAGTTCCTTCACGCGGTCCCGCACGCGCTGTTCGGGCCACTTGCGCACGCGCAGCCCGAAGGCGACGTTTTCAAACACGGTCATGTGCCGGAACAGCGCGTAGTGCTGGAACACGAAGCCCACGTTGCGGTCGCGCGCGGAGTGCCGCGTGATGTCGTCGTCCGCGAACAGCACGGTGCCGCCGTCCGGCACCTCAAGCCCCGCGATGACGCGCAAGAGCGTCGTTTTCCCACTGCCGGACGGACCGAGGAGCGCGACGAGTTCGCCCGCGGGGCAGGTCACGCTCACGTCGTCGAGCGCGACGAACGCCCCGAACCGCTTGGTCACGTTCTGAACGGTAATCGACATGTTTGAATAGGGGCAAGGGGCGAGGGGCGAGGGGCGAGACAAAGCAGAAAAAGTTATGGCTCCGGTTTGGTCTTCGTGGTCTCTTCTTGCCCCTTGCCCCTCGCCCCTCGCCGCTCCTCTTCGCCTTCTTCTCGCCCCTCGCCCCTCGCCCCTCGCCCCTTTTGTTCGACCCACACCTTCAGCAGCAGCGTGACCACCGCGAGCATCGTCAGCACGCTCGCGAGCGCGAACGCCGCCGGGCTGTTGAAGTCTTGGAACAGCACTTCCACCTGAAGGGGCATCGTGCAGGTTTCGCCCGCGATGCGCCCGCTCACCACGTACACCGCGCCGAACTCGCCCATCGCGCGCGCGTTGCACAGGATCACCCCGTACAGCAGCCCCCACTTGATGTTCGGGAGCGTCACGCGCCAGAAGATTTGCCGGCCGTTCGCGCCGAGGCTCAGTGCCGCGAGTTCTTCGTCCGGGCCGATGGCTTCCATCACCGGGATCAGTTCGCGGGCGACGAACGGCAGCGTCACGAACGTGGTGGCGAGGATCAGCCCCGGCACCGTGAACAGCACTTGGAACCCGTTCGTCTTGAGCCACGGGCCGAAGAACCCTTGCAGCCCGAACAGCAGCACGAACATCAGCCCCGCGACCACCGGCGACACCGCGAACGGCACGTCGATGAGCGTGACCAAGAGCGTGCGCCCGCGGAAGCGGAATCGCGCGATGGCCCACGCCGCCGCGATCCCGAACACGATGTTGCACGCCACCGCGAGCGGCGCGACCGTCAGCGTGACCAGCACCGAGTGCCGCGTGTCCGGGTCTTCGGTGAGGTACCGCCAGTACGCGCCGAAGCCGTCCGCGAGCGCCTCCGCGAACACCGCGATCACCGGCACCACGACGAGAATCGTGAGGAACCCGAGCGCGAGCGCGGTGAGCAGCACCCGCACCCACAGGGGGTCTTGGGAACGCTTCGCTTGGAAGGATGAAGGATGAAGGGGGAAGGATGAAGGGGGAACGCCGTCCGGCGCGCGCGCCGCCCCGCCGCCGTCGCCACCGGTTGCGGGGTGTTCTGTGTTCTGCGATTCATCCTTCATCCTTCACCCTTCACCCTTCACCCTTCCGAAGTCATCCTTCATCCTTTTTGGCGAAGCGCTCCAGTCGGTTAATCAGAATCAGCATCAGGAACGACGCGGCCAGCAGTACGCACGCGATGGCGGTCGCTTCGCGGTAGGAGTTCTCGCGGCCCTCTTCGAGCCGGCCCACGATCAGCACCGCGGCGATTTCGGTTTTGAACGGCATGTTCCCGCTGACGAACACCACGCTGCCGTACTCGCCCAGCCCGCGGGCGAACGCGAGCGCGAACCCGGTGAGCAGCCCCGGCAGCAGCGCGGGGAAGATGATGCGGCGGAACGTCTGCCACCGCGACGCGCCCAACAGCGCCGCGGCCTCTTCCGCTTCCGCGTCCAGCGATTCCAGCACCGGTTGCAGCGTGCGCACCACGAACGGGAAGCCGATGAACACCAGCACGAGCACAATGGCGACGCGCGAGTACGCGCCTTCGAATCCGAGCGGAACGAGGAACTGCCCGAGCCAGCCGTTCGGCACATAGAGATTCGAGAAGACGAGGCCCGCGACCGCGGTCGGCAGCGCGAACGGCAGATCGACGAGCGAATCGAACAGCCGCTTCCCGGGGAACTCGTAGCGTACCAGCACCCACGCCACGAGCAGCCCGATCGCGCTGCTGAGGAGCGCCGCGACGAAGGCCGTGCCCAACGTGAGCGCGTACGCGGCGCGCGCGCGATCGGTCCACACCGCGGCGCGGAACTGGTCCCAACTGAGTTGCGCCGCGGTGATGGCGCACGCGGCGAGCGGTACAATCACCAGCACGCCCAAATAAAAGAGCGTGAAACTGATGCTGAGCCGGTAGCCGGGCAGAACCCGCGGGTTCGATTGTGACATCGCCCCTCGTAACCGCCTTCAGAGTAGTAGGCACGCTCCGCGTGCCGTGTGTTCGAGCCGAGTCAGCTTCACAGAAGCCAGTTCCGGCTCAGCAACAGCACGGTGCGCACAGTCGGTTAACTGAAGCGGCCCGAACACACGGCACACGGAGTGTGCCTACTACCCTAACTGGCAGATCGTCAATCGCCTTTGTCGTAATTGTCCCTTACTTGGTTATTCTATGGGAACGCCGGCCAATCGCCCCGCACCTCCGAAGCAAGGCGGCGGGTTTCCGTTCAAGTGGTTCGTGCTCGCGGTCGTTCTCGGCGGCGCGGGCATCGGCGCGGCGATCGTCTTTACCGGCGACAAGCCGTGGGGTTCTTCGCCGCCGGGCATGGTGTGGATTCCGAGCGGCACGTTCCGCATGGGGACCGACGACCCGAACTACCGGTTCCAAGACGCGCGCCCGATTCACGAGGTGTTCGTGAGCGGGTTCTGGATGGACGAAACCGAAGTGACCAACGAGCAGTTCGCGGCGTTCGTGACCGCGACCAACTACGTGACGGTCGCGGAGCAGAAGCCGAGCAAAGAGGTTCTGCTCGCGACGATGCCGAAGGGCGCGCAGCTCCCGCCGGACGAAGCGCTCGTGCCCGGGTCGCTGGTGTTCGCGCCACCGCCAGAGGAAGTGGGCTTCGACAACGAAACGAACTGGACGAAGTGGGTGGACGGCGCGTGTTGGAAGCACCCCGAAGGGCCGGGCAGCGACATCAAGGACCGCACGAACCACCCGGTCGTTCACGTGTGCTTCGTGGACGCGCAAGCGTATTGCAAGTGGGCCGGGAAGCGGCTCCCGACCGAGGCCGAGTGGGAGCGCGCCGCGCGCGGCGGGTTGGAGGGCAAGATTTACGCGTGGGGCGACGAACCGGTGGAAGAGAACGGCAAGTGGCGGTGCAACATCTGGCAGGGGCGCTTCGGGGGCAAGCCGAACGCGCGCGACGGCTTCGTGCGCACGGCCCCGGTGCGCAGTTTCGCGCCGAACGGGTTCGGCCTGTACGACGTCGCCGGGAACGTGTGGGAGTGGTGCGCGGACTGGTACACGCCGGGCTACTACACCGTCAGCCCGCGCGAGAACCCGCAGGGGCCGGAAGGCAGCTACGACCCCTCGCGCCCGGACGAGGCGCACGTGCCGAAGCGCGTGCAGCGGGGCGGCTCGTTCCTGTGCAGCGACGGCTTCTGCGCCCGGTACAAGCCCTACGGGCGCGGCAAGGGCGAGGTGTACACCGGCAGCTCGCACGTCGGCTTCCGCTGCGCGCGGGACCGGTGACAACCCGCGGTCACTGACTGCCGAACAGACCGACCGCGAACGTAAACACTTGGCGGATGTCGCCGCGCCCGCGGTTCAGCGGAACGCCGAAGTCCAGCGCCAGCGGCAGCGGGCCGAGTGCCGGCACCGAGATGCGCAACCCCGCGCCCACCGTCACGCGGTAGTCCTTGATCTCGAACCGGCGCTCCACGGTGCCGTGGTCGACGAACGCCACCGCGAACATCTTGTCGTTCGGCAGAATCGGAATCTGGTACTCGATCGTGTTCAGGAACGAGAACGTGCCGCCCACCGCGAGGCCGTTCTCGAACGGCCCCATGCCGCGGAAGCTGAACCCGCGGAAGCTCCGAATGCCGCCGCCGTAGAACCGCTCGAACACCGGGGCGTTCGTGCCGGCCACGGCCACTTGGGTGCGCAACCCGAGCACGTGCCGGCCGCTGCCGTCCTCGCGGGCCAAGAACTTCGACGAGAAGAACTGCGTGAACTCCGCGGTGCCGATCGGGAACGTGTAGTCGCCGAGCACCTGCTCGTAGCCGATGTCGAACACGTTGCCGCGCGTCGGGTAGATGAACGAGTCGCGGGTGTCGCGGTTCAGCCCGGCCCGCAGGCCGACGAGGAGGTGCGAACCGGCGTCGCGCTTGATCGCGTCGGTCGCGAAGTCCGGGACGTCCTTCACCTTCACCCCTTCCACGCGGGTGCTCAGCGAGGCGCGCCAGATGGGGTCGAGCCGGCGGTCGATGGTCACGCGCCCGCCGAACCGGTCCTCGTTGTACTCGGCGAACGCGCGGTTGTAGTAGTACGCGGAGTTCGTGAGGCCGAACGGCGTGTCGAACAGGTACGGCTCGCGGAACGTGAGCGAGTACCGCTGGAACTGCACCCCGGGCGCGGCCTCGAGGCGCAGCTCTTGGCCGTCGCCGCGGAACGCGCGGCCGTAGCGGAAGTCGTCCCAACTGCGCGGGATCCGGGTGAGGCTGAAGTTGCGCTCGTTCAGCACGAAGTTGCCGGTGAGGCCGGCGTCGGAGTTCACGCTGCCGCCGATCACGAACTGCCCGGTGCGGGTCTCCTTCACGCGCACGCGAATGTCTTTGATCGCGCTGTCGAACTCGTTGGGGATCACGTCCACCGTCGGCGGCTCTTCGGCGTCGAAGATGCCCAACCGGGCGAGGCGCATGCGCGCCTCTTCGAGCTTCGGGTACTGCAGCACCTGCCCGGGGAACAGGTCCAGTTCGTTCAGAATCACGCGCTGGTTGGTGATCTCGTTCCCTTCGACGCGGATCGTGCCCACGCGGTCCTGTTCGCCGCGGTCGCCCTGAATCTGGTAGTGCACGCGCACCACGCCGGGCGCGGTCTCGTACCACTGTTCCTCCACGCCCCACGAGTACCCGCGGAGGCCGCCGTAGTCGCGGATGCGCGTCAGGTCCCGCTTGGCGACGCGCGCGTCGTACCGGTCGCCGGACTTCATCTCGACCACCTTGTCGATGGTCTCGGTGGGGAACGATTTCAGCCCGTCGATCTGCCGCGCTTCCACCGTGTACTGCGGGCCTTCCACGATGTGGTACACGAGCGTGACGTGCCGCAGGTCGTCGGACCGGCGCACCTCCGGTTCGATCTTGGCGTTCAGGTAGCCGAGGGCGTGGTAGTACTCGAGCAGCGCCTTGCGGTCCAAGTCCAGCGTCGTCGAGTTGAACTTGCCGCCGATGGTGCGCAGGAACTCGCGCTTGGTGACGAGTTGCGTGCGGAGCCGGCCCGACGTGGCACCCCGGTTGCCCACGAACTCCACGTCCCGCACCTTCACCACCGGGCCTTCGGTCACGGTGTACACGACGCGCGTGTCGGTGCTCTTGGTGCCCTCGGTCAGTTCGACCGTGGCGAAGTAGCGGCCGTCCTCTTGGTACTTGCGCGCGATGGCCTGCCGCCCGAGTTCGTTGGCGAGCGGGTTCATCGCGTCGCCCTTGCGCAGCCCGGTGAGCGAGCGCAGCGTGCTCATGCTCAGGTGGTCGGCCCCCTCGAACACCACGTCCTGCACCACGCTCGTCAGCTCGGTCACGAGGAGCGTGACCGTGACGCGGCCGTCGGTCTCGTTCGTGGTGTGGACGCGAATGCCGCTCGGCGTGAACCAGCGCGTGTTGTACAGCCGGCGCACGTCTTCCTGAATGGTGGCTTCGTCGTAGGTGCGGCCGGCCCGCAGGTGCATCACGTTGAGAATTTGCGGCGTGGCGCGGAGCTTGTTCCCGACGACGACGATTTCGGCAATGGGCTTCCCCTGCGGACTGTCGGCCGCCCCGACCCACCCGCGGCCCGCGCCGAACAGCACGAGCGCGAACGCGGCAACGGTGAGCGAAAGGCGGGTGCGACGGCGTGCGGTCATCGGGGGATTCCGTGGTGGTTCCCGGTCGGCGCGTGCGGCATCTCGGTGAAGGGCGGGCGGATACTCGCGGGCCGATTTTGTGTCAAGTCCGTGACGGCGCGTGCCGAAACGCGCTGAGGGCCCCAAAAACTGGGGGAGTTGGGAAGCGCAACAAGCGAGCCGCCGGCGGCGGAGTGTCTGTTGCGCTGCACTCTCCCCGGAGGCACGCCAAATGGCCGTTCCGCGCCCGCGCCCGAAGCTCATGGTGGTCGGCGACTCGCTCGCGCAGGGGTGCCGCTCGCTCACGGTGTCGCGCGCGTTCTGCTCGCAGTCGTGGCCCGCGCGGCTCGCCGCGGCGCAGGGTTGGGAGTTCGTTTCGCCGGACCACCCGCGGCCGGTCCTCTTCGACCTCGAAGACGAAATGCGCCGCCTCTCCACCCTCGGGTTCGCGCTCGCCGGCCCGCGGTTCGAGGGCATCGAGCCGCGGTTCCGCCGCAACCTCGCCGAGTGGCTCGCGGGCACCGCGGAATCGAGTTTCCCGTGTTTCGACAACCTCGCGGTCGCCGGGGCGCTCGTCGGCGACGTGTACGCGCGCACCGCGGACACGTCGGCGGCCGATATCGCGAACCTCACCGGCGGCGGCAACCCGAACGCGGCGCTCTCCGTGAAGGCCGTGGGCGACCTGCACGTCGCGGTCAACGCGCGGTTCACGCTGAACCCGACCGGCGACCCGGCGTTCGCCGGGTTCACGATGCTCGACTGGGTGCGCGCGCGCCAGCCCGAAACGCTGGTGGTGCAGATCGGGCACAACCACGGGCTGTACGAAGTCGGGTCGAAGGCCGCGGCGCAGCCGATCGACGGCCCCGACAAGGTGTACGGTGCGTTCTGGGACCAGTGGGCGCGGCTCGCGGGCGAACTCGCGGCGCTCCCGCCGGAAGTGGGCACCGTCGTCGTGGTGCTGCTTCCCAAAGTGAGCGCGGTGGCGAACCTGCGCCCGCGCGGGCCGAACCGCACGAACGGCTACGCGGACGCGTACGACCCGGTGTTCGCGCCCGCGGCGCGCAACCTGATCGGGGCCGAACTCGCGGGCATCGACGCGCAAGTGGTCGCCGCGAACGACCGCGTGCGGGCGCTCGTGCTTGAGGCCGCGACCGCCGCCGGCACGGCGGGCCGCGTGAAGTTCGTGGACGCCTACGCGCTGTTCGACGCGTTCGATTACAAGAACCGACTGGACGCGGCGCGGCGGATCGACCTCGGCGACGGGATCGTCGTGGACAACCGCTACCTCGAAGCCGCGACCGAGCGCCAGAACTGGTTCGCGCGGCCGACGCGCCGCTGGGTGGCGGGCGGCCTGCAAAGTGTGGACGGGATGCACCCCACCGGGTGCGGGTACGCGCTGTTCGCGTGCGAGGTGATGGCGGCGCTGGGCCTCCCGCACGACCGCACGGCGGTGCTGCGCCGCGGGTTCGCCGAAGACCGCCTGCTGAGCGACGTACCGGGCGAACTGGGCGTTCTCGTGCGCCTCCTGTCGCTGTTGCGGGAACTGGACCGGCTGAACCAACTGGCGGGCGACCGCACGACGCTGTTCGGCGCCGACTCGGGCCTCGGCGACGCGCTGCGGTTCATGCGCCAAGCGTTCGTGCGGTAGCGGGGCGGCGCGAAAAAAGCGCCCTTGAACGCCGGCCGCGGCGCGTTAAGATTTGCTGTGTTGCGGGATTGGTATATCGGTTGTGCCCAGCCTTCCCAAGGC
>Ga0169931_10001629_pt1 | contig 36941 bp, 35 predicted proteins | sample Kivu_15m_20L_FD_129675 | JGI IMG/M metagenome (GOLD analysis project Ga0169931, IMG submission 129675) | Freshwater microbial communities from Lake Kivu, Western Province, Rwanda to study Microbial Dark Matter (Phase II) - Kivu_15m_20L... | ecosystem: Environmental > Aquatic > Freshwater > Lake...
AGACATGTAAACAGGAGCGGCCGTGTAATCCCGAATGTGCGCTCCGGTGATATCACAAGCGTGATGCAAAGCAGTATCAGCATTTTCGATAATCAACTCTTCGCCAAAAGCATTGATGAAATGCTTGGTTCGCCCACTTACTTGCACTCTGTAAGGATTGACAGATGTGAACTTGATGGTATCACCCGGCATGTAGCGCCACAGCCCGCCATTGGTCGAAATCACGATAGCGTAATTTTTTCCCGGTTCAACATCGTGCAGCGTGATGGTTTCAGGATTGGGTGAATCCCATTGGTCCATGGGAATAAACTCGTAGAAAATGCCATAGTCAAGCATTAACAGCATGTCATCAGCGCCCAACCGATCTTGAATGGCAAAGAATCCCTCGGATGCATTGTATGTCTCCATGTAATTCATCTTGGCCGAGGGAATGAGCTCCTCAAAACGCTGCTTATAAGGCTTGAAACTTACGCCACCATGGGCATACAATTCCAGATTGGGCCACACTTCACTTATGTTTGACAGGCCCTTTTTCTCCAAAATCTTCTTGAACAAAACCAAGGTCCAAGAGGGCACACCGGCCACCATGCGGACATCCTCATTCATGCTCAAAAGGGTCAACTTTTCAATTTTTTCTTCCCAATCCTCCATCAAGGCCACGTCTTTACCCGGAATTCTTTTGAGTTCCACCCAGATGGGCAAATTGCGGATAATGATGGCAGACAAGTCACCGGTATAGCATTCACGATCATCGGGATGTACTCCTGAGCTACCTCCGAGAACAAGCGTTTTTCCCGAGTACAAATCAGGTTTGGGATGAAGCGAATAATATAGCGCCAACAAATCCTTGCCGCCCTTGTAATGGCATTCTTCCAACGACTCGCTTGTCACCGGGATGAATTTGCTGCGGCCGGCTGTGGTGCCGGAAGATTTTGCAAACCAGCGCGTTTTGCCCGGCCAGAGATAGTTCTCTTCGCCACTACGAACGCGTTCAATGTGCTGATAATATGTCTCGTAGGAGTGAACAGGTACCGCACGGGCAAAATCTGCAGGTGTCTTGATTTTGTCGAATCCGGCCGCTCGGCCAAAAGTGGTCTCAGCGCCATTGGACATGAGATTGTAAAAAACAGCCTCCTGCACTGCATGCGGATACTGTTTGAAAAGTTCAATTTGATGAACTCGCTTCTTAATAAACCACGAAAAAACCGCATTCAACGGCATAGTCTATCCTTGTTTTCGGCACGCAAGATAACAGCGCTCGGGGACTGATTGAAAGGTGAAAATGATGTGAAAATGCATCCGGCCAAAACAAGGGTTTGTGGCCCAGCCCTTACATTCGCGGCAAAATTGTTACCCCACCATGGACAACGCCAACAAAAACCAACTGAACATCGAACTGACCGAAGACATGGCCGAAGGCACCTATTCGAACTTGGCCATCATCACCCACTCTCCCGCGGAATTCATTGTGGACTTTGTGAAAGTGATGCCCGGTGTGCCCAAGGCCAAAGTAAAATCGCGCATTATCCTCACCCCCCAGCATGCCAAACGCCTGATGAAAGCCTTAGCCGACAACATCTCTAAGTTTGAGCAGCAACACGGCACCATCAAAGAAATGCAAGCTAACGAAATGCATTTTCCGATGAATTTCGGTGGGCCAAAAGGCGAGGCGTGATATCCGTCAACCTCATTTTCACAGCTGCGATGTTGACTCAAATCAGTCTCTTTATCGTGGTTGGATATACATTTGCCGAGTGAAAAAACTGACCGCCATAGCACTTTTGATTGCCTTGTCAGGCCAGTGCTTGGTGCAGTTGGGTTATTTGGCTTGGTTCGAAATCAATCGCACGGAAATAGCCCTGGCGAACTGCGAAAACAAGGACAAACCCGAAATGGCATGCAATGGACAGTGCCACGCCATGAAAACCCTGAAAAAGCTGGAAGAACAAACCTCAAACGAGGTGCCCGAAGGCCAAATCGAGACCCTGTCCATTCCGGTGTTTTTGGTTCAAGAAAGCGTGTATTCTGTTCCGGCTTTGCAGTCTGAACAATTCATTTCTCATCCCATTGTGGCGTCTTCGCTATCCGAAGGCGTTTTGGCGGGCGTTTTCAAGCCCCCGGGTGATGTGTCTATTTCAGTTTGAAACAGACTACTCACCAACAAAATCAATATGAATAAATTCATTTTGGCCTGTGCCGTTGTGCTCAGCGCCATGCCGCACGCGCTAGCTTGCGACATCTGCGGATGTTCGTCAAGCGGAATGCAACAGGGCATTATGCCCGGCATACTGCACGACTTCGCAGGGGTAAGGCTGCAACATCGGCAGTTCGAAAGCACCCATCCGGGATTGTTTGGCAAACCCGGCATCGTGTCTCATGAGCAATTCAGCACCATGGAGGCATGGGGGCGCTATTCACCTCACCCGCGTTTGCAATTGATGGGATTTGTGCCTTACAATCATTTTGTCAAAAATGAACCCGGCCAACCCACCGAAATGGTTCGAGGGTTGGGAGACGTGCGCCTGTTGGCCAATGCCGTGCTGATCAATCGCAATGACACATCCGGGGTGGCACATTTGCTTTTAGCAGGTGGTGGGGTAAAATTGCCCAGCGGGCTCAACCAAGGCCCGACCTCTGCCGAACCGGCCTACAATCCGAATATGCAAGCAGGCACCGGCAGCACGGACTATATGTTCATGGCGTCTTATGCCTTGCGGGTGAGGCTGTTTGGATTGATGGCGGAAGCCAATTACACCCGCAACACAGCCAACGCCTTGGGCTATCGGTTTGGCAATAGAATGGCTGCTGCAGGGCATGTTTTTGTGCGGCTGAGCCCCAAAAAAGCCAAGTGGACAGCCATTCCGCGGGTGGGCTATTCATGGGAAAATGCCGCCATTGACTACTCAGATTGGGACGCCTGCGCTCAAAACCGCTACTCGGGCGGAACTTTTGGCTTTGCCAATGCCGCTTTGGATGTGTTTGCCGGTCGGTTTGCTTTCAACTTCAACGCGGCATTGCCCGCACATCAAAACTTTGCCATGGGCCGCGTCCAATCCAACGGACGATTTGGCGCAGGCATCACTTTTCTTTTCAATTCATTCTAAAAAAACAACATCATGAAATTCAAATCATTTTTTCAATATGCACTTTTCATCGGGGCATTGGCCACGGCTTTTTCATCTTGCAAAAAAGAAGAAGATGACGATCACCAACACGATGACAACACCACTCCAAAAACTGTGACCATAACCGTCAACGAACCGCTGGAAAATGCTCAGTTCAATCTCGGTCAAGAGCTTAGCTTCGACATCAGCGTGTCTGCCAATTTCGAGATGCATGGTTGGGAGATTAAACTAATCAACCTCTCGGATAACAACGCCTTGGTATTTGAGGCAGACCTCCATGACCACGGCACTTCATACACCATTCATGAGCATTGGACCAACAATGTGACCATGATGAGCGACATGGAATTGCAAATAAAAGTGGCCAAAGGGCACGAAGAATCAGATGGATATGAGACTAAAAACGTCCATTTCCACTGTCACAACATGTAATCGACATTAGCCAAAATGAAAAGCCCCTTGTCTTCGCTGACGAGGGGCTTTTTTCATTGAGAAAAAGAAAAATCAAAAAATAGTCACACCTCCTTTGGCGGCCACCACGCGCACTTTGCCCTGAAGGGACACGCCTTTGAAAGGCGAATTTTTGGACTTGGAAAAAGACTTCTCGGGCAGGTATTCCACTTTTTCACCGGTGAAAACCATCAGATCCGCCACTTGTCCCTCGGCCAATTCAGCCATTGGCAAGCCGAGGATTTTGCGCGGGTTGATGGCCATTTTTTCTATCACCAGTGCCTCGTCCCTGAGCACTGTGAGGGCGGTGGCAAATGCCGTTTCGATGGTACTCATGCCAAATGAAGCGTGGTCAAATTCCACCTTTTTAGCCTCTATGTCTTTTGGGCTGTGGTCCGAGCAGATAACATCTATGGTGCCGTCCTTCAGTCCCGCTATCAGGGCATCAATATGTTCGCGGCTTCGCAGCGGGGGAAGTACTTTGAATCGGGTGTCAAAATCGCTGAGGCGTTCATCAGTGAATATCAATTGGTGCGCGGCCACCCCGCAAGTCACTTGCAGGCCGTCTTTCTTGGCCTTGCGAATCAGCTCCACTGAGCCGACAGTACTGATGAGAGATACGTGCAGTCTGCCTCCGACATAACGCAAGATGTCCAAATCGCGGGAAAGTCTTATTTCCTCTGTCATTTCGGGCAGGCCTTTCAAACCAAGCGATACACTCACGGGTCCCTCGTGCATTAGTCCACCGGGACACAATGTGTCATCCAAAGGAAAACTGATAACCAACCCCCCGAAATTTCGGCTGTAGTCCAACGCACGGTGCATCACTTCAGCATTGTTGATGCTCTTTTTATAATCAGTGAAAGCCAAAGCGCCTGATTGATGCATATCGCTCATTTCACTTATTTGCTCGCCTTTTCGCCCTTCTGACATGCATCCTGCAGGATGTATAGCCACCGGAAGAGACGCAGAAGTCCCGGTGATGTATTCTACAGCCGACTTGGAGTCCAGAGGTGGTTGGGTGCAAGGCATCACCAACACTCCCGTAAACCCGCCCGCCAATGCAGCACGCGCACCTGAAGCCAAATCCTCGCGGTGCTCATAACCGGGGTCGGCAAAGTCCGCTTGCATATCGAAAAGGCCGGGACAGAGGATGCCCCCATCCAAGTTAACTACCCGTGCCTCAGTGGTCTCAATAGTCCTCGGATAGGATATTTTGCCATTTTTAACCAAAACATCAGTGCTGCGGCCGTTCTGCAGACTGCCCGGCCAAAGGATGCGCGCATTTTTTATCAGTGTATCCATCATTTCCAAAATTTGATGAGCAATGTCTCAATGGCCAAGAAAATCAGGGCCCAAATCAAAAAAGTCTTCCAAAGGGTTTTGCCGTCCCGCGCTTGATTCACCAATCCACTCAGCATTTCGCCCGCGCCTGTCATCACCTCTACGTGCGCGGCACCCGTTTCGGTAAGTAGGGTTTTCACCGCTTCCGGAGAATCGAACTTGGTGCTGCTTTCGGCTCGGTCGAAGTTGAATCCTGCGCCAAAGATGACCTCGCCATCCAAAATGAAGGCGTAATGGCCCGCAAGGTCCAGTTCGGCCGGCACAAAAACCTCGGTTCCTCCCGAGGCTTGACGTTGTTCCGGTATCAGCTCCACACCGGTGTCCACGTGACGCAGTTTGAGGGTTTGGTCGCCACTCAGGCGTCTGTTGCGCAACAAAACGGTGGCATCCCGACCAATTGTATAGGCACCTTCGGCTCCTACTGCCGAAGTTTCGCCAATGCGCAGTAAAATGGCCGGAAACAGCGCATGGTTGGGCAAATTGCTCCATTCCGGATCCAATGCCACATTGAAAACATACAGTTTTCCCGCCCCGAAGTCCTTGGCAGTAAGCAGTCGCTCACCATTTTGCATGGTCAGAAGCGGTGCTTCATTGCTTTGCGAATTCACCGTTCTCGGAAGCCATTTTTTGGCTACCGGCAAATTGGGGTTGGCAGGTACCGATGCAAACAAGGCTTTGAACAAAGGATGAGCAGTGTTGATGTCGCGCGTGCGATTTTCGCCCATTACGGGTGCAGAATAGATGGCCATACCCAAGTTCTGTAGCATCAGGTTGGCCGCATCGGTTGCAATAGGATTAGGAAAAATCAACACATTGAGACCATTGGCTATCAATTTTTCAAACTCTTGCACCATACCGGTCGAGTATTGGTCCACACCGTTCAAAACAACAAGGTCAAATTGGCCCAACTCGCTGAAATTGATTGCTCCAACCGAGGTCTGCGCTATCTCATAGAATTTATCTGTGCCAAAAACATCCGCCACATACTTGTCAGAGCCTTCGGCCGACACAATGAGAACTTTGGACGAGGCAGCCACTTCATAACTGACGTGATAGTCGTTGTCAAATAGAACAGGCTGGTCTTCGATGCGCAAGGTCACGTGCTTCAGCCCGGGTTCGAGATTGGAAAAAAACAAGGCGGTGTCCACCCTGTCACCCGGAGCCACTGAAAAAGTCCCGAATGCCTTTTGCTCTCCATTTACGGTCAGATTCATAGGCACATTATCAGCTGCCGCATCACTGTGATTGCTTATGCGCACACTCAAGCGTTCTTGTTGCCCCAATTGATGGACGGGATTTTCAAACCAAGCAGAGTCTACGCTCAGATTGGCCGCCAGCTGAGGCAAGCAGGGCACCAACCAAATGCTGTATGCGCTGTCCTCGGGCGCCTTCCAGTCACCCAGGGTGCCATTCTGAAAATCCGAAATGAGGAACAAATGTTTTCTGCCACCTTCTTCGGTTGATAGCGCGTCCATTTGTCGCTGCATGACTTCTTTCAACGTTCGACTTCTTCCCGAGGTCTCCGTTTCACTAATCAATTCTGTCATTTCCTCACGCGTCACGAGACGCTGGTGCCTACCCTCAAAGTCTTGGGTCAGCAGTTGGAATTTGTCAGTGGGCGCAAATCCGCTCGTCACCTCTGCAGCAGTATTGCGCGCCACGTTGAAAAGTCGGCCTCGGGTGCTTTCGGCATCCATGCTGAAACTGTTGTCCACAAACACAGACACCGTATTGTCACCGGATGCACCGCCTTGGGCACCTACCGGAAAAAAAGGACGGGCAAAAGCAAAAACCAAACTTGTAATGGCCAATATGCGCGAAGCCAAAATCAAATAGTGCTTCAGCCGAGACCGAGACCTGGTCTGCAACTTCACCTCTTTCAGAAATGCGATATTGGAAAAGTAAATCCTCTTGAATCTGCGAAAGTTGAACAAATGGACCAGAATCGGGATGGTCACGGCCGAAAGCGCGAAGAGTATTTCGGGATGTACAAATTTCATCGGTGGCCAAAGGTAGCCGATTACCCGAGGCCCAAACTTCAAAAAAAATCCGAATCATAAGGCACCGGCCAGGGCCAACAGCACTACATAGCGCGCCAATTTTCCCGCAGTCATTAGCACCATTACTGACCACGCCCCGGCGCCCGTCCATCCCAGCACAAACAGAAACACATTGCCCCATATCGGTAGCCAACCCAAGGCAGCCAAAGGCACACCCCATTTGCTGACCAACTCTACAGCACGGCCTTTCCGCCCCCCCAATTGTTCATCAGGCCGTTTACGACCTGCAGCAATGCCCAAGTAGTAGGTAGTGGTTCCTCCTATACTGTTGCCCAATGTGGCTAGCACCAAAAGCCAAAATGCGTCAAGACCGGCCGCCACAAGCGCCATCAGCACAATTTCGGAATTGAAAGGAATGACAGTGCCCGCTAAAAAAGCAGACAAAAACATGCCCCCCATCCCCAACGATATCATCCACTCTTGGTAGCCCATTATTTTCGCCCTATGAACAATGATGAACTGCGGGCCTTGCTGGAGGCCAAAACTAAACAATACAACAACCCGCGGTTTATATCAGACGACCCCATATTGGTCGTGCATCGATTCAGCAAAAAGGAAGACATCGAAATCATCGGAATATTGGCGGCTACAATCGCTTGGGGCAATAGACTAAGCATCATCCGCAGTGCCAACCGCTTGGTCGAAACAATGGAGGGCGCTCCCCACCATTTTCTGCTAAACCACCAACCCGGGGACTTGAAACGTCTTGAGAACTTTGTCCACCGCACTTTCAATGCGTCAGACTTGCTCTTTTTTATCTCCGCACTGCAATCTATATACCGAGACCATGGTGGACTGCATGAAGTTTTTACCCGCGGGTTTTCACTCGGCAATCAAGCTCCCGGAGCCATCGCCCATTTTCGCAAGGTCATGCTGGCACATGACCATCTGCCCCGTTCCGCCAAGCACATCTCAGACCCCATGAGTAATTCTGCTGCCAAACGGCTCAATATGTATCTCCGCTGGATGGTCCGCAAGGATGATGCGGGCGTGGACTTTGGCCTTTGGACCAACATAAACCCTGCCTTACTCAGCATTCCGCTGGATGTTCACACGGGCAATGTAGCTCGCAAGTTGGGCCTTCTCACGCGCATTCAAAACGACCAACGAGCTGTGCAAGAATTGGACACCGTCCTCCGCTCATTCGACCCTGATGACCCTGTCAAATACGACTTTGCCCTCTTTGGCATGGGCGCCATGGGGTGAAGATTTTTAGCACATTTGCCCATGATTACTTCCGTTTTCCCTTGCCTTTGGTTCGATTCAAACGCCAATGAGGCCGTGGATTTCTATCTTTCTGCATTTGACTCCGGCCAAATCACCTGGCAAAATCGCATGGTCATTTGGTTCCAAACGCGCGGTTCGCAATTCATGGCGCTCAATGGTGGCCCCCGATACCACGTCAATCACGCCATATCTTATTTCATCTATTGTGGTTCTGAAGCGGAAATTGACCGCCTCTATGCCTTGCTGTCCGATGGCGGAAAAATCCTGATGCCCTTGGGTGCCTAACCTTGGACTTCAAAGTACGCTTGGGTTCAAGACCGTTTCGGAGTCAATTGGCAATTGGACATAGACGACATCTGCGTGCCGCAAAAAATTGTGCCTTCGCTCATTTTTGCCAATGAAAAAATGGGCTTGGTGCGCTCGGCACTCAATCATTATACAGGTATTTTCAGCCCTTCCCACATATTGCTCGAGGCGCCATTCAGTCCCGATTCCGGCCATGCAGACCAACTGCTTTTTGCCCAATGCAAAATAGCCGGCACAGTGCTCAACCTTATGAGTAGCCCGGTTCCCCTTGAGTTTGATTTTTCACATGGCAACTCGCTGGTGGCCATGTGCGAAAAACAAGAAGATATTGACTATCTGTGGGAATCCCTCGGCCGCGATGGGCAATATGAAAGGTGTGGTTGGCTTTCGGACAGATTTGGTGTTTCTTGGCAGGTGTTACCTACCGTCTTACCCGACCTGATGACAAGTCCGGAACGCGCAGCCCGCGTCATTCAGGCCTTTTTGCCTATGCAGAAGTTTGACATCCAAAAATTGTTGGAAGCGTGAGCCGTTGCAGGTCCAAAGAATTGGACATTCAGTGTTGATATGAGGCGATGAGGAAGATTGGGATCGGGGAAAAGAGTATTAAAAACTCACTACACCTTTCGCTTTTCCCTCACTTATTGGCGTTGTGCGCCTTCATGGCTTCCACCAATTTGGGCACCACCTCAAATGCATCTCCAATAATGCCGTAGTCAGCCGCTTTGAAGAAAGGGGCTTCTTTATCGTTGTTGACCACCACTATCACTTTGGATCCGTTCACACCGGCCAAATGCTGGATGGCACCTGAGATGCCCACAGCAATATACAGATTGGGGCGAATGGCAATTCCTGTCTGGCCCACGTGCTCGTGGTGCGGACGCCAGCCAATGTCAGCCACCGGTCGCGAACAAGCAGTGGTAGCACCCAACTCTTTGGCCAGTTCCTCTATCATTCCCCAGTTTTCGGGACCTTTTAATCCCCGTCCGCCCGACACAACCATTTCCGCTTCGGGCAGGGGCACCATGCCACCGGTGCTCTCTTTTTTCACTTCTTTTACACGGACTCCGGCTGTGCCAAAATCGCCCGCAAATGACTCCACAGCCGCGGCACCACCACCCGCAGAAACGCCCAGAGCATTGGGCAATACGGCTACTACTTTGGTGGCGGTGTTGATGCGCACATGTGCGAATGCCTTACCCGAGAACACATTTTTCTTCACTACAAAACCATTGGAAGTATCAGGCAGAGCGATGGCTCCGGCTACCAAGCCGGCTCCCAAGGCCGCTGCCACACGAGGTCCGGCCAGTTTGCCGGTATTGTCGTGCGAAAGGACTATTATATCAGCCCCTGTGGATTTAGCTGCAGCCACAATCAGCTTGCTCACTTGACCCGAGTCGCTGCCATTAACGCCAGATGCCACCATTACTTTGGCCGCTCCCGCAGCCCCTGCACCGCCATCACCGTTGAGCGGGCCGGAAGTCACAACAGTGACGGGAGATCCCGCAGTTTTGGCACCGTATGAAATGGCCTCAAGGCCTGACTTGATTATTTTTCCTTCTGCGCTTTCGGCAAATACCAGTATATTCATGGCGTTGAATGTTTTAGCTTGAAAAAATTAAATGACTTTGGCTTCTGAGTGCAAGAGTTGGATAAGCTCTGCTGCATTGGCCGGATCGATATACTTGCAGCCTTGCTTGGCAGGAGGCAGCTCATAAACCACCACTTCGGTGGCATTATCCACAGCCGCAGGAGCCACCACGTTGAGCGGTTTGGTGCGCGCTGCCATGATGCCGCGCATGTTGGGGATACGTTGCTCAGCCATTCCTTTGGCTGCGCTCAACACAAACGGGCCGGTGACTTCCAATACTTCTTCCCCTCCTTGGATATCACGAACCAACGTGGCTGTGCCTCCGCTGACGTCCAATTTGGTAACCAATGAAACATAGGGCAAACCCAGCATTTCGGCCACCATGCCGCCCACGATACCACCGTTGTAATCAATGGTCTCTTTGCCGGTCATAATTATGTCGAATCCTTTGCCGCGGGCATATTCAGCAATTTGGGCTGCCACATATCCGGCATCACCGGCAGTGGCATCCACGCGAACAGCCTCATCAGCGCCAATGGCCAGCGCCTTGCGAATCACAGGCTCGCAGTCTGCACCTCCAACCGTGATGATAGTGCATTGGCCTTGGCCATTTTCGGTCAGTTCCAAGGCGCGCACCAGTGCATACCACTCGTCATATGGATTAATGATGAATTGGACACCGTTTTCATCGAATTTTTTATTGCCGTCCGTGAAGGCGATTTTCGATGTAGTGTCGGGGGTTTTACTTATGCAAACAAGTATTTTCATGAGTCGAATCTTTGGATCAAAAGCCTTTTTGAAAAGGGGTGCAAACTTAGCCAAAAATGAATGCAGCATACTCAAAACCTCCCAATAAGTCGATTTGTTTGGCTCAAAGACAAGGTAGTGATTCAGCCCCGCGCGTAGTTGATTAATTCCTATTTTTGCTGCCCTTTGAGAGAAGAAGACACCATGAGAGAAATACAATTCAGAGAAGCGATTTGCGAAGCGATGTCCGAAGAAATGAGAAGAGACGAGAACGTTTTTCTCATGGGCGAAGAAGTAGCCGAATACAACGGAGCGTACAAGGCATCCAAAGGGATGTTAGATGAATTTGGCGCCAAACGCGTCATTGACACACCCATCTCGGAGTTGGGATTTTCGGGCATAGCCGTAGGTGCCTCTATGAACGGATTGCGACCCATTGTGGAGTTTATGACTTGGAACTTCGCCATTTTGGCTGCTGACCAAATCATCAACCACGCGGCCAAAATGCTTCAAATGTCGGGCGGCCAGTTTTCATGCCCCATCGTGTTTCGCGGGCCAAATGGCCAAGCCGGTCAGTTGGCTGCCACCCACTCTCAGTCATTCGAAGCCATGTATGCCCATTTTCCGGGCCTCAAAGTCATCACCCCCAGCGACCCTTATGACGCCAAAGGCCTGTTGAAAGCTGCCATTCGCGACAATGACCCGGTGGTGTTTATGGAGTCAGAGAAAATGTATGGAGATAAAGGACTTGTGCCCGAGGGCGAATACATCCTCCCTATTGGCCAAGCCCATGTGAAGCGCGAAGGCACTGATGTGACCTTGGTTTCATTTGGCAAAATCATGAAAACCGCCTTGGCTGCTGCCGAAGAGGCCGCCAAAGAAGGCATCAGCGTAGAAGTGATTGACCTGCGCACCATTCGCCCGTTGGACATAGACACCATCATTACTTCGGTGAAAAAAACCAATCGATTGGTGATTCTGGAAGAAAGCTGGCCGGTGGCGAGCATTTCGTCAGAAATCGGATTCCGAGTGCAGCGTTTGGCATTTGATCATTTAGATGCGCCCATCGTTCGCCTCACCCAAACAGACACCCCGTTCGCCTTTTCACCCTCTCTCATCGAAGCATCTCTGCCCAACGTGGCCGACACGGTGCGCGCTCTGAAAGAGGTGCTTTATGTGAGGTCTTGAACTCAAAGGTTTTAGTTCAAAGCGATTTTCTCCTCCAAAAATTCCCCGGAAAGGGAGGTTGGACCTATATCGCTTTGGAAATTGAGACCAATAAGAAAGCTTGGTTTGGGTGGCGCACCGTCAACGGCAATATTGATGACTATCAATTGGGTGATTGCAAATTGATGCCCATAGGCAATGGGAAACTCTTCTTGCCGGTCAAAGCCGAGATACGCAAACAATTGGGCAAGCAAGCAGGAGACACCGTTCATTTGGTACTCTATACAGCAGACCCGCCATCACCTGTCGAAGACGACCTTTTGCTCTGTCTGTCTGATGAACCCGCTGCCAAAAAAGCTTTCGATTTCCTGTCCGAAAAAGAGAAAACTGCCTTGAGAAAATGGGTGTTCGAAACCGGACGAGACCAAGAAACAGTTGACAGAATGGGTCAAGTGATTTCGCGGCTGGCTGAGGGAAGGCTTTGGAACAAAGACTAATTATTGTATAACCAGCTTTTGCCGGCTTTCTTGGCCCGAAGCATCCACGATGGTCATCAGATAAATCCCTGCCGGGAGGAACGAAACATCAATTACACCGCTGTTTGTGTCAGGCTTGGTCTGCAAAACCAATTTTCCGGAGGCATCCAAAATCTGCAATCGCTGAATCGGGTGAAGAGATTTCCATTGCAATTGTGATCCGGCCGGATTGGGAAAAACAGACGTGCCCCCGGCTTCAGTCTCCCCAACTCCAGGTGCGGTGGAGTGCTTCTTGATGACCATCCCATTGTTTCCAAAGGCATAAAGAGCACCTTGCGGAGAAGCGCACATGCACGCCACAGGTTGCTCCGCAGTGTAATCTGCGGTGAACGTGAGCCCCCCGTCAGAACTCCGGACAATGTCCTGGTGGTCAGATGAAGAAACGTAGAGCGTATCGTTGAGCAGAGCCATGTCCGATGCCGACCGATTGGCCATGATATTGATGTGCAGCGTATCCCATGATGCGCCAAAATCATTTGATTTATAAAGAGAAGGAAAGCCATCATTCCACCCCGCCCCCTTTGAAAGCCCCATCACGGTCTGTGCATCAGGCGTGAGAACAGCGGTGATTTGGCTGTACCACTTCTCTATGTTGGTTTTGGTCCAATTTTGACCTCCGTCTTGGGTCAAATAGAGGCTGCCACGGTAGCCAAAAGTGCCATCCCACATTCCGGCTGCCGCTTTCTGGCCTGAAATAGCAGCCATACTCAAAGCCGAGTCAAACTCATCGTTGACAGTTTCGGTCCAGGTATCTCCACTATCGTGTGAACTATTTAAATTGACAGAACTTCCATGGTAAACGTGGCCTCCAACCAAAGCACTGATGGCAGAACTGCCCGTTCCGGGGTCTCCATTCATGGGCGAAGCATTCTCCCAGTTTTGGCCACCATCGGTGGTCCGCCAAACGCGCGATACCATTGTGGGGCCCACATTGATGCGCAGACCCATGAACCCTTCATTTTCACTAATGAAATCCAAATCAAAAAGTTGCTCACCAAGAGGGCCTTGGGTGAAAATCTCAGTCCATGTTTGACCCCCATCGGTGGTTTTAAGCATGGCATACCACCCCGTGAAGGAATAAACGCCAATGACATAACCCACGTCTGACGAAGGAAAAGAGCACTTGGAAACATAGATACCCCCCGTGTCGGTCATTGCTTGCCATTGGCCACTTACTAAATGTGCATATAACAAACTCATAACAACCAAAAAAAGGGAGCACAATGGACGGAGTGAGGTTTTCATTTTTTGAGGTTTCAATTGCACTTAAGACCATCGAGCAAGTCTGTTCGTTGCTTCTCCAAGGGAGCAATCAAAAGAGGTTAAAATGGGGTTTTGATAGCTGATTCAAAAGACTATTTTTGCACCCGCTTTGAAAAAAGCATTTTCACAGAAATCAGACACAATCATATAGTTAACACATGGAAAGTATTGCAATTTATTTGGTGCCTGCTATGGCCATCATCGGTTTGATCTTCATGGCTGTGAAAGCCATGTGGGTAAACAAACAAGACACAGGAGACACAAAAATGAAAGAAATCGCTTCGCACATCCGTGAGGGTGCGTTAGCCTTTTTGAATGCTGAATACCGCGTCTTGGCCATATTCGTGGTTATTGCCGGAGCACTTTTGGGCTTTGTTTCATCATTGGTTGACACCACTCATTGGTTCATTGTGGTGGCATTTGTCATCGGAGCCATTTTTTCGGCCGTTGCCGGAAATATCGGTATGCGCATAGCCACTGCGGCCAACGTGCGCACCACTCAAGCCGCCCGCAACAGCCTATCGCAAGCCCTGAAAGTCTCCTTCACCGGAGGAACCGTGATGGGATTGGGTGTTGCCGGATTGGCCGTTTTCGGTCTGAGTGTCCTGTTTATTGTGCTTTTCCAATGGTTCATGGGCAGCACTTGGGGCGCAGATGGCGTTGATCAGATGACCATTGTTCTTGAGGCGTTGGCCGGTTTCTCTTTGGGAGCTGAGAGCATCGCATTGTTTGCCCGTGTGGGAGGTGGTATCTACACCAAAGCCGCTGACGTGGGTGCTGACTTGGTAGGAAAAGTAGAAGCCGGAATTCCCGAAGACGACCCCCGCAACCCTGCCACCATTGCTGACAATGTTGGTGACAACGTAGGTGATGTGGCCGGTATGGGTGCCGACTTGTTTGGATCCTATGTGGCGACTGTTTTGGCTGCTATGGTTTTGGGCAATTATGTCATCCGTGATATGGGTGGCAGCATCAAGGATGCTTTCGGTGGTATAGGCCCCATTTTATTGCCTTTGGTGATTGCCGGATTGGGCATTTTGTTCTCCATCATAGGTACATTCTTTGTTAAAGCTGCCGACAATTCCAAGGAAGCTCAAGTGCAAAAAGCCCTCAACATGGGCAACTGGGTTAGCATCATTTTGACTGCCATCGCTTGTTGGTTTATCATCAAATGGATGCTTCCTGAGCAAATCACCATGAAATTTTTTGGCGAAGCCGACAAGACTTTCTCTTCGCGCTATGTGTTTTATGCCACACTGATTGGTCTGACTGTTGGCGGACTGATTTCTTACTTCACTGAGTATTACACCGGTTTGGGCAAAAAACCTGTTTTGGACATCGTAAAACGCTCTTCTACCGGTGCGGCCACCAACATCATTGCAGGATTGGCCACAGGAATGATCAGCACTTTCGCCCCCATCTTGTTGTTTGCAGGCGCTATCTGGGGAGCTTATGCCTGTGCCGGGTTTTATGGTGTGGCCATTGCAGCTTCTGCGATGATGGCTACCACTGCCATGCAATTGGCCATTGACGCTTTCGGCCCTATTGCAGACAACGCAGGCGGAATTGCCGAGATGAGCGAATTGCCCAAAGAAGTGCGCACCCGCACTGACATATTGGACTCGGTGGGCAACACTACTGCAGCTGTTGGCAAAGGATTCGCCATAGCGTCAGCCGCATTGACCGCCTTGGCCCTTTTTGCAGCTTATGTCACCTTCACCGGGATTGACGGTATCAACATTTTCAAAGCCGATGTTTTGGCCGCCTTGTTTATCGGTGGAATGATTCCCGTTGTTTTCTCTGCTTTAGCTATGAACTCGGTAGGCAAAGCCGCCATGGACATGGTGAAAGAGGTGCGCAGACAGTTCAAAGAAATCCCCGGAATCATGGAAGGAACCGGTAAACCCGAATATGCCAAATGCGTGGATATCTCGACCAAAGCCGCGCTTCGTGAAATGATGTTACCCGGTGCTTTGACCATCATTTCACCCATCATTGTCGGTTTCCTTATGGGTCCCGAAGCCTTGGGCGCCTACATGGCCGGAGTGGCTGTTTCAGGCGTGTTGTGGGCCATTTTTCAAAACAACGCAGGTGGTGCGTGGGACAATGCCAAAAAATCCTTCGAAGCCGGAGTAGAGATTGACGGAGTGATGACCTATAAAGGGTCTGACGCGCACAAAGCCGCTGTAACCGGTGACACCGTGGGCGACCCCTTCAAAGACACATCGGGCCCTTCGATGAACATTTTAATCAAATTGACTTGCTTGGTAGGCTTGGTGCTTGCCCCCATCTTGGGCGAATACCACGGCACAGGAGGACACTCAGCCGTTCCCGCAGAATCAAAAGAAGTGACGTACACCCAACCCACACAAACAGAAGCTGCTGCTTTTGAGCAAAACATCCAATAACATATTAGCCATGAAACAAATCTCATTTTTCTCCGCTGTTTTGTTGCTCGCTGCTTGTGGCGGTGGGGCCGATTCCTCCGCTGAAAACCAAAATCAAGAAATCACTGCGTGCGAATGCGCCAAAGAGATGAACACCAACGCTAAAGCTGTCAATGCGGAAATCTGCATGGAGAAACGCGCTGATCCGGCTTTTGATCGCGAAGTGGTAGAATGTTATTTCAATGAAATCGGATTCTCGCCCTCTAATGGCACTGAATTCAAAGATTTGCCTACTGACGGCACTTACATCCTCTCTGCCGAAGGTTCGAAAGTGGCTTGGCAGGGATCTAAATTCACAGGAAGCACCCACAACGGACGCATGTTGCTGAAATCGGGAGAAATCACCTTTTCAGGTGGTGCGCCTACTGCGGGCAATGTGGTCATCGATATGCGCAGCATCACCGTTGGCGATTTGGAAGGAGAGAAAAAATCTGAATTGGAAGGCCACCTCAACAGTGCCGACTTTTTTGACACAGCCAACCATCCTGAGGCACGTTTTGAGTTGATGGCTTCATCTCGCTTGGAAGTAGGCCACTACGCTTTGATGGGCAAATTGACCATCAAAGGAATCACCAAAGACTTCACCACCCGTGTGTGGTTTGGCGGTGCCGAAGGCAAACTGGCGGGTTCGGGCGCTCTGTTGATTGACCGCAGCCAATTTGATGTTCGTTACGGAAGCAACAATTTCTTTGAAAATCTTGGCGACAGCGCAATCCGCAATGAAATTATCGTTCGAGTGATTCTGAACGGTTCACTGAACGGAGCCTGACATTTTTCTTCTTTACTTTTTTGACTTTTTTACCCAATGACAAGGAACGGATTAATCCGTTCCTTGCTGCTTTCGGCTATCTTCGCACGCTCAAAAAAGCCCTTTGATTATGCGCGAAATCAGAATGGTCGACCTCAAAACGCAGTACGAAAACATCAGTGCCGAAATTGATGCTGCCGTTTTGGATGTCATTCGCTCTACACAGTTTATTAACGGCCCCGCGGTGCACGGTTTTCAGAAATCAATGGAAGCCTACTTGGATGTCGAGCACGTTATTCCATGTGCCAATGGCACGGATGCGCTTCAAATATGCATGATGGCGTTGGGCCTTGAGCCGGGTGATGAAGTCATTACTGCGGCATTCACTTACGTAGCCACAGCCGAGGTGATTGCCTTGCTTGGGTTAAAACCTGTTTTGGTAGACGTCAATCCGGACACTTTCAACATTGACCCCGAAGCAGTTGAAGCAGCTATTACTTCCCGCACCAAGGCCATAGTGCCCGTCCATTTATTTGGCCAATGCGCAGACATGGAGCGAATCATGGAAGTTTCACGCAAATACGGGCTCTATGTAATCGAAGACACTGCGCAAGCAATTGGCGCCAAATTCACATTTGCTGATGGCACCATGCAAAAGGCAGGAACCATGGGCCATATGGGTGCGACAAGTTTTTTCCCATCAAAAAATCTTGGGTGCTATGGTGACGGTGGTGCCATGATGACTCGCCTTATAGATTTGGATACTAAAGCGCGTCAAATAGCCAATCACGGCCAAACTCGCCTCTATTACCACGACATGGTTGGGGTCAATTCGCGTCTGGACAGCATACAGGCTGCAATCTTGGACATCAAACTGCGTCATTTGGACAACTACAACAAATCGAGACAAGCCGCAGCTAATTTCTACGACAGTGCTTTTGCAAATCATCCGCGCATCACCATCCCCGCGCGTGACACGCGCAGCACACACGTTTTTCACCAGTACACCCTTAAGCTGACCGACACAGACCGCTTTGGACTGCAGGCATTCTTGAAAGAAAAAGGCATACCCGCCATGGTCTATTACCCTGTGGGGCTGCATTTGCAAAAAGCGTATAAAGATGATCGCTATGGCGAAGGCGCATTTCCGGTTACCGAGATGCTGTGCAGCCAAGTTATTTCACTGCCCATGCACTCTGAGTTGGAAAATGTTCAATTGGAGTTCATCACTGTTTCTGTGTTGGAATATCTCAATAAGTAATTAAAGACAATGAATATCACCGTAGTAGGAACAGGATATGTGGGCTTGGTAACAGGCACCTGCTTTGCTGAAACAGGCAATAATGTCATATGTGTAGACATAGATGCCTCCAAAGTGGAGAAAATGCGCAACGGCCAAGTCCCCATTTATGAACCGCACCTTGACGTGCTTTTTGAGCGCAACATCAAGGCGGGCCGCCTGACATTCACCACCAAATTGGAAGATGCCGTTGACAATGCACAGGTCATTTTCCTTGCCTTGCCCACCCCGCCCGGGGAAGATGGCTCAGCAGACTTGAGCTATGTCTTGGGCGTTGCCAAAAACTTGGGCCGGCTGATTAAAGACTACAAAGTCATCGTGGACAAAAGCACTGTGCCCGTAGGCACTGCCGAAAAAGTACGCGATGCCGTAGCCGCTCACACCCAAGTGGCTTTCGATATTGTATCAAACCCCGAGTTTCTGCGTGAAGGTTTTGCGGTAGACGATTTCATGAAGCCGGATCGTGTTGTTGTCGGCACGGAGAGCGAACGCGCGCGCAAAGTGATGGAGGACCTTTACAAACCTTTTGTCCGTCAAGGCAATCCACTGATATTCATGGATGAAAAATCTGCTGAATTGACCAAGTACGCTGCCAATGCTTTCTTGGCCACCAAGATTACTTTCATGAACGAGATAGCCAACTTCTGCGAAGTGGTTGGTGCTGATGTGGACAAAGTGCGAATCGGAATTGGCACAGATGAGCGAATCGGCAAAAGATTTTTATTTCCGGGCATAGGATATGGCGGAAGTTGTTTCCCCAAAGATGTGCAGGCACTCTCCCTTTCAGGTCGACAAAATGACTTTGACTTCCGCATTTTGGATGCAGTAATGCAGGTGAACGAAAAACAAAAAACCGCATTGTTTCCTGCCATTCAAGAATACTTCCGTGGTGAACTCAAAGGAAAAAAGATAGCCGTTTGGGGCTTGGCGTTCAAACCCGATACTGATGACATCCGCGAGGCACCTGCTCTGTATATGATTGACCAATTGCTCAAAGCCGGTGCATCAATAGAAGCATACGACCCCGAGGCCATGGAAAACGTGAAAGATTTGCTTGGCAATAAAATCACCTATGGCCCCGACTCATATACCGTTTTGGATGGAGCCGATGCGCTTCTTATTTGCACCGAATGGGCCTTGTTCCGCACACCCGATTTTGACAAAATGGGCAAGCTACTGAAGAACAAAACCATTTTTGATGGTCGAAATCTTTATGACACCAGAGAAATGCGTGACATGGGCTACTACTACAAAAGCATTGGCCGAGAAACGGTAGGCATTTCCAACTTCAAAACCGCCAACGCCTGATGCAACGTGTGCTCATCACCGGAGCCGCAGGCTTTTTGGGCTCGCACCTCTGCGATCGATTTGTCCGCGAGGGCTACCACGTCATCGGTATGGACAACCTCATCACAGGTGACCTCAAAAACATTGAGCACCTGATGCCTTTGGCCAATTTTGAGTTTCACCATCATGATGTCACGTGCCATATCCACATTTCGGGCGATCTTGATTTTATTCTCCATTTCGCCTCTCCCGCCAGCCCGATTGACTATTTGAAAATCCCGATTCAAACACTCAAAGTGGGATCGCTGGGTACGCACAACTGCCTTGGATTGGCCAAAGCCAAAGGTGCGCGTATCATAGTCGCTAGCACCAGTGAAGTCTATGGCGACCCAACCGTGCATCCCCAAACCGAAGAATACTGGGGAAATGTCAATCCCGTAGGACCGCGTGGTGTGTATGACGAAGCCAAACGATTTCAAGAAGCCATCACCATGGCTTATCACACTTACCACGGTGTCGATACCCGCATCGTACGCATATTCAATACCTATGGGCCGCGCATGCGCCTCAATGATGGTCGAGTGTTGCCGGCATTTATTGGCCAAGCCCTTCGAGGCGAAGATCTTACCGTGTTTGGCGATGGATCTCAAACACGTTCATTTTGCTATGTGGACGATTTGGTTGAGGGTATCTACCGCCTTTTGATGAGCGACTACACTGGACCGGTTAATGTGGGCAACCCTGATGAAATCACTATTTTGGACTTTGCTGAAGAAATCATCAAACTGACAGGAACCACTCAGAAAATCATTTTTGAGCCATTACCAACAGACGATCCCAAACAACGTCAACCCGACATCACCCTAGCGCGAAAACTGCTTGGATGGGAGCCCAAAGTGCACCGATCGGAAGGGCTTAAGATTACATACGCATACTTCAAATCGCTACCCCCTGAGGAACTGTACAAAAAAGAGCACAAGTCATTTGACGATTTCGTTAAAAAATAAATCCACATAGCCATGGCCATTCAAATCTCAAACACACCCACCATTGCCGGACATGAAATCACCCTGCATCTGGGCATCGCACGCGGCAGCACAGTCAGAGCGCGAAACGTTGCCCGCGACATTTTTGCGGGACTGAAAAATATTGTAGGAGGCGAGATATCAGAATACACGCAACTTTTGGCCGACTCTCGTGAAGAGGCCATGCAACGCATGCTGATTGATGCCCAAAGGCTGGGTGCAGATGCCGTGGTCAACGTGCGCTTTACTACATCCAATGTGATGCAAGGGGCTGCCGAAATACTGGCTTACGGCACTGCCGTGAAATTGAAGTAAGACAAAGTTGATTGCGCTGTTGGGCATAGGATTGTGGCTTTTGGCAGCCGGTGCCGGAATTGGCCTTTTTGTCTATTTCCTAATCAAGCGCCTCAGCGACCGTGAAAAAGAAAACTTTGAAAAAAGAAAATTCTGAGAATGTATCAAGCCCATCCCACAGCAATCATTGATGAAGGCGCACAAATTGGCCAAGGCTCTCGCATTTGGCACTTTTGCCACATCATGAAGGGCGCATTACTGGGCGAGAATTGTTCCATTGGACAGAATGTGTTCATAGCCAATGGCGTGAAACTGGGCAATGGTGTCAAAGTACAAAACAACGTGAGCCTTTTCGAGGGAGTCACCTGCGAGGATGACGTCTTTCTCGGGCCTTCTTGTGTATTTACCAATGTCATCAATCCCCGCAGCGCAGTGGTTCGTAAAAGCGAATATCAACCCACTCGAGTGGGGCAAGGCGCCACAATCGGGGCCAACGCCACCATCTTGTGCGGCACGGTCATAGGGCGATTTGCCTTTGTTGGTGCCGGGGCTGTGGTGACTCGAAATGTGCCGGATTATGCGCTGGTCACAGGCAATCCTGCTCGCCACACGGGCTGGATGAGTGCCCGCGGGCACAAACTCATTTTTGGCCAAGGAAACCATGCCTTTTGCAGAGAATCAAAAGAAGAATATGAACTCAAAGACGGCAAAGTGAGCCGCAAATTCGAAGCATGATTTACGAACGACTGATAAAAAAAGAAACCTCATTGGCCGTCATAGGTCTGGGATATGTGGGTTTGCCCATCGCACTGGAGTTTGCCAAGCGCATCCGAGTTATTGGCTTTGATATCAATGCTGAGCGCGTTGAATTGATGAAAAAAGGAATAGACCCATCCAATGAACTGGACAGTTCGGCATTTGCCGGTGCTGATATCACTTTCTCCGCCAATTTGGAAGACTTGCGCCAAGCCTCGTTTTTCATAGTGGCCGTACCCACACCGATCAACTCTTCCAACCAACCGGACCTCGGGCCCGTGTTGAGCGCCTCCAAAACTGTTGGCCGCGTTCTGAAAAAAGGAGACTATGTGGTATATGAGTCCACAGTTTATCCGGGCTGCACCGAAGAAGACTGCATCCCCGTGCTTGAGGAAGAATCCGGACTCAAATTCGAATCCGATTTCAAAGTTGGCTATTCACCCGAACGAATCAATCCCGGGGACAAGGTGAACACTGTTCGCACCATCGTTAAGGTTGTATCGGGCTGCAATGCAGAATCGCTCGAACAAGTGGCCCTAACCTATGAACTGGTGGTAGACGCAGGCGTGCACCGCGCTCCCAGCATCAAAGTGGCCGAGGCAGCCAAAATCATCGAAAACACCCAGCGTGATGTGAACATTGCGCTCATCAATGAGCTTAGCATCATTTTCAATAAAGTAGGAATCAACACCTACGATGTGTTGGATGCAGCAGGCAGCAAATGGAACTTTCTGAAATTCACTCCCGGACTGGTGGGAGGCCACTGTATCGGTGTAGATCCTTACTATCTCACTTGGAAAGCTCGCAAACTGGGCTATCACGCCAAAGTAATCAATTCAGGGCGTTATGTGAATGATAGCATGGGTTTCTATGTGGGTAAAACCACAGTGAAAAAAATTCTGGACCGCGGAAAGAATATACTGGATGCCCGCGTTCTGATTATGGGCGCCACTTTCAAAGAAAATGTCTCGGATATCAGAAACTCCAAGGTGGTGGATGTCATTAGAGAATTGGAGTCATTCAATGTGCGGGTAGACATCGTTGACCCACACGCTGATCCTGCTGAGTTCGCTCATGAATACGAACTCAAACTTGCCAAGGAACCCGAAGTCGGAGCTTATGATGCCATCGTGCTGGCGGTCAACCACAAGGAGTATCTTCATTTGGCCGAAGACCATTTCAAAAAACTGATGCGCGATGATAAAGGCGTGTTGATAGACGTGAAAGGCATTTATCGAGGAAAAATTAATTCACTCGGATACTGGAGTTTGTGAAATGAGCAAGTACACAAAAACAATTTTAGTCACCGGTGGAGCCGGATTCATCGGTTCTCATTTGGTTAGACTGCTGACCTCCAACCACCCTGATTGGCTGGTAGTCAACTTTGACGCCCTCACTTATGCGGGTAATTTGGCCAACAATGCAGATGTCAGTGAGCTGCCCAACTACGCATTTTTCAAAGGAGACATTTGCAATCCTACTGACATCAAGACCGTATTCGAAAAATACAATCCATGTGGAATCATGCACCTGGCAGCTGAGTCACATGTAGACCGCAGCATTTCCAATCCATCGGCATTTGTACAGACCAATGTCAATGGTACCGTCAACTTGCTCAATGCCTGCCTAGAATTCTGGAAAGACAAGGCGGACAAGTGCTTTCTCCATGTCAGTACAGATGAAGTTTTCGGTTCACTCGGAGCCGAGGGATTTTTCACGGAAGATACCCCCTATTCTCCTCACAGCCCCTACTCAGCCAGCAAAGCAGCCAGCGACCACATGGTGCGCGCTTACCACGATACATTTGGATTGCCGGTCAAAATCACCAATTGCAGCAACAACTTCGGAAGTCATCAATTTCCGGAGAAGCTCATCCCGCTCATCATCAATAACATCAAACACCGCAAACCGCTTCCCGTCTATGGCAAGGGCGAGAATGTGCGGGATTGGCTGTGGGTGGTTGATCATGCCCGCGCTTTGGAAACTGTCTTTTTGGCCGGAAAAATCGGTGAAACCTATACCATTGGCGGCCGCAATGAGTGGAAAAACATCGACTTGGTAAACGAGATTTGTGAATTGGCAGATGCGCAATTGGGTCGCGCCAAAGGCGAAAGCCGGCAACTCATCACCTACGTTACCGACCGTCCCGGTCACGATTTGCGCTATGCCATTGACTCAAGCAAGATTGAGCGCGAACTCGGTTGGAAACCCTCGCTGACTTTTCGTGAGACCTTGGGACAAACCATCACATGGTATTTGGCCCAAGAAGAGTGGCTCACCAATGTCACCAGCGGTGCGTATCGCAGTTACTACGAGCGCCAATACGCCAATCGGTAATTATCCAAACATCTGATTAAGTGCTGTTTATAAAACAGTCCGGGTCAATTTAACTTCTCTTATCATTTTATATGTATCTACATATATGTTTCGACATACATTTGTCGGGTCAATATGAAACTAGAAGAAGCCATTAAGCAGAAAACATTCTTTTCGCCCGAGGAGCGTCTGGCAGTGAACATTTTCTACACAGCCAACTGGCTTGGTTCTCAGAATCATGATCTTTTCAAATCACATGATCTCACCCCGCAGCAATTCAATGTGCTTCGCATTTTACGTGGTCAAAAAGGAAATCCCATTTCCATCTATGCGCTTCCCGAGCGAATGCTCGATAAGCAGAGCAATGCCTCGAGATTGGTGGATAAACTGGAAGCTAAAAAGCTCTGTGAAAAACGAATTTGCCCCACAGACAAGCGCAAAGCGGAAGTGGTCATCACAGAAGCCGGATTGGTCCTTTTGGCAGCCATCGATTCACCTTTGAAAGAACGACATGCTGACGCTTGTAAAAGCCTTTCTTCCAACGATTTAGAAACACTCAATCACCTTTTAGATAAATTAAGATCAACCCTATAAAAATCAAATCAAAATGAAAAAGTCAGTATTTCTCTTCTCTTTCCTGATGCTCGGCATCACCTTGTCAGCCACAGCCCAGAACCTCAAAGTGGACGCGCGCTCAACTTCTGTGGCGTGGAAAGCGACCAAAGTTTCAGGTGGTCACAATGGCACTGTTGGTATCAAATCGGGCGACATCCAAATGGATGGAAACAAATTGAAGTCAGCTAAAATCGTATTGGACATGACCAACATCGTATGTCTGGATATCAAAGACAAAGAAACCAATGGCAAATTGGTTGGTCACTTGCACTCAGATGATTTCTTCTCAACGGCTAAGAACCCAACCGTGACTTTCGACTTGAGCAAAGCCACCGAAACCCGCGGTGAGGCAGGAGCCAACTACACCATCACAGGCAAATTGACCATCAAAGGAATCACTCAAGACGTGACTTTTCCATCGACTGTGACCTACATGAATGGCCAAATGAAAGCAACGGGAACCATGAAATTTGACCGTACCAAGTATGAAATCAAGTACAATTCAGGCACCTTTTTCAGCGGCTTGGGCGACTATATGATCAACGATGAAGTGGAAGTAGGTTTTAATTTGGTTACTGCTGCCAACTAATCGATCGCAGACTAAACCTCTGCAAGGAAAAACCTCGGCAAGTGAGACTGTCGGGGTTTTTTATTGCTCAAGAAATTTCAGCGAAATGGCATTTTACCCGAAAATGGGGCATATTGGCTGCATGAAAAGAATGCTGTTTGCCACTTTGATGGCCGTCATGCTTTTACCATTACTGAGCCCGGAAGCCTTGACTCAATCACCTGTGCAGACAGTTAAGGGTACGGTCCGCGATGCCGATTCTAAAATGGTTTTGCCCTTTGTCACCGTTTGTCTGAAGGCAGATTCCACTTTTCTCAAATGCACAGCCACTGACGATTTGGGCCAATTCAGAATTGAAAACGTAGCAGTTGGCCGCTATTCGATGAACGCTACAATGATTGGCTACAACACATACTCCACTGCCGGATTGTTGGTGCAGGCAGGTAAAGAGGTGATTGTAGAGATCAGTCTTGAGGAAAGTGTATTGCAATTGGAAGCTGCTGAAATCAGCGCAACCGAAAATCGAGGAGAGGCCATCAACCAAATGGCCACCGTGAGCGCCAGGGCTTTTACCATCGAAGAAACAGACCGCTATGCGGGTAGCCGAGGTGATCCGGCTCGCATGGCTTCCAACTATGCGGGTGTGCAAGGTGCCGATGACTCGCGAAATGACCTCATCATCAGAGGCAATACGCCCTTGGGCGTACTGTGGCGCGTTGAAGGAATTGACATACCCAATCCCAATCACTTCGGGGTGGCGGGAACAACGGGAGGCCCGGTGAGCATATTGAACAATAAAGTGCTTGCCAATTCAGACTTTTTCACCGGAGCCTTTCCGGCAGAATATGGAAATGCCATTGCAGGAGTATTCGACCTGAAACTGCGCAATGGCAATAATCAAAAACATGAATTCATAGGGCAGTTTGGTTTTTTGGGAACTGAAATAATGGCGGAAGGCCCCATCAATAAAGATAAAGGGTCTAGCTATTTGCTGAACTATCGCTACTCCACATTGGCCATGTTCGGGGCGCTTAACATCAACATTGGCACCAACGCCATTCCGCAGTATCAAGACTTTTTTGCCCGTATCAGCAGCCCCACGAGCAAGGGAGGCAACATTTCGTTCTTCTCATTTGGCGGAAGCAGTACAATTGACATCCTCATCAGTCAACAAAAAGACACCTCTGAGGTGGACCTTTATGGCGAAAACGATCGCGACCAATATTTCCGCACACGTATGGCCGTTGCAGGGGTGAGCTGGGTACAACCGGTGAACGAAAAAGTGTTTGTTCGAAGCACAACAGCATTGGCACATGAAAGGCAAAACTCAATTCATGAGTATGTGTGGCGAAAGATTGACACTATGGGACAATTTTCGGTGGACAGCATCACGCCACTTCTCGACTATCAGTTCAGCATCAACAAGTTGGCCCATCACACGTTTGTAGATTACAAAGTGAATCGCAAAAACATCATGAAAGCAGGCATCACGGCTGATTGGATGTTCTACAACTTCACCGACAGTGTAAACACAATTGGCACTCCGGATTGGACAGTGAGATGGAACACTCGGGCCACCGGAATTTTGGTAAAACCCTATTTGCAGTGGAAGCACCGGTTCACCGATGCACTCAGCATGAGCGTGGGCCTTACTTCATCCTTTTTTACCCTCAACAATACGAACTCGCCAATAGAGCCACGCGCAGGTCTGCGCTGGCAAGCCAACAAAAAGCACATAGTGTCCTTGGGAACCGGATTGCACAGCCAAACACAGCCCTATTATACATATTTCTACCAAAAAAATGACTCACTGAACCGCCCCGTACAGTTCAACCGCGAAATGGGAATGACCCGCAGTATCCATACCGTTGCCGGACATGAGTGGTACGCTAGGCCGACCTTCAGGGTTAAAACCGAAGTCTATTTTCAGCATTTGTTCGACATTCCCGTTGGAGTGTCCACCAATTCATTTTCGCTTATCAACCAAGGCAGTGGTTTCAGCCGATTTTTCCCCGATTCACTCCAAAACACGGGAACAGCGCGCAATTATGGGCTCGAACTGACTGTAGAAAAGTTCTTCAGCAAAGCATTTTTTGCCCTGTTCACTGCGTCAGTATTTGACAGCCGATATCGCGGTAGCGATGGTGTTGAGCGAAATACTGATTTCAATTCAAATTTTGCAGCTAACGTATTGATTGGCAAAGAATACACTTTCAAGAAGAAAAACAGATTAAACATTGGCACAAAGCTGACAGTAGCCGGTGGCAGGCGGTATGGGTTGGTGGATGTCGCTGCCAGCGAGGCACAAAATGAAATTGTTTTCTTGGACGATCAGTACAACGAATTTCAATTCGAACCATACTTCCGTCTGGATTTGAAGGTGAATTACAACATCAACAGAAAGCGTTGGGGACATGAGTTTGCCCTCGATTTGGTCAACGTCACTCGCCAGCAAAACATCTTGAATTTGACTTATGCGCCTGTTCCCGGAGATCCTACGGCCAATCCCATCAGAGAGAACTACCAGCTTGGATTTTTACCGGTATTCTACTACCGTGTTCAGTTTTGACCTTGGCCTTTGAGGCCCATTTTCTCGGCAAAATAGTCGCAGAAATCACGCATCGTCATGGCCATTTTGTCCTCACCTGTGGCTTTCTCAAAGCTGTCGGCCAGCGTAAGAATGGTCTGATGTACAAAGTATTTCATCTCGTCTACTTGCATGTCTTTGTTCCAAAGATCGATGCGCAGCGTGTTAGCCGTTTTGCCATCCCAAACAGAAAGTACGACTGCTTTGCACTCTTCGCTTTGGGCGCCTTCGGTGGCCGTCCACAAAATGCGTTCGGGGACGCTATTGACGTCCAATTCAACGTTGATTTTTATTTCCGATGTTCTTCCCTTGCTCATGCCGGAGGATTATTTTTTTGGTTTGTAGTGACGAAGGATTTCCTCTGATTTTGTCTTGTAAATCAAATCATGGAGGCTAACTTCTTCGTTCTTTTTTATATAGCTCCACACCATTTGGCGGCCCATGAAGATGCCCAATCGGCTCGGTGAATCGTTGGGGATATTGCCGGCATTGGTAAAAGGCCCGTCATTCACCCAGCGTCTGATGTCAGCGGCCTTGCCGTTGTATAGTACTTTTTCATTGGCCAGTTCTTTCCATGTGTTGTACTCATAAGCTTTGGCCCATTCCATCTCGCGGGAGGAATAGTTCATTTTAAGACTGTCGGGCATATCAGGCAACACCAAATCAAGTATGTACATCATTTTACCATAAAAAATCATGGTCTCCAACAAGTTGGACTCATTGTAGAGGTCTTGGTGTTTCACAGCCAAATGGCCAAACATTGCATTGGGAACAATGTAGTCGGGGCGCATTTTATCTCGCTGGTATTGGGGGAAAACGTCAGGAGGAAGTGAACGGATGAACTCATTATCGGGTCCCAAGAAAAAGTCGAGGCCAATGCCCAAGTACTTGTCCATAGGATAGATACCATAGTTGAAAATGGTATTCATGTATATTATCTTGGGCATGGTGTCCTCAGGAAAATAATGGCGATAGTAGCGGAAAGCTTCTTCGAAATCAGCATCCAGACTGGCTATGGTATTGTCATCAAAGACGCGGTTGACTTCTGCTTCAAGTGCGACAATGTCCGGCATTGTCGTCATTTGCGCTGCTTCAACGCTGAAAGAAAAAACACTGTCTACAGGGCCCAACGCCATAATGCCTTCCACATATTCCACCAAGAAGTCGCCATAATCCCGGTACAGTGATTGGATGGCCGCTGAGTCTTCGAAATTGCAATAGAAAAATGCTCGATCAAATCGATGCGAGGTATAATCCACCGAAACAGCTGAAACATCAGGCTTTGGCACTGTCTCAGCGCATGAAAATATCAAAATCGACAGGCTGAAAACTACGAATATGTGCCACTTGCTCATTTGCATTTTACCTATTTTTGACCGGCTGCAATACTACTCAAACTAACTACCGATAAAATCCAAAACCCATGAAAAGAAATACGATTCTCTTCGCCCTGCTGAGCTTAACCACCGCTGTGTCGGCTCAGGAGGACTTCAACAAATTCAACTTCGGATTCAAAGTGGCACCCAACGTGTCTTGGATGAAACCCGATGAACCCAAAAACATGGAAAACACAGGTACGGCCATCCGCTTTTCATACGGATTGGTAGCAGATATTCATTTCACAAAGAACTATGCTTTTGGCACAGGACTTAGCGTAATGAGCACCGGAGGTACCAATCGCTATTTTAATCACCGCACTGAGGACAGTTTGCTGTACTTGGTTGACCAAAGTCGCAAATACAATCTTCGCTATGTGGAAATTCCGTTGACCTTGAAAATGAAAACCAACGAAATTGGCTACATCACATACTGGGGCCAGTTTGGATTGGGTCTTGGTGTTAACATAAACGGTAAAGCGGATGACGAATTCACCTACAAAAGCGCTGCCGTGATACGCAACCCAGCCGGTGATTTGGACCCATGGACAACAACTTCAAGGGGACAAATGAACCAAGAGGATGTGAATATCAAAGAAGATGTCCAAATCTTGCGTACAGCTTTGATATTTGGTGCGGGTATCGAGTATAGCATCAGCGGAAGTACCCGATTGCTTGCCGGAGTGGTTTACAACAATGGATTCAGTAATTCGGTTAAGCGCACCGGTATAAAAGCCAAAGACAACGGAGACCCTGACTTGGACGGTGTGACCAACATCACTCAATTGACCGAAAAAGAATTCAAACTGAAAAGTGTCGCCAACTTCATCGAATTGCAAGTCGGCATTATGTTCTGATACCGTACTTTTTTGAAAAAAATAAAAACCCGTTCGTCACAATCGAACGGGTTTTTTGTTTGCTCAAGTAAGTTTGCACCCTATGAACCACGCGCAAGTCATCAATTACATCAGCCAATGGATGAAAAACTACTCCGATTCTTCCGGCACGGATGGTTTTGTAGTAGGCATTTCAGGCGGAATTGACTCTGCCCTGACCTCAACCTTGGCGGCCTTGACGGGAAAAAAAGTGATTTGTGTAGAAATGCCCATATACCAAAGCAACAAGCAAGTCGCGCGCGGAAGAGCCCATATAGCTTGGCTCGTAAGTCACCATCCCAATGTGACGCATGTGGAAATCGAGCTTACCCCCGTTTTTGATATGATGATGTCCACCTTAGACCAACTGCCGGTCGCCAATGCCGAACTGGCCATGGCCAATACACGCTCCAGATTGCGGATGACAGCACTGTATCACGTGGCCCAAACCAACCGCTTGTTGGTGGCAGGAACGGGCAACAAAGTGGAAGATTTCGGAGTCGGATTTTTCACCAAGTACGGTGATGGAGGCGTGGACCTAAGCCCAATAGCTGATTTGACGAAAACCGAGGTATATGCCTTGGCAGGTCACTTGGGTGTTCACGAGTCCATTATGCAAGCTCCTCCCACCGATGGGCTTTGGGGAGATGATCGCACTGACGAGGACCAGATTGGCGCAACCTATCCCGAATTGGAAGCCGCCATGGACTATCACGAACGCGGATTGGACCCGGAAGCATTAAATAGCAGGGAGCGTGAAGCCTATGCTATTTTTCTGCGGATGCATAAAGCCAATCTGCACAAGATGAAGCCCATTCCGGTCTGTATTATTCCGGGTCAGGTACGCGGTTGACCCATTTTTCGATGACGTAATCCCTGCGCTGGTCATCATTAAAACCATCTGGCAGCCAATCAATTACTGTTCCTTCCCGTTCCATTTTTCTGAACCAAGTCATCTGCCGTTTTGCAAATTGGCGAATGGCTGTTTCCAATCCTGTTTCAAGCAGTTCTCTTGAAATTTTTCCGACCAAAAAGTCTGTACACCAGAGGTATTCCAATCCGTAATAACGAAGCCTGTCAGGCACTAAACCCTCGTCCAACAGGGCTTGCACTTCATCCAAAAGACCATCGTTCAATCTTTCACGAAGTCGCTGCCCGATTCGGTTGAGGCGGTCAGACTTGCCCGGGTCTATGCCGAAAATCATTTTTTCGCCAGCGGGTGGTCGGTGTTCGGGCATGGGATGGAGCAGCAGCCATTGGTCTATTTCGATGGCGCGAACCATGCGTTTGGCAGTAGAGCAATCGGTATTCTCGCGGACAAAAGCCGATAAACCATCCCACAATTCCTTGAGCATGTGCTTATCGTGCGTGATGAGTCGGGCGCGCAAGGCCTCATCCACGGGGATAGCACTGAGCGGATTGCCCTCCAAGGCTGTTTGCAAATACAGGCCGCTGCCCCCACAAAGCACCGGTAGTTTTCCTCTCTGCGTCACTTCGGTGTAGGCTTTTTCGAAATCTTCGTAGTATGAGTTGATGTTGTATCGCTCTCCGGGTTCCATCAAATCAATCAAATGAACAGGCACCTCAATTTCTCCTACGCGATATTCATCTCGGTCTTTCCCCGTTCCGACATCCATCCTTCGATAGACTTGGCGACTGTCAGCGGATAGCACCTCACCGTTGAGCGCTGCTGCAACGCGCGCAGCAAGTCGGGTTTTTCCGGAGGCGGTGGGGCCGAGAATAACAATCATCTTTTTCCTTGGGTTTGCCGGGCTAAGCTACCGGTATTTTTTCTTGAGCCAAGCAAGGCACCCGGGCATCAGGGAAACACCCACTTGGCATTGCCCCTGTTGGACACTATCGGTAAACCCTCCATATCTGCTTCGTTTATAGCCGTCAAGGGTGTGCGCTGTCCGGTAGCGGGATTCACTGCAAAGCGCATCGGTGTGCTTGTACCGATTTTTCGAAATCCAATCTTCTCAAATCCATTGCCATCTGTCCACTCCAAGTCCACTGCGGTCATTACGTCTTGAGGATTATACCGGGCGCAATAGTGTTTGAAAAGCTTGTCCAATCCACCAACCACACTCAGCCCCGTAACCGTGCAATAACGAACCCATTCTACTGAAGTGAGCCGCTGTCCATCGCGATCAACTGGACATGGTTTGGCAAAAGCAGCAACCGCGACCAAATCGCCCTTGTACATCAGTCCCAACTTCACTTTAGCTCTCACCTGACCTTGCAGATGGTAGGCTGTGAGAAATGAGTTCAACTCCATTTGATTCAACTGAATTACTTGGGTTAGGCGGCCATGGATTTTGCGATTTGCCCCGATCAAGGAGGTAATTCTGCTTTGAACTATTTGCCGTTTGGAACGCCAAACATCTTCATGAACTATCAATCCGGTTGATGGAGCAACGGCACCTGAGCAGACAAATGCGATTTCGCCCGAAAAATCAGGATGAGCGAAAGCGCGATCTGAAGAGGGCAAAAATCCGGACCGTGATGTGAGCCAATCTGCGAAGTCCGAAAGGGCCGCTGAATGGTTTTCTTGTTCAGAAGAGTTTGTCATTGTTTTTGTGGCGGTGGGCATCACGCTCAGTTTTCTTGGCCAAGTTTTTCTCCAAAGCCTCGGTCAGATTGACACCCGTTTGGTTTGCCATACACAACAGCACCCACAACACATCAGCCATTTCATCACCCAGATCCTTGTCTTTGTCCGATTCTTTTTCACTCTGTTCGCCATATCTGCGGGCGATGATGCGGGCCATTTCGCCCACTTCTTCGGTCAGGATGGCCATATTGGTCAGTTCAGAAAAATAACGCACACCATGGGTTGTGATCCATTGATCCACGATCATTTGAGCTTGTTCGATGGTCATATTCTATTCGGGGTTTTTGGAGTCGAGCATCAGTGTTACAGGGCCGTCATTGACCAAAGTTACTTCCATCATGGCGCCAAATTCGCCTGTGGCAGGCAGGCGACCTGTCAGCTGTTGCACAGTTTGTAGAAAAAACTCATACAGCGGAATGGCCACTTCAGGGCGGGCTGCACGTATAAACGAAGGCCGATTGCCTTTTTTGTATTGAGCGTGCAGAGTGAATTGACTCACTACCAACAATTTTCCTCCCGTTTGCATCATGTCGAGGTTCATTTTTTCATCTGCATCTGAGAAAATGCGCAGACCGATGATTTTGCGCGCCAACCAATCGGCATCAGAGGTGGTATCATCCTGCACAATCCCAAGCAATATCAGCAATCCGCCATCTATTTGGCCGGTGATTCGGCCATTGACCGACACCGTTGCACTCGAAACCCGCTGGATTAAGGCTCTCATATCCTCTACTTTTAACCTGAGCAAAATAACAACCCAAAATTCCAACCGGCAGCACATTCATTTTCGCTCAAAACTTGTGCATATGCTGCCCATTTGTGGCCCGCTATTGCAGTGTTCAATCCCTACTTTTACGACCGAAAACAAACAGGACCGAATGTCATCTTTCCAAACCCCATCCACCCTCGAACAAGCCCGCGAAATGGGCCTTTTGCCTGAAGAATTTGACAAAATCAAAAGCATCCTCGGACGTACACCCAATTTCACAGAAATGTGCGTTTACTCTGTGATGTGGAGTGAGCACTGTTCCTACAAAAATTCGATCAAATGGCTGAAAACCTTGCCGAAAGACGGACCTCACATGCTGGTGAAAGCGGGCGAAGAAAATGCCGGTTTGGTTGACATAGGTGATGGATTGGGCTGTGCTTTTAAAATTGAATCGCACAATCACCCATCGGCCATTGAGCCATACCAAGGTGCAGCTACCGGAGTGGGCGGCATCAATCGTGATATATTTACCATGGGCGCTCGGCCCATAGCGCAGCTGAATTCACTGCGTTTTGGTAAAATCGAAAACGACCGCACTCGCTGGCTTCTCGAAGGGGTTGTGAAAGGCATCGGTGACTACGGCAACGCATTCGGGATTCCGGTAGTGGGCGGTGAGGTGTTTTTTGATGAGAGTTACCAGGTCAATCCACTAGTGAATGCCATGTCGGCCGGCATTGTTAAGAAAGACGGTATTATTTCGGCCAAAGCCCGAGGAGTGGGAAATCCCGTCTATATCGTTGGTTCAGCCACAGGCAAAGACGGCATCCAAGGCGCATCGTTTGCCTCCAAAGACATCACCGAAGAATCGGCCAAAGACCTGCCATCGGTGCAGGTGGGCGATCCTTTCCAAGAAAAACTCCTGCTCGAAGCCACCATGGAACTGGCCCAAACGGGCGCCATCGCAGGCATGCAAGACATGGGCGCTGCGGGCATCACCTGCTCCACCTCAGAGATGAGCGCGGGCGGTGGCGTTGGGATGGACATCCATCTGGACCGCGTGCCGCTGCGCCAACAGGGCATGAAGCCTTTTGAAATCCTCCTCTCCGAGTCACAAGAACGCATGTTGGTGGTAGTGCACAAAGGCCAAGAAGCCGCAGTGGAGCGCATTTTTGACAAGTGGGACCTCCACGCAGTGCAAATCGGGACTGTGACCGAAGGACCCAAAGTCCGCTACTTCATGAACGGTGAATTGGTAGGTGATATCCCGGCCGAATCCTTGGTGTTGGGTGGCGGTGCGCCTGTCTATGAGCGCGAGTTCCGCGAGCCTGCCTACTTTGCCGAAGCTAAAAAATTCCGCATCGAAGACCTGCCCGAGCCCACCGATTATCCCAACATCGCGCACAGGCTGCTCGGATTGCCCAACGTGGCTTCCAAACGTTGGGTTTGGGAGCAATATGACTCAATGGTGGGCACAGCCAACATGACCACTAATTCTCCTTCTGACGCGGCTGTCGTCAATATTAAAGGGACCAACCGTGCTATCGTTTTGACAGTGGACTGCAACGCTCGCTATGTCAACAACGACCCCGAGACAGGCACTATGATAGCCGTGGCCGAAGCCGCGCGCAACATCGTCTGCTCGGGTGGCGAACCCTCGGCCATCACCAATTGCCTGAACTTCGGCAATCCATACAACCCGGAGGTCTATTGGCAATTTGTGGGTGCCATTAAAGGCATGGGCGCGGCCTGTCGCAAGTTTGAAACCCCCGTCACAGGCGGTAACGTTAGCTTTTACAACCAAACCCAAAACCCGGATGGTTCGGCCAAGCCGGTGTATCCCACCCCGACCATCGGAATGTTGGGCATGATGAAAGACAAATCGCTTCAGACTACGCTCAACTTCAAATATAAAGGCGACTTGATATACCTCGTGGGCGAATCGCGCAATTGCGTGAACTCATCAGAATATTTGGCCAACATCCGAGGCGTCCGCCTCAGCCCCGCGCCCCATTTCGATTTGGAGGAAGAATACCGACTCCACCGCTGTGTCAGTGCGCTTATCTCGCATAATTGCATCAATGCTGCGCATGATGTAGCCGATGGCGGGCTCTATGTGACCCTCACGGAAATGGCGATGCCAAATCTGCTGGGCTTTGACATCGTCTCAGACTCAGAAGTGCGCTTGGACGCTTTCCTCTTTGGCGAAGCCCAAGGCCGCGTGGTGGTCACCGTAACCGAAGATGACGAAGATGTGTTCTTGGACCTTTGCGACAAGATGGGCACTCCCACTACCCTATTGGGCCATGTCACCCAAGGCAAGATGGTGGTAGATGGTCAACACTATGGCTATATCCAGGATTCTAAAGCCATCTATGACCACGCTTTGGGAAAGTGGATGGGTGCCGAAGCTTGAAACGAGGGTATTGAGTTAAACTCAAGTTACCTCAACAGTAGAACCACCCATTACTGCCCAAAAATTCGTCCGGCCGAAAAGGCCAAGTGACGATACACCGGGCTTTTTAATGCATTGATAGCTCCTTTTGGCAAAGAACACAGGTACCAAAAAAGCAACCTAAGGTTGTAATTCTCGGTCACTTCCTATGTGCATCTGCGAAGGTTGAATTTCGGATGCACGATAACCATAACCTACCCGAAACTCCACCATGAAAAAGCTATCGTTGCTAATCTCGATAATTGCATTTTCTCTCAATTTATGCGGCCAAACCTTCGTGACCATTCCGGATGCCAATTTTTCAAATTGGCTCAATCAGAACTATCCGGCTTGCATGAATGGCAACCAGATGAATATTGACTGTCCGCAAGTGGTCAATGCCATTTCTGTTAACGTTTCTCAATACAGCATTGCCGACCTAACGGGTATCGAGCATTTTTCCTCTTTGCTGTTTTTAGATTGCAGTTTTAATCAGTTGACATTCCTACCGGATTTACCAAATACACTGGTCAATCTGAATTGCTTATCAAATAATCTCACAGATTTGCCCCCTCTGCCTAATTCCCTGTTGGTTCTTGACTGCACATCCAACCCGGGACTCACCGTTTTCGATGCCTGGCCACCGAACCTTCAATCACTCAGTATAGGAAACAGTATAACGCCACTGAGCCTTTCGGGCATTCCTCCCTTTCCTGAGAGCCTGACTTCATTAATTCTTCAAAACTCGGGATTAACACTTTTACCACCATTGCCAACCAATTTGGAGTTGCTTTTCAGTGATAACAATCCACTGGGAGTTTTGCCTCCTTTGCCTCCATCGCTCAAAACTTTGGGATGCTTGAACACCAACTTAAATGCACTGCCAATCAATTTACCCCCGAACTTGGAGCATCTTATCTGCGGGTACAATAATTTGACATCTCTGCCTGATTTACCCTCCACTATGACGGAATTGATGTGCGAACAAAACTACCTCACACAATTATCCGATTTGCCGAATTCAATGTCCACACTGGTAGCTAACAGCAACCAGCTGACGCTGATAACCAATATTCCCGCGCAACTGACCTATCTCGAAGCCAACAATAATCAGCTGACTTCTTTGCCCCCATTGAACAACGTTATTCACAACTTGCGTTGCGCTAACAACCAGCTA
>Ga0169931_10001630_pt1 | contig 36926 bp, 28 predicted proteins | sample Kivu_15m_20L_FD_129675 | JGI IMG/M metagenome (GOLD analysis project Ga0169931, IMG submission 129675) | Freshwater microbial communities from Lake Kivu, Western Province, Rwanda to study Microbial Dark Matter (Phase II) - Kivu_15m_20L... | ecosystem: Environmental > Aquatic > Freshwater > Lake...
ATATTCTTTTGGGTCTGACCAATCCTCTTGCCCTCCAGTACCTCGAATCAATGAGGTACTATAATCACGGTATATTGCCGGAAGTTCCACTTTAAAGATGATGCCCTCCTTTGAGAAAATAGGGACTGACTCTTGAATTAAAAAAGGATTCTCAAAAGTATAGTTATAAACGGTTTTATCTGAATGAAATAACCATAAATCACCTCCATAACCGGGATAATCCTTTTCACCAGAATAAAAATAACCATCTCTTGAGTCAGGTAGTATATGTTCATAAGACGACCAAAGAACCTCGTATTTCGGCGTTAAATTATAAATGTGTGGATTCCTGAAATCATCAATTAACCCATAATTTTTATGAAATTTAAAATCGCGCTTCCATATTTTAGCATCTCTAAAAATACTATCCTTAGCTATTCCATCAACTCGCACAAAATTACCTTTTTGATCAAAAACATTTTGTCCAATTCCCTGCCCCACATATGTTAAAACACCTTCCAATTCGCCATGATTATATAAAAGTGTTGTGAACTCATTTATGTAAAATTTTCCATGTAAAAATCCGTTCTCGTCATAGAATAACTTAGAATACTGATATTGCTCTGGAAAACCAAATAAACTGGCGTATCGACCAATATCGTCACCTTTTATGTAGTCAACATAAAAACGTTGACTTGACAATGTTTTATTAAGTTTTTCTGTATTCACAATAAAAAACTTAACTTCACCTTTAATAACACCGCGTTCTATAGATTGAATCTCCACCATTCTATCACCTCTTCCATAGTAACCATTATCATCAATAAAAAATGTATATCCATTTGCAGTTAGAAGCCCTTCCTCATAATACCCCTTGTTCTCACCGTCAAAAAAAGTTCCGTTTCTATTTCCTGTTTTTGGATTGAAATTGTACATAGCCGATTTATGACCCTTCGGATCAAAATATTCGACTCTGACGATTTCTAAATCCTCATTCAAATATTCGACTTGTTTTTTATTTCCATTGCTCCAAATCTCGGCAACTCGATTTATCTCTTGTGAAGAAGCACTTAAAGATTGCATTAGGAAACAAAGAAATACGTATAATTTGATTGCAACTTTATCCCCCAAAACAGAAATACTTAAATTTTTCATGGCGTGGTTTCATTTGATGAATTATTTACATTTATACAACGGTTGGAGCTCCTTTTTTGTCGGTAGATTTTGCTCGTATGAGTTGTTCCAATATTCTTTGAAAAATAACATGTTATTTTCATATAGGAGAACAAGTGTCATATGGAAGCAGTCACCTTCGGAAAATCCTAAAATATCAATGATAAAATAATTTTGATTGTTAGTTATTTCTAGAAATCTCGAGCTCCATTCCATACCGCTAATACTCATAACACCATTGTTCACAGTAAACTCTAAACACCCCATGAGGTCACAACAACTTAGGTCTTTATCAGAAGCCCACAATCCAATGAAATAATCCGGTAATTTCGGGATTGCTTTTAGATGGTTTTCTAACTGATTAACCATCATTTGGACCAATAAATAAAGCATATTGTCTATCTTGTGTACGATAGGACTCAAAAAACCATTAGGCGCAGCATTTTGATAAGGCACAAGCAACCAGTCGCGAGAAAGTTTATTGTATTGCACCAAGATGTTTTTCTCCGTAAACATGCCATAGCCTCCGAGCATAAATATTTGATTATCGTGCTCAAAGAAATAGGCATTAAATTGATTGCGGTGATAAAAAGAAGCATCGTGTCGGTATAAGGAATCTCCTGCAAAATGATAAACAACACCACAACCAGCATGGACAAAATAGGTGCCATCATCAGGTGTTGAAATTGGCACGAAATAATTTCTAATAAATTGAAAGCTTGTATCAGCTGCAAATTTCAAATCGAAACGTTCGAATTTTCCCAATTCAAAATTGTAGACCTGAAAAGATTGGGAATCATCAATAAGCACAAAACTCGACTTGTTATAATCATAAAATGTGAGCGGAGTACCTTTCAGAACCAGTTCGCTTTGCGCAAAAGCATGGCAATTAAAAATTAAAACACCGAGTTGCAGCAACAAGACGTGGATGCGATTACACCGAAAGAAATAAGCTAAGGCTCGATTTAGTAACATAAAAAAAGTTAAGCTGAGCAAATATAAGTTTTATGTATATACATAAATACCGCTGCACTATTTTTCTTGAATCTTATGGAATGTACCCAGAAGAACATGTACAAAATGACGCTGAGCTACTCAAAACGATTGGTGCAAGAATTAGGGCTGCGCGCTTGAAGCAGGGTTTATCTTTGCGCGATTTGGCGTTTTCGATAGGTATGGAGGCTTCCAATTTATCGGTCATTGAAAATGGAAAATCAAATCCTCAGATTCTCACTTATGTCAAAATAGCAGCAGCGCTCAAAATTCATTTAAGCGATTTATTTGCGGTTCACGTAAATTTGGAAAGTTTCAACGAGGGCACAGGCGTTTACAAACCGCGTAAACATAAGAGAGACTAGGCCGTTTCTCAGTCAAAGTGGATGATTGAAACGCGCTATTCTCGAATTCAATTCCAAAAACGTTGTAATTCATTCGATTTTAAAAATTAGTAAAGGGAGTTCTTTTGATACAAAACAATGAAATGTTGCGTAAATGAAGTAATTTAGTGCCTCATTTGGCGTTAATAACTTATGTCCACAATAAACAGACAAGAGCTCATCAATTTTGGCAGCCTAGAATTGCTTGCACGTCAGGCGGTTGAAGGCTTTATCACTGGACTTCACAAGAGTCCATTCCACGGTTTTTCTGTAGAATTTGCCGAGCACCGTCTTTACAACTCGGGTGAATCTACACGTCACATGGATTGGAAACTATACGCCAAAACCGACAAACTCTTCACCAAAAAGTATGAGGAGGAAACCAATTTGCGTTGTCAGATTGTGTTGGATGTGAGCTCATCCATGTGGTTTCCGATGCATGCAGAAATGAACAAGACGAAATTTTCTGTCTATGCCGCTGCATCCTTAATCGAATTGTTGAAACGCCAGCGCGATGCTTTTGGTTTGACCACAATCGACGATAAAATATTGCTCAACGCTCCTGCCAAGAGTTCGCCCGTTCATCAACGATTTTTATACAGCGAATTAGAGGCTTTGCTGCATCAATACACGCCTGAACAAAAACGAAGCACCAATTTCATAGAAGAAATTCACAACGTTGCTGAGTTGGTTCATAAGCGTTCCTTGATTGTCTTGTTCACAGATTTGTTGGAAGGTCATGACAAAATCGACGAACTATTCCGCGCCATTCAGCATTTGAAACACCAAAAACACGAAGTTATTTTGTTTCATGTGCACGACACAAATCTGGAGGTCAACTTTGAATTGGAGAATCGCCCTTACACGCTCATCGACATGGAAACGGGTGAAAAAATGAAAATTGAAACCAATCAAATTCGCGAGCAATACCAAAAAGCCGTCTCAGAATATTTTGAGGAAATATCTCTACGCGCCAAGCAATACGCCGTCGATTTTGTGCACGCCGACATCAATGCAGGATTGGATAAAGTGTTGGTGAGTTATATGTTGAAAAGACAGAAAATGGGGTGAGGCTACCTCGCCAGTTTAGCAAAATCCTTCGCGAAATAAGTCAAGATGCCATCAGCGCCAGCGCGACGAATAGACAAAAGCATTTCTGACATCACGCGCTCGTAATCCAACCAACCTTTTTGCGCAGCAGCATAAACCATCGCACATTCACCTGAAACATTATACGCCGTTATGGGCAAAGTAGAATTGGCTTTCAGCAAAGCAATCACATCCAAATAGCATAACGCAGGTTTCACCATCAACATATCTGCTCCTTCGGCTTCGTCTAAATAGGCTTCGCGTAATGCTTCTTTCACGTTCGCGGGATCCATTTGGTAAGTTTTTTTGTCGCCAGATTTTGGTGCTGAATCCAAAGCATCACGGAAAGGATTATAAAACGCCGACGCATATTTTGCCGTGTAACTCATGATGCTGACGTCTGTAAATCCTTCATCGTCCAAGGCTTCACGAATCACGCCTACACGGCCATCCATCATATCAGATGGACCGATAATATCAATTCCAGCTTGTGCTTGCGCTACTGCCATTTTTGCCAAAATAGGCAGCGTTTCATCGTTTAAGATTTTTCCATTTTCCACATAACCGTCATGACCATCGCTGCTGTAAGGGTCCATGGCAACATCACTCATCAAAGCAATTTCAGGAAAACGCTCTTTGATGGCGCGAATGGCGTGTAAATAGAAATTGTCTTCGGCATAACTGTAGGTAGCGGTTTTGTCTTTAAGCTCTTCTGCAACAGCTGGAAATAAATCAAATTTTGTGATGCCTAAATTCACACATGCCTCAATTTCTGGAAGCAACAAATCCAAGCTCCAACGATAATTGCCGGGCAAAGAGGCCACTTCAGATTTGATTCCTTTGCCATCGACCAAAAACATCGGATAAATCAAATGATTCACCGAAAGATGCGTTTCGCTAATCATATCGCGAATGGCAGACATTTTTCTATTGCGGCGCGGACGTATGTTCATGAGATGAAATTTATTACAAAGATAATGAATGAAATTCTGCTACCAACCTTTGTTTTGAAGGACAACAGCCATCTCTTGTTGCACTTTCTGAGCTTCTTCTGTTGCGCGAGTTGCAAAGTCCTCACCACTAGATGCGTAAATAATCGCTCGAGATGAATTGACCAACAAGCCACAGTCCTCGTTCCAACCAAATTCAACGACATCAGCCAATGAACCGCCTTGCGCACCAACACCAGGCACCAAAAAGAATGACGATGGCGCTGCTTTTCGAATTCGTGCAATATCTTCAGAACGCGTTGCGCCAACAACAAACATCAGTTGCTCATCAGAAGCCCAAGTAGTGCATTTTTCAACGACATGTTCAGCGAAAATTTTCCCTGACGCATCTTGAATAAACTGAAAATCCAGGGAACCTGGATTGGATGTCATTGCTAGAACAATTGCCCATTTATTTTCATAATTCAAGAAAGGCGTCACCGAATCTTTGCCCATGTAAGGCGCAACGGTAATGGCATCGCAATTCATGTCTTTGAAAAAAGCATCGGCATAATAGGAGGCCGTGTTTCCAATATCACCACGTTTGGCATCCGCAATAATGAAGTGCTCCTGAGGAATATAAGCGATTGTTTTTGCCAAACTTTCCCAGCCCTTTGCACCGTGACGTTCATAAAAAGCAATGTTCGGTTTGTAGGAAACACAAAAATCCTTTGTGGCGTCGATGATTCGTTTGTTGAATTCGAAAATCGGGTCTTCAAAATCCAGCAAAAATTTTGGGATTTTATTGATATCCGTATCCAATCCCACACACAAAAAAGATTGCTTGGCCTTGATTTGCGCTATTAATTCTTGACGTGTCATGCGAGTTCCTCCTCTCCTTTCATGCGTTCTGCATTTTCAGCCATTTTCAAAGAATCAATCATATCTTGAATATCGCCATTCATAAACACAGACAAATTGTAAATCGTTTTGTTGATGCGGTGGTCGGTAATACGTCCCTGCGGATAGTTATAAGTTCTGATTTTCGCTGAGCGGTCTCCCGTTGAAACCAAAGATTTTCGCTGTGCCGCACGTTCTTCGTTTTTCTTTTCCAATTCTTGTTGATACAAACGCGAACGCAAAACAGAAATCGCTTTCTCCAAGTTTTTGTGTTGCGAACGACCATCCTGACATTCAACCACTATTCCAGTTGGTAAGTGCGTCAAACGAATAGCCGACTCCGTTTTGTTTACGTGCTGACCTCCAGCTCCACTCGCTCGGAAGGTATCGCGCTTCACATCAGTCATGTTTAGTTCAATATCCACTTCTTCAGCTTCAGGTAAAACAGCCACCGTGATTGCCGATGTATGCACTCTTCCTTGCGATTCCGTTTCAGGAACACGTTGAACACGGTGCACGCCCGATTCAAATTTCAGAGTTCCATAAACGCCATCACCTTCAATGTTCATCGTGACTTCCTTATAGCCTTTTGTACCACCTTCATTGGAGTTCAGTACTTCATACGACCAACCTTTTTCTTTGAAATACATGGTGTACATTCTGAAAACATCTTCTACGAAAATACAAGCCTCATCGCCACCCGTTCCAGCACGAAGTTCAAGAATAACGTTTTTATCATCCTCAGGGTCTTTTGGAATCAACAAAAACTTGATTTTTTCCTCCAATTCTTCTTTTTTCGGCGCAAGTTCATCTAACTCCATTTCCGCCATCTCGCGATATTCAGGATCGCTTTCAGTGGCCAAAAGTTCCTTCGCATTTTTGATATTCGACACAACGTTGTTGTATTCTTTGTAAGCCGTAACAATCTCCTCAAGGTCTTTGTATTCCTTGTTTAATTTGACATAACGCTGCATATCCGCGATAATATCCGGGTCGGTGATTAATGTACTCACCTCCTCAAAGCGCACTTGAATTAAGTCTAGTTTTTTTAGTAAATCTTCCATTTTGTTAATTTAGAAGTAAGAAATATGAATTAAGAATTTAGAAGTATGAAATAAGAATTAAGAAGTGTGAAATATGAATTTAGAAGTCTTAATTTAAGAGCTTGAAAACTAGTTGGACTCATTTTTTGTTGTTATCATCTTTGAATACATTGTTTTTAATGAAGTTACTAGAATAGCTGTTAATTCATTGGCTTCTTTGAGTTCTTTTTCTACATCAGCCCATTTTCTTTCGGAGATAATTTCTAGCCAATAACAACATTCGTCTGCCTCTTCATGTACTATTCTCAGTTTGGCGATGAACTCTCTGTCACTTCTAGCCCTTGTAGCTGCACGATAATTAGCGCCAACAGAAGTCGCTGACCTCAAAAGTTGATTAATAATTACTCGCTTAATCGGACTATAGTCCATCGACTCCAACAAAGTAATTATGTCATGAGAAAAAAGCTTAGTCCTTATTTTTAAATCTCTCTCCATATCATCAGGATTTATATGCAAAAAATGACCTTAATAATTTAACCTTCTTAATTCTAATTTTTTATTTCTAACTTCTTATTTTTCTAATATTCAAAAGTTCCGTATTCCGATTTTATCGTCACTTTTTTGCCTGAATGAGCTTCGCAGCGACCAACAATTTTAGCTCTTACACCAAAGCTTTCTGAAACGTCGATAATATGTTGCGCATCTTCTTCAGAAACATATACTTCCATTCTATGGCCCATGTTAAACACCTTGTACATTTCTTTCCATTCTGTTCCTGATTGTTCTTGGATAGTTTTGAAAAGCGGTGGTACCTCGAACAAATTGTCCTTGATTACATGCAAATCATTCACAAAATGAAGTACTTTGGTTTGAGCTCCTCCTGAACAATGTACCATGCCGTGAATTTTATGGCGATGTGTTTCCAACAATTTCTTGATGATGGGTGCATACGTTCTTGTTGGAGATAAAACCAATTTTCCAGCGTCCAAAGGAGCTCCATCAACGGTATCAGTAAGATTCAAACTTCCTGAATACACCAAATCCAAGGGAATCGAAGGGTCAAAGCTTTCAGGATATTTGGTTGCCAATGCTTTATTGAAGACATCATGACGAGCAGATGTAAGTCCGTTGGAACCCATACCTCCGTTGTATTCTTTTTCGTAAGTGGCCTGACCAAAAGATTCTAATCCAACAATCACATCACCGGGACGAATGTTTTTGTTGGTAATAACCTCATCGCGACGCATACGCGCAACCACTGTAGAATCAACAATAATTGTGCGCACTAAATCACCAACATCAGCAGTTTCACCACCGGTAGAATAAATGCCAATGCCCAAATCGCGAAGTTCAGCCAAAAGTTGCTCAGTTCCATTGATGATTTCTGCCAGTACTTCTCCAGTAATCAGGTTTTTGTTTCGCCCAATTGTAGAGGACACCAATATATTGTCAATCGCGCCAACGCAAAGCAAATCATCCAGATTCATAATGAGGGCATCTTGAGCAATGCCGCGCCAAACAGATACATCGCCCGTTTCTTTCCAATACATATAAGCCAAAGACGATTTAGTTCCAGCTCCATCGGCATGCATCACCACACAATGGTCTTCGCTGCCCGTAAGCATGTCTGGGATAATTTTACAAAACGCCTCTGGAAACAATCCTTTTTCGATGTTTTTAATTGCAGCGTGCACCTCTTCTTTGCCCGCCGACACTCCTCGAGAGTTGTATCGTGTATCTGCCATGTTGATGTATTTATGCAAAAAGCACCCCTTGTTCAGAGATGCTTTTCGACTTTATGTAAAATATGCTAATTGCCGCCTTCTTCTTCGCCTTCGCCAGTAGTTACGTCTTTAATTTCAATAGTTCCTTCGCCAGCAGTTGCAGGATCGAAATCGAAACTAACAACTACAGCTTCAGTACGTCTGTTGAACTGATGCAAGCGCTCAAACAACAATTTGTTGCCTTTGTATTTATTGATGTACTCATTCGTCAAAACAATAGTTTCGTAAGCCGTGTTTTTATCATTTGGCTTTTCAACCCAGTAGTTATTGTTGTAGAAATAAACTGTTCTTGCTTGTTCACGACCAGCACCAGCAGCGCGTAAACGACGTGGGTCAACACCTTTTTCTTTTACCAAGTAATCCACACAAGCTTGGGCTCTGCGCTGAGATAAATCTTTGTTTGAAACAGCAGAACCCCTCCAGTCGGTATGAGAAACCAAAGAAATAATCAAAGTTGGATACTCAGCCAACATCTCAATAACATAATTCAAAGAGTCTTTGGAGTTCACGGTGTCATTAACTTGTAATGTCGCTTTTGCAAGGTCATAACGCACCTCAGGCAAACGAATTGGACGTTTTGACATCAATGGAATTTCTTTCACAAAATCGAAACTTCTATCCATACCTACAGTAGAAATCTCGCCATCGTTAGGATAGTAACCTTGATCTCCTACACCATCTTTAGAAACATAAATCTTGTATGATGTCTCTTCATTGATGTATCTCGAGCCATCAGGCTTAACTTCGTAATAAACCTTTCCTTGGTCATCAGTAAAACCATCCCAAGTAGCCCCGCTTGAACCAACAATTTTGATTTTAGCATCGGCAATTGCTGGGCCTTTTGAACCTTTGAAACCAACTTCATAAACCCTTACATCCAAAGTAAACAAGTTTGGTGGCAATTCCCACTGCCAGATATTGTCGCGGTATGCGCCTTTCACATCTGTATGTGGACGGTTGCTTGAGAAATATCCATGACGTTCATCAGTTGCGATGTAGTGGAAATCATTGGCACAAGAGTTAATAGGATGACCTAAGTTGGTTGGTTTCACCCATTTAATCTCATCTCCAACACGTTTCGCGCTAAAAATATCAAGACCTCCCATTCCCACGTGTCCGTTGGAAGAGAAATACAATATGCCATCTTCACCCATAGTTGGGAACATTTCATCGCCTGCTGTATTGATGTCTGGCCCCATGTTTTTTGGAGAAGACCAAGACTTGGCTCTTTTGTTATAAACAGAATACCACAAGTCGATTCCACCGTAGCCGCCTGGCATATCAGAAGCAAAGATCAGGACCTCATCATCAGGAGTAAGGCAAGGGTGACCAACAGAAACTGTATCATTTCCACCTTTCAAATCAATAAGTTCTGGCTTATTCCAACCTTTTGAACCTGATTCGGCAACCCAAATTTCACAACCCATGTTGGCGCGTTTTACCACTGGACATCTTGTGAAGAACATTTTCTTATAGCGCGAGTCGAAACAAACCGAACCCTCGTTGTCATCCGTATTGATTTCAACACCTTCGATTTTTTCTGGCGGACCGAAATTGCCTTTTGCATCTAACTCAGCGGAGTAAATATCCATAAAAGGCTCACACGTAATATTCGAACTGGCACCACCAGTTGTACCTGGGCGCGACGTTGAAAAAACAATTTGCTTACCTTTTTTATCACCAACTGTAGGTGCCATATCCGTATTTGAAGAATTCACCTTCACAACTGGCTTTACAGAGTGCTTTGTTCTATTGGCAATAGCAGTATTATTGAAGTCGATAGAAGCCAAACGCGCCTGTGCTACCTTGTCATTGTGCTTTGTTTGAGCATAGAGTTTGTAATTCTTTTCTGCTTCTTCGATATCACAAAGAGCCAAAGCCATATCGCCCAATCTCAAATAAATTTCGGGATTGTAGTCTTGGTACTTTAACATAACTGCTTTTTCATACCAAGAAATAGCCTCACCAAAACGGTCGGTGTTTCTCAAGCATTCGCCAGCCATGAAGGCCAACTCACCTTTTTTCTTCTTACCATTTTTTGATTTAGGCTTTACTTTACCATAAGCCACTTTGCACTTATTTACACCCTCACAATAAAAACCAGCGTTAAAATACGCATACGCTTCATCAATCTCTTGTTGCTGAGCAAAGCCCACTTGTGCTACTAAAATCAGAGATAAAGCCGACCATAATACATTTCTCATATTTCGTGTTTTTCAGAAATCAGGCACGAATAAACATATAATTCTGAATATTAACAAACATCTCAGATTATTTTTTAAATCAATCTACGTAATCGTTTGATTTTGAATATCTTCCCCATTTATCAAGAACATCAAGATAATTCTTGGGAAGTTCAGAATCGAAAGCCATCCATTTTTTTGTTCTTGGATGATGAAAGCCAAGAGATTTTGCATGGAGCGCTTGCCCGGGAAGTTCAGCAAAACAATTTTCCACAAATTTCTTATAAGTTCCAAAAGTGGTTCCCTTCAAAATTCGATCACCCCCATATTCTAGATCGTGAAATAGCGGGTGACCAATACTTTGAAAATGCACACGTATTTGATGCGTTCTTCCTGTTTCTAGTTTGCATTCAACAAGAGTAACGTATCCAAATCGTTCGAGCACTTTATAATGTGTTACTGCTCTTTTGCCATGGTCGGCATCCGGGTACACGGTCATTACTTTTCTGTTTTTCAGAGATCGTCCAATATACACATCAATGGTGCCTTCGTTTTCGGTTACATCACCCCACACCAGCGCATGATATCGTCGTTCTGTAGTTCTATCGTAGAATTGTTTTGCCAAATCGGTGAGCGCTTGTTCGGTTTTTGCGACAACCATAATGCCAGTAGTGTGCTTATCTAGGCGATGAACTAAGCCAGGGCGACCAAAAAAATCTTGCGCACGGTGGGGCAAATTATTGAAATGATACACCAAAGCATTGACGAGTGTGCCGCGATAATTGCCATAACCAGGATGCACAACAATATCAGCGGGTTTGTTGAGCACAATTAAATCATCGTCTTCATAAATAATATCAAGTGGGATATCTTCTGGAACCAATTCCAATTCGCGCACCGGATAAGGTAAAACAATCGCTACACGGTCATTGGGTTTAACGCGGTAGTTTTGCTTTACTGTAATTCCATTGGCAACAACATTTCCGTTTTTAGCGGCAACTTGAATTTTATTGCGAGAAGTATTGGGAAGGCGATCGAGAAGAAATTTATCTACGCGAACAATTTCCTGACCTGGATCAGCGACAAAGGCGTAATGTTCATACAATTCTTCGTTTTCCGATTCGTCATCGAAAAGCTCTGTATTTTCAGACATTAGGATTTGATAATTTTGAAAATTTTCTGGTACTGGCCATCAGCCGAGGTAACGCGAATGAAATAGAAACCATTGGTCAAATCAGCCACGCTCACCTGGTTAGTCCAATCTAATGAACGGATGATTTTACCATCGGAGGCGATTATCTCTAGCGTTCCTTCTTTAATAAAAGAGAAATTAATTTCAGAAGATGCCGGATTTGGATAAAGAATTAGTTCTTCTTCAATTTTTGATTCCTCAACTTCAAGGAGATAGTCCATAGCTGAGGAGAAAACTGGTCGCATCATCAAAGACCCTTCGAATGAGGAATTCTGCCAGGTTGCCCCCAAATCTACTGAATAGAAAATTTTGTTTTGCGTGTTGGTGTTTTTGTCAAAACCAATATTTAATCGTTCTGGGTCTAATTGTCGCCATCCAACATAGAAAGTTCCAGAAACCCCAACTTTCATATTGTCTTTAAAATAGTAGTGCCAAAAAGCATTTTTCTCTGGAATATAGACAGGATTTTGGGCAGTAAAGAAATCATCTTGATATAAAACTTCTCCGGGTTGACCATTATTATCTCCCCAAATAGTGAGCAAGAAAAGTTTATCAGAATGATCAAATACAGTTGGCACAAAATGCATTTGAACGGCCACCAAAGAATCGGCTTGAAATGTCGTAAATTGATACGCCAAACGCGATTGTTCACCTGTTACACCATAAGCTAATTCAGCGCTACCATCATCATAAGCGTAGTAATTGGCGAAATACTGAGAACCGTGCACTGTGTCGTTGGCGTTGCTCAATTGTCCAAATGGAACTGATGCCCTGAAATAATAATCGAATGTATAACTCTCAGCAGTTGGGTCAGGAACAGGAAAGTTATAAAACGGTGAAATGGCTACCAAACTGTGCTGGGTGGTATAAGTTGTGCGCGATTCATAATTCAAATCTGTGGATAAGGTACCCCCTGGAAAAACATAATCATTACTCAGGTTGCCATTATCAAAAACGCGAAGATTACCATTTGATGTGTTCCCTGCAATATTGTTGCTGTTGCGCAAGGATATTAATAAGGAATCGCTCATGTGTCCTAAAGGATTACTCACATAATGTTCCCATGGCACCGAGGTATATTCTTTTAAGAGGGTTGGAATGGGATAAACCACTGCAAAATCTACAATATTGGTATCAAACTGACTCGATAACCGTCTGAGATTAACATAGTCAATATGCCAATTATCCAAATCACCAGAAAGGCCCCCGTAATTTTTGAACCTAAATTTGAAACCATTTTGCAGGTATTTGAAATCGGTTATTGGAATATGTACAAGTTTAAAATCTTGCAAAGGGCTACCATTGATTTTCCAAATAGTTTCCCATTTCTGTTCAGTTACATTGAAAAAATCCAAGACCAAGGAATCATTGGTTTCGGGTTGATCGCCAAAGCCTTGTGGTTGATATAGGAAGCTGAGATAAATACTATCCTGAGCAGGAAAATTCATAATCAGCGGTTTCGAAGTCAAATAATCAGCATAACCTGTCTGGCTGGTATTGATGGCATAGGGATAGCCATTGGCTTTTAGTCCATCCAAAGTAGCAACACCTAAAGACCAAGGGAGGTGAGCTCGGGTAAAATTCCAATGTGCGTGATTGTCAACCCACCAAGCATCTGGTTCGTTAATATCCACAAAAAACACTTCAGCTGAATCTTGAGCGCGCAAATTACTGGTTATCCAAACGGTGTCTGGCGCAGGTTTATTCAAATCAAGCGTATCGATTAAAAAATAGGGTGGATAAACATCAATGTTCTGATAAACAACGGGATAATTTTGTAGGTTGTTGAACTGAACGGGAATTGGTACAAAGAAAATAGTGTCGCGTGTGATAACGGGTTGCAGCGTAATATTGATTCTGTAGCTCGGAACCGTTGTGAAAAGGGCATCTTGGGGCAATGGAGTATTGTCTGGCTGTAAAAGTGCGTGATAAACAACTCTTGTCACGCCGGGGTCGCCAGGTTGGGCATCATATTGCTGGAAATGATTTTTATTGAAATCATCAAACAAAGGAAGCGTAAGTGTGTCAACACCGTATATAAACAATCCGTCGATGGTATTGCCAGAGCTTCTGGTCTGTTGCGCTTCATTTTTCAAGAGCTCAATTCGAGCACCGAGAGCAGAAAGCACATCATGTTGCGCGGCTGCCCAAGTGTAGCAAACCAAAAGGCTAAGAGAAAAAAAATACTTCATTCAATATACTTTACAGATAAAAAAAATCACATTTCTGGTTGATCACCATCTAGTTCAGGATCACCATTATCATCCATTTTTATTTGTTGTTGACGGTATTGTTCGATATCCTCTGGTGCAACCAACCATGCTTTGAAAACCATAGATTCGCCCACAGCAATCTTTGTAAAATACTCATGATCAGGCTCCTGAACATAAATTACAGCTTGACATTCTTGGTCGGCGTTTCCTGGTTCGCAATCAATACAAACAAAACTAGCAACAACATTAACACTCTCTAAACGCTGTCTGGCCTCGCATATTGTGAGACCAATCATATTTGGCAATTCAATTTCTGCATCGCCTTTACCTTTAGAAACCACTAACACGATTTTGGCACCAAATGGGATTATGGCTCCTGGTTCAATTCGTTTACCATTGAATTTTTGCTCAAGCACTTGATTTTTTCCTTCGGCACTGTAAACATATTCAATGGTGACTTTCAAACCGCGGTTCACCAATTTTTGTTCTGCAAATCGAAGTGAGGCTTTACCTGCCAAATCGGGCATTTCAACCATTTTAGAGCGCGTGGAAACCCGCAACTTGATGGATCGATTTTTTTTGACCTGCATTCCTGTTCTAGCTGTTGGACCGGGTTGTTGAAAAAAGACGGTTCCTTCGGGCAGGTCTGTTCTAAAAACAGTTTCAACCACCTCATATTGAAGCGGAATATCTTTGAGGTAGAGGTCAATGTCTTGGATATTGACTTTATCTCCGACAAAATCGGGAACATCGAATGTTTGTCCGGGTCGTGTATAGCTTCCCAAGAAAATCGAAAGTCCGATAAAAAGCAGCAAAACAAAAGCAAGATAAGCGACAAGATTCTTGAAGAAAACTTTACTTTTGAAAAAGGCGAATAAACTGTTCATTATTGGTTGATTAGCAAATAGCGGTCAAAATTACTATTTTTTTTGAAGTGGGGGATGAAGCTCGAAGTAAGTCATGTTCGCTTGGGGTGTCATCTTAATTACTTATCTTAATCTCCTTGTAAATCAACGGTTTTGTAGAAATCATGCGCCGAATCAGGGAGTCAAAAATAATATCCTTATTCGAAGAGCGGTTAATCCTGTAGCTAAATTCATCCAAATAGCGTTGAAAATGGCATTTATGCATCCAGGTGTAAGCCGAACGGAACCAAGTCTTTAAATGATGAACGATGTGGTTGGTTTGTATAAAATTCTGAAAGGCATCATTTTTCTGAGTGATCTTATACGAACTTTTGATGGGTATGAAACCAGACCAATTGTCGCATATCACTGTAGCGTCAGCAGAAATGTGGCTTTTAAAGATCTTACTCAACTCTTTCGATGAATAATCTTCAACACTTTTAAAATAGGCTCGCACTACACCACCGCGCTCATTGAGTTCTATAGCTGCGACAACTTTTTTCCGCTTCGGACTTCGACTTTTTGTAGGTCTGAAGTTTTCTTTCCACCCGTAGGCAAATGCCAAAACCTGGACTTCATTGACCATTTTATTGGTTTCTCTACTTTTCATGCATTCACGGACTTTATGCATAAAACACCACACAGCCTGCCTTGAAACACCCACCTTTTTGGCCATTTGAGTTGCTGAAACACCACGAGAGTTCGTGCTCATTTCAAAAGCTATATAGAAAGCGTTTCGTAATCCAAGCTTCACTTTGTGAAACATCGTTCCAGCTGTTGGACTTTCAATATGATGACATTTATTGCAATCACGCGCTAGATTTTTCTTACGAATGGTACACTTGTTATGATTGCATTTTGTGCATTTGAATCCGCCATTCTTTGGATTCCATTTGTGATCTGCCAAATATTTCAGGCAATGCTCGTCTGATTTGAAGGTGTCGAAAAAATCGACAACTCCTTGTCCTTTAAATGTTTTCATGATGTAATAAATTAGGTTGGGCAAAAATAAGTATTTAAACTGACACCCCTAAAAAAATGTCAATTCAGCGATTATCAAGAAATCAATACCCCCCTGATAATAACTTCCCTCCCTACCCTCCTCAACCATCCAATCATCTCTTTATCTTTGAAATAAAGAAAATAAAATGCGTAACATAGCCATAATCTGCGGGGGACTTTCATCGGAATATGAAATATCACTTAAAAGCGCTCAAACCATAATCGACAATTTTCCAAAAAACTACAATTGCTATAAAATCATCGTGAACAATGATGGCTGGTGGTTGGGTGAACCCACCAAAAAATGCCCTGTCGATAAAAATGATTTTACTGCTACCAGCGAGGGTGTAAAACTTCTATTCGATTTGGCACTTGTCTATATTCATGGTTTTCCAGGCGAAGATGGCAAAATACAAGCCTATTTGGATATGCTAGGTATTCCGTATTTAAACTCGAATTCATTGTCGTCTGAACTATCTTTCGATAAATGGTTTTGCAATCAATTTATCAAACATTTTGGCATCCCCGTGGCTGATTCCTTTTTGTATCTTGACCCAAACGACCACAAAAAGGAGCAGGTTATTGAAGCCTTGGGGATCCCGCTATTTATTAAGCCGTGCGATTCAGGCTCAAGTTATGGGGTCAGTAAAGTTAAGAACATCGATGAATTTGACCTGGCTTTGAGGTATGCTTTTGAAGAAGGAGAAACGGTTGTAGCGGAAAAATTCCTCAATGGAAAAGAAGTGACATGTGGAGCTTACAAAACCGTGAATGGCTTAATTACACTTCCTCCTACTGAAATTGTTACGGAAAATGATTTTTTCGATTTCTCCGCAAAATATGAAGGTAAATCACAAGAAATTACCCCCGCAAGAATCTCTGCTAAAGAAACGGAATTGATTCAAGCCTATACCTCTAAAATTTACAAAATCCTTCGACTGCGTTCGTTGGCCAGAGTTGATTTCATTATTGTAGATGGGGAACCTCATCTTGTAGAAGTGAATACCACTCCTGGATTTTCTTCAGCGAGCATTGTGCCGCAGCAGCTCAAATGTGCGGGTATCAGCATCACTGATTGCTTTGATGAGATTTTGAAATGCGAATTTCCAGAATGGTATAAGTAGTTGATGTCAAAAAATCTAGAAGAAAAAAGCTAAAACGCAATTGGTCTAGTCCCTAATGTGAAGAAACCGATATCAACAAACACTGGATCGAATGAGTAGTACTGAATTTTTACCACAGACCCATCCGTAAGCACCGCCCACATCCGATTCACATCCCATTCTATCGGATTGCCGGCCATATCCACATCACCTTCCGCAACTTTGATTCTATGCGCATCAAGCGTAACTTTTTCACCATTGCTAAGCTCCATTCTTAATGAATAATAGGGCGTAGTTTTTTTAAGACTGTCTATTTGCTGTTGATTTAAAGTATAATTGGGTGATTCAAAGTGTACTTTCTTGAAAATATCTAAATAGCGTACCAATTTCAAGGTATCGTAAGCCACTGGATTGTTCTTGTAATCTTTAACCTCAAAAGAGCGACCTGCTCCCGTGCGAACAATTGAAAAACTCTGTTCTGGCGACTCTGAATGTTTCAGTGAAATGGATTTGATTTCGCTCATGGCATAATGAAAAACTGAAGTACAAAGCCACGTACGCGGGTCGGCAGTGAACCTGGATTCAATAGAACCGCGCAGCCCACGCATTTCCAAAATCACAGGGGTCTCAGAAATACCATCATCTGGCGTTTCAAGCAAAGCGTAGGTGCCATAATGATCAGGAGTACTAGCACCAATCCACCATGTTTTTACCCATTTACCATTTTGAAAAATTTGAACCTTTTTATAACTTACTCGAATGTTATTTCGCAGATTTTCTACGGCACTTTTTGGAACATAAGATCGTACTGCAATTTTTGTGAACGTGTGTAAAATATTATCAATCATTTCCTGTTGAACACAAGTGCCATCAGTAGTTTTCCAATCGTCACCATCACGCATTATCTCAACAGAATAGCCAGAACTTTGTGTCAAAACCAAACGATCAACAGCGGCCGTATCCGCAACAAGAAAATCATCCAGGTTTTTATTCGACTGTCCTTTGCCCGATAATAAATTTGTACTCACAACAGCCAAAACACCAACAATGGTAAGCAAGGCAGCGATTGAAATAAGTTTTTTCTTGGTCATGTTTAATTTTCCTTTACTAAAAGACGTACATCTAAGTCAATCAGTTGGCATATTTCCTTTTTCTTAAAAATGCCATCAACAATCCGAAGATTAAAATCAAAATTAATGGCAAGCCAACGTTGATAATTTGCCAGAAACGAACATTTGACGCTATCTTCTCTTCACTCAACGGTTTGATGGTAATTCTTCTCGAACGAACACCCAAAACAGACTCATCACCCATGGCATAATCAACCGCATTCAACAAAAACTCGGCATTTCCATAAATAAACATCGGCATCTGCTTTCCTGAGATGATGTTTGGATCAATAGCATCATATTTGAACTCATCAAATGGTTTGGAGCGATATTCCCACTTACCCGTTTCTTGAGAGAACAAAGAATCATAGCGATTGGTAACAATATCGGCGTCGCCAACAAGTAAAATTTTTGAGGGAACGGTACTTTCTTCCAAAATGGTCACATCAGGACTATTCTTAAATTCAGGTGAAATAATTTGGTTGCGAAAAGCCGATTTGAAATGGCCTTCAACAATTCCTGCGAGCATCACCTTGTTCATCGGGTCACTAGGATCGGTGGTAAACTCAGCTTTCAAATCAACAAATCGATAATCAATACGCGCTGGAGCTCTGCGCACACTTGTATTTCCCGATGACACCAAAAAAGGAGTTCTTTTATTGGTATCCACACCAACAAAGTCGATACTCGATGCATATCTCAGAATCACTGGGTCTATATTTTTTGATACCGGGTGATCCGTGCCATCGGCGATTGGAAAGAAAATCCAAGGCATTACTTTTTGTGGATGAGCAGGAATATATTCAGGACCGCATTGAGCATCAACAATCAAATCGGTGTTCAGGCGCATGCCATATTTGTACAAATTATCTGTGATTTTCAAGGGCTTCGGAACGCTTTGTGTTGCACCTCGTCTAAATAAAGTGTCGCGATCTACGAAAACAGGATCAATAAAGCACATCAGTTTGCCGCCGCGAAGAACAAACTGATCAATCACATATAAATCTTTATCAGAAAAAGGTTCGTTTGGTCCAGCGATAATCAAGCCATCCAATTCGTCGAGCGCATGAATATAACCGTCTATATTCACATCGCGCAGGGAATAATTCTTCCTCAATAAAGCCCTAAAACCTAATGTTTGGTTTTCTTGCCATTCACCGTGACCTTGCAAAAAGCCAATTTTGGGTTTGCTCGACATCACGGCCAATCGAATTCCATTTAGAAGATTATACTCCAAATCGTTGATAGCGCCTTCTGCCAGAGGTTTGAAATTTTCATTGCTGTGTAAACGGGTACGATTGAAAAACTGAACATAACCCTTCACTTCGCCTTGGTAGTTGATTTCTGCTCCAGGCCAAATAATCGAATTATCTGTTTGATTGACTGATTGAATTGTTAAATCTGTCGGACGGATACCATCTCCTTTGTTGTATAGCTGTTTTCCAATTTCGAATACATCTTCGTCACTACCCTCATTTGGATTGATAAACTCATATTCCAAACGACCGCCAGCGTAAATCTTAAAATCGCGCAGTTTATCTTCAATAGCATTGCGAATCATTTTAATATCGGCTGGCAAATCACCATCCAAATAAACTTTAATCAAAACCTGATCGGAGAAATTTTCCTCGTTTTTCAAATAGGCTTTGGTTTGGTCAGTTAATGAATAGCGCTTATCCTCCGTGAAATCCAAACGGAAGAAAAAGAATGCTGAAATGATATTCAGAAACACCAAAATAGCAGCCAATCCAAAGAAAAAACTCCAGTCGTATGCGATATTACCCAATCTCTTACTCTTCATATCCTAACGCTTTTGACCTTTAACAACAGTGATAGTGGCAAACAAAAATAACACCATCAAAGAAAGAAAATATACTACATCACGACTGTCCACCACGCCCTTCATGATGGAAGTGTAGTGCGATTTGATACCGATATAGCGGATGATGAAATCCAAGCCACCAAACACATTAAAAGAACCCAATAAATCCAATCCTTCAAAGAGCATCCATGTACCAAACATAGCGATAATGAACGCTACAATTTGAGACTGTGTCAATGAACTGGCAAACAAACCGATGGATACAAAACATGCGCCCAATAAAAGCAAACCAATAAATGAGGTCACTGTGGCGCCAAAATCCATGTTGCCCACGGGCTCTGCCAATTGATAAATAGAGAAGAAGTAAATGAATGTAGGCAAAACACTAATAAACACCAAAGTAGTTCCAGCCAAAAATTTAGCCATTACAATTTGCCATTCAAACAAAGGTTTGGTAAACAACAACTCAATGGTGCCCGTTCTACGTTCCTCCGCAAATGAGCGCATAGTTATCGCTGGAATCAAAATCAAAAAAATGGTAGGCGTCAAATTGAAAAAGGGAATCAAATCCGCAATCTTCGCCTCCAACAAATTGGTATCGTAACTCACTATCCACAAGAAAATACCCGTGGACAATAAAAATATCGACATGAACACATAACCGATAATGGAACTTAAAAAACCTCTGACTTCTTTCAGATATAACGCGAGCATATTCAGAATTTGGCCCAAAAATAACGCTTTGAAATGGAATAAGGTTGGTGAAATGGAAAAGAAATTAGCAATGTTGTGGTCAAAACGCAATAAGTATCTTGCATCACTTAAATTTCAGGACAGTGAAGATTTGATATTGCGATTTTGCTTCACCGATTTTGCTCAACTCCGAATCGCTTCTTATTGTTAAAAACCAAAAAAAAGTTGCTTTTTTGGACACAATAGACTAGCTTCGCTCCAACGTTTTGTTTTTTACTTACGTTCTTTTCTTGTTTCACTCTAAATTCAGGCTTATGAAAACTCAAAATCCTATCCTATCCTATCCTATCCTATCCTATCCTATCCTATCCTATCCTATTATTCATGCTGGTAATTTTCAGCTGTAATGGATTTTCCCAATCACAGTTCTACCTTTCCGAAGTTTGGGACATGGAAGGCGGAACAATGCCAATTTTTTATAAAAATGCTTCCACAACAGACGACCAAAGAAATGTGTATGTGGTTGGTTCTACAAACAATGGTAGCAATGGCAACGACATTTTAATTCAAAAATTCAACAAACTTGGCGACTTACTTTGGGAACAATCTTTTAATGGTGGGGCGAACGCAGAGGACATTGGTGCTGATATTTTTGTAGATGCCTCTTATAACGTTTATGTTACTGGTGGAGCAACACAAACCACACAAAACAATTTGGATTTGGTTGTGCTGAAATACAACAGTAGTGGGGTTTTGCAGTGGTCATATTTTTACAATTTTGGTGGTTCGCCTATTCCTTACGATGGTGGAACGGCGATTACTGGCGACAATAATGGTTCTATTTACGTTACAGGAACAAGTGCTGGAACAAACACAATGACCGATTTTGTAACTATCAAACTTAATTCAAGCAATGGAACTCAAGTTTGGGCTTCACGTTATGATTATGCCCAGCTCAACGAAGTTCCTTCCAAAATTAGAGTAAGTGGCTCCAGTATAATTGTAACAGGAGGCAGTCAAGCAACACAAACGCCGAACATAAAATGGGAGCTTGCAACAGTTAGATACAATTCTTCAAATGGCAATCAAGTTGGTTTGAGCCGAACTGACGGAAACAGTTCTAGCGGCATAGATGAAGCCAACGACTTAACCATAGATAACAATGGAAATGTTTACGTTGTTGGTGCAACAAACAATCAAAACACAGGATACGACATAACAATCCTTAAATTTAACGACGACTTACAACTGCTTTGGCAACAAACTTTCAACGGTCATGGATTAGAAGACAAAGGATATGGAATAAAAACTGATGCTCAGGGCAACGTTTATGCCGTAGGTTATGTAACAAACCCCAACCAAGGGAAAAATTACTCCATCCTAAAATACAACAACTCAGGAACCTTACAATGGTCGAGAGAATTTAACGGCTTAGCCAACCAAAACGATGAAGCCGTGCAGCTGGTCGTTCGTGGAGATCGAATTTTTGTGACAGGTGCGGCAAGAAATGGCACCTTCAGTGACATCGTGACCATGGGCTACACAGCAGATGGCGAAATATTCTCTGTAAAATCTTTTGAAAGTCAATTTGGCTTAAATGATAAACCCACAGCCATAGGGATAGATTTGGATGATAACTTAGTAATCGTAGGACAAATACAACAAGCCAGCAACAGTTATAGAAATGTGACTTTTAAGTATAATGTTTGGGAGAAGCCCATTATTCCTGTTTATGTTGACAGCGTTCCAGCATATAATCAAAATGAAATAATTATTCGCTTCGACAAGAGCGCTATGAACTTGGCAGCTGTTAACAAAAAGGACTTTGAAGCAGGAGAGTTGCATGAGTTTGTGCACCCTTATGTAATTGACTCCATGAATGCCATACTTCCATTCGATGCTGGAAAATTACCTACTTTTAAGATATTTAGAAGACTCACGACAGCAGATTCTTTATCAATTACTCGATTAGGCGATACAGTATCAGTTCCAGCTTTTTGGGCAACGCTTTCGGTGATGATGCCTGAAGGTTTCAATGAATTTGACTTGATAGATAGTTTGAACACTTTAAGCCCCATTGTGCATTATGGTGAGGTGAACTTGTTTCTAGAATCATGCAGTGTGCCTGATGACCCGATATATTTACCTTTACAAAAAGGTTTGCATGGCGCTAGTGGCTTCAGTGATGCTAACATTAACATTGAGCCCGCATGGGAAATTGAAACAGGAAGTTCAGATATAATTGTTGGGGTGTTTGATTCCCCAATTTATTGGGCTCATGAAGATTTTTATGTCAATATAACAGAGCAACAAGGCTCATTTGAAGGAAGCAAAATTTTAGATGGGTGGGACTATGTGACGAGCGTTCCAATAAATCAAATATTCTTACCTTGGGACAGCCATGGCACGTCTATAGCTGGAATAATTGGTGCAGTAAGAAACAATGATACAGGAGTGTCAGGAGTCGCAGGCGGTAATTTTTCAGTTCAAAATCCATTAGCATCCGATGCTGGAGTTCAGCTGATCTCATTTGGAATTCTTTCCGAACCTCCATTTGCAGGTGCACCAGGAAACTTCTATATAACAGGATTAACAACGTCTGCTTTAGAAGCTATCGTTGAGGGAGCCGTATTATCTACAAGCGGTGAGTATGGGCTTGGTGTTCATATTCAAAATCATTCATGGACTACAACATCTACTATTCTTGAATACATAGCAAATAATGGACAGATCCCCAACTCTATGGCATTAAGAGATGCTACCATGAATGCATGGCGAAATAATTCAATCGTTGTCGCCTCAAGAGGTAATAATAGTTCAGGAACATCCATGGTTCCAAGATACCCAGCATGTTATTTCGACTACGCTGTAATAAATGTTGGAGCAAGTGGTTATGACGGTTTAGTAAAAGTGCCAGATAATGGTGACGTAAATGTCAATGTTCCATCATGGTCATCATTTCATAGTTTTGATATGGATTTTTTAGCATCAGGTGTTACTGAACTAGTTTCTTCAACGCATGTTGTAACGAATAATCCTTACTTATGGGAAAGTTCACTTTTGCAAAACCAATATCCAAGTGGTTACTCAGCTTTTAATGGCACCTCTGCATCGGCACCGCTAGTATCAGGCGTGATTGCTCTAATGTTAAGCAAGCACAATGTAACAAACGGTGCACCCAACAACCTCGCTACCGAAGATGTGGAACAAATTCTTCAAAAAACAGCTCAACGTTCACAAAACAATCTTGGATACAATGGTACACAAGGTTTTGGCTTAATTGATGCTGGTCTTGCGCTCCAACAAGTTGATGTCGAAAATTATTTTGTTCAACATTTTACGTATGTTTCTAGTGCGAAAAGTGTTTCTGCGCCAACTCAAAAAACTTTGACACTACTATCAGGTAATGCCTTTGATGTTCAACCAGGTACTTATGTTGCAAACGAATATCTTGTGACTTGGAATTTTAATATTACCCTCGACAACAATCATGAAATCATTGACTTTTGGCCATTGCTTGTGAAATCTTTTCCTGGTTTTTTGGTGAGTATGAATACAATTAATACAGATGAATTATTGCAATTCCCAGAAGTAAACCCAACATTCAACGGAAATAATATCACTTTTTCTGTGCAGAGTTATGCGTATTTTTTGCTCCATCCAGTTGGATTGCCTCTGCAACCTACAAATAGATATGTACCTTACCATCCATTTGGTGCTGAAAAAATGGACTACGCATTTTCTCTGCATGTTCGCATAAATGAAGAGCTTTCAATCGAAAATAATGAACAGCAAAAGATAATGGTTTATCCAAATCCAAGCTCTGATGAAATTACTTTGGCATTAGGTAACATCATTCCTTCGCAAATACAAGTCATTGACGAATCAGGAAGATTAGTTTTTACAGTCGATAATTTTGAAACAAGTCAAAGCAACACCAACAATGTCGTCATGAATATTGGTGCTTTACAAAATGGTATTTACTTTCTCAAAGTTATCGATCAAAATCAATTAATTCACACAACTAAAATCCTGAAAAAATGAAAAAGTTAATTTCAATTTTAACAATTGCGTCATGCGTTTCCATAACTGCTCAAGACAGTATTCCAAAATTAGGAATTGAAATCGGATATGGTTTAAATGTATTTTCCATGAGTCAACTAAACAACGATTACATCGATATTGAAATCAATTCTCCTCTTAAATTTTTAGAGAATCGAATTGAAAACGGGAAGCATTTCAGAATAGGTGCGTCGTACAGACTGAAAAATCATCTATATATTGGTTTAAATCTTAATCATCAAACAGGGTTTTCTCACAATAAGCCTGAAATTCCTGCTGTTATTGATGGGCAGTCAGTTGACCGACCAGGATACTATAATGTCGATGTTCAAAGCACTTCAATAGGCTTAAACAGCTGGTTCGATTTATCGCTAATTTATCTAAACTACACACGATTTTCACATGGTCCCGAGATTGAACTAGGGTATGGAAGAAGTTCATTTTCACAGTTTATTCATTTTCCTGAGTCAGGAATGATTAACTCAGTTAACAGGAGGTATGAGAATAGGTCATTATACTATTACACTGGGTTAAGAATGGAATACCATGTTTTAAATCGTTTAAGTAGAATTTCGGTTGGTGTTAGAGTTGGGTATCAATTCTTTCAGACTGGCGTCCTTGAATCATATTCTGGTGAAATGTTTCCAACTCAAACTGGGGAATTAAAACTCGATTTTTCTGGATTGCAAGGAGGTGTATTTTTAAAAATAAGTCGATAAATGAAAAAGTTAATTATCTCCGCCTTTTTTAGCACGTTGTTTAATTTCCTGTTTTGACCCAATAATGCAATTCAGCATCGGCATCAGGTAGAAATACTATTTCCATAACTTATTCAGTTCGTCAATAGTGTATGTTTTACCTTTGCCCTGCTTGTAATCTTCTTGAGACTTTTGAATTTTTGTAACAAAAGCATCATCATAAGGCTTTTCATCCTTATCAGTAAACTCGAATTTAATGCTAAGCGCCTTCATGAAAGCCATTAAAGCGTTAATTTTACTTGGGTCATCGGAATAAGCCTTTAAATTTATGCTTGTCATAATCAGTAGTCAATAAATTTATTCAAAAGTAGTCAATTTTCATTACACCTCCTCCTCCACCCTCACCGGTCCTCGAAAAACCACCATATCATCAAACACATCCATCACCACGTTTTTGGATTTGTCGATTTTGCCAGCCAATATTTGTTTGGATAATTCGTTGAGCACTTGGCGTTGAATAACACGCTTCACAGGTCGAGCGCCAAATTGTGGGTCGAAGCCTGCCTTGGCAATGTATTCGCGAGCATCCTGTGTTACGTGAAGTCGAATGTCGTTTTCTAAAAGGGTTACTTTCAGCTTGTCCAATTGTATGTCGATGATGGCAAGAATGTCGGCTTTCGTCAGTGGTGTGAACAATAGTGTTTCGTCGATGCGGTTCAAAAATTCAGGTCGAAGTGTGTTTTTGAGTAATTCAAAAATCTGGAACTTGGTTTTTTCGTGAACAGCATCTTCTGTGCCAGGACGCAAATCTTCATAATTTTCCATGATGATGTCCGAGCCCAAGTTCGAAGTCATGATAATAATGGTGTTTTTGAAATTCACCACACGGCCTTTGTTATCTGTGAGGCGACCATCGTCCAAAACTTGCAGCAAGATATTAAACACATCGGGATGCGCTTTTTCGATTTCGTCCAGCAATACGATGGAATACGGTCTGCGGCGCACGGCTTCTGTCAATTGTCCGCCTTCATCGTAGCCAACATAACCGGGAGGCGCTCCAACCAAGCGCGAAACACTGTGTTTTTCTTGGTATTCACTCATGTCGATGCGCGTCATGGCGTGTTCGTCGTTGAACAAATATTCCGCCAATGCTTTTGCCAATTCGGTTTTACCGACACCCGTTGTGCCCAAGAAAATGAAAGAGCCAATCGGTTTTCCTTTGTCTTGCAAACCTGCTTTGCTTCGGCGCACGGCATCACTCAAAGCCTCGATGGCTTCTTTTTGCCCCACAACACGCTTGCCAAGTTCATCTTCCAAACGCAAGAGTTTATCGATTTCGCTTTGCAGCATTTTACTCACCGGAATTCCGGTCCATTTGGAAACCACATCGGCAATCTCCTCAGCATCAACCACCTCTTTAATCAATTGGCGTTTGCTGGACGATTCATGCTCGTTGCTGGTCTTCAATTCTTCCAATGCTTGTTCAGCTTCTTTGATTCGACCATAGCGCAATTCTGCTACTTTACCATAATCACCTGCGCGCTCAGCTTGGTCGGCTTCAAACTTCAACTGTTCAATTTGTTCTTTTGTTTTTTGGATGTTGTCAATGACATCGCGCTCACTTTTCCAACGGGCATGTAGGGCGTTGCGTTGTTCGTTGAACTGAGCCAAATCATTTTCGATGCGCTTCAGTTTTTCCGTATCGTTTTCGCGTTTGATGGCTTCTCTTTCAATTTCCAACTGCATAATTTTGCGCTCAATTTCATCCAATTCTTCCGGTTTTGAATTGATTTCCATGCGCAATTTAGAAGCAGCTTCGTCAATCAAGTCGATGGCTTTATCGGGCAAATGACGATCGGTGATGTAGCGTTGAGAAAGCTCCACAGCCGCAATAATCGCTTCGTCTTTAATCATCACTTTGTGGTGGTTTTCGTATTTCTCTTTGATGCCTCGGAGAATAGAAATAGCATCTTCTTGCGAAGGTTCATCTACCAAAACCGTTTGAAAACGACGTACCAAAGCTTTGTCTTTTTCGAAGTATTTCTGGTATTCATTCAAAGTTGTGGCACCTACAGCGCGCAATTCACCACGAGCCAAAGCAGGCTTTAAAATATTGGCAGCATCCATAGCGCCCTCACCACCACCTGCACCAACAAGTGTATGAATTTCGTCGATAAACAAGATGATTTCTCCTTCTGCTTGAATCACTTCTTTGATAACAGATTTGAGGCGTTCTTCAAATTCACCCTTAAATTTCGCACCAGCCACCAAAGCGCCCATATCTAAGGAATAAACCGTTTTGGATTTCAAGTTTTCAGGCACATCACCACTGATAATTCGGTGTGCAATTCCCTCGGCGATGGCGGTTTTACCAACACCAGGTTCACCAATCAAAATTGGGTTGTTTTTGGTGCGGCGCGTTAAGATCTGTAGCACACGACGAATTTCATCATCGCGCCCAATCACAGGGTCTAACTTCCCAGACTGAGCCAATTCATTCAAGTTTTTTGCAAATTTTGAAAGCGACTGATAATTGCTTTCTGAACTGTGTGATGTCACTTTTTCTCCCTTCCTTAATGTGTTAATAGCTTGATTCAACTTGGATTCGCTTGCTCCAGCATCTTTCAAAATGTTGCCTGCCGTGTTGTTTACTTTCAAAATCGCCAAAAGCAAAATCTCCAATGAAACGAATTCATCTCCACGTGTTTTGGCTTCTTGCTGAGCTGCGTTTATTACCTGCTGTGATTGCGAAGACAAATACACCTGACCCCCCTGCACTTTCGGGTAAGACTGAAGTTGACCATCTATGGCTATATGAATTTTACCAGCGTCCACTTGCATTTCCTTCAATACAAAAGGCAGCACATCATGATCAATTTCAAACATGGCTTTGAGTAGATGTGGCGTTTCAATAGCTTGATTGCCGGCATTGGTTGCCAATTCTTGTGCCTTAACAATGGCTTCTTGGCTTTTGATTGTGAATTTTTCGATGTTCATGAGTAGAACGTTTGATTTTACTTTCCATCGTCAAACAAAAGACCAAGAAGAAAAATTAAAAAAAATCGGAAAAAAAGTCAGGAATGCTTTGAATTACAAGTTTTCAAAAAGACAAAACGACCGATTTACCAGTTGTCTCTTTCACGTTGTCTCTTAGTGCGCTCCTCTTTTTGTTTGGGTGTATTGGAGAAATCCAATTCACGACGAACACCAATTCGCGTGTGATAAGAAAAAGCGCTAGTGTAGTATGGAGGAGGATTAGTACCGAAAAGAAAGATTTCTAATCCTGCCAAGGCATAAAGGGAACCCCATTCAAATGAATATTTAGCTCCCAAACCAAAACTAGTATTCAAAACAAGTCCTGTACTTGAAGTCGTATTAAAATCAGGATTATTTGGGAAGAAATCGTATTTCGCTGGATTGTAACCAATCAATTCACGTTTAGTTGGCGTAAATAGCACACGAAAACTATTGTGCATCATAACAGAAAAGCCATAATCATAAGCCCCTCCAAAATAATACATGGTACCAAATTCCATAGAATAAGATGCAACTCTCGATTCTGCTCCGATTGTCAAATATGGATCTGCTGGATCCTTTGGTACAGCCTGACCAACATTATCCTCGGAATATTTTTTTGGTAAAAAAGCTGTAAACTGTCCATAAGGAGTTACAAAACCTGTTCGTGGAATATCCAAACCAACCGAAATACCATGCAAGTTTGTTGGTGAATTAAAAACACTGAACATTTGATGTCCTAGATGAAGTCCCATGTCTTGAGCAAATGAAGCTGAAAAGACGAAACTTAAAATTAAGGTAAATACGCTGCGGTTCATGAGAATGATTTGTAAGTATTAACGCAAAAATGATGCAAAAAGTTGTAGGAGTCTATATTTTCTACAATTAGAATAAACCGATGAATAATTATCTCAAAATCACTAAACGATTTTCGAGTACCGAATCCGTCGTGTAAATTCTAAGAACATAAACCCCAGCACTAAGTTTATCAACGTTTAAAGGTGACTCATGTCCTTTCAAAACCAATTTTCCATCCATATCAAAAACAGCTAGTTCATAATTGGACTGACCGACAATATAAACCAAATCTGTTGCTGGATTTGGATAAATGAGCCATTGTTCGTTTGAATTAACATCAGAAACATTCAAGGTCTGGATGTACAATTCGGCTGTGAATTCACAACCATTGGCATCCACAGCAGAAACAATGTAGAGACCATTTGTCAAACCTAGCGCAGGATTCACGGTTTGATTTTGAGCATCGGTCCATGTAACGGTGTAAGGCGCATTGCCTCCGCTTACACCAACTGTTGCTGTTGCATCACCAGCACCTGGAGCAGATTCTGAAGTAGCGCTCAAATCCAAAACAATGGCACTTGGTTGTGTAATTGTGTGATTCGAAACTTCACTAGCACAACCATTTGCATCAAGAACTGACAATGTGTATGTTCCAACAATCAAGCTTGAAATGAGATTATTGGTGTAATTCTGTCCATTCAAAACATAAGTATAATCTGGATTTCCGCCAGAGGCATTTACAGCAATTGCCCCATCGTTTGTGCCATAGCAAGAAGCATTATCAACTTCTGCGTTGTGCGTCAATAATTCTGGTTCAGTTATCGTAAACGTCAAATCCTGTGTACAAGGACGATTATCTGAAACCGCAACTGAATAAATGCCTGGCGACAGATTCGAAATACTGTTCGAAGTTAGATTGTTCTCCCATAAAAAACTAACAGCGTACAATGGATTTCCGGTAAGCGAAATAACGCCATCGTTCATACCATAGCATGAAACATCATTCACCTCAGAGTCGATAATAATTGGATTGGCCTCAGGCACAAACACGGAATGCTCAACCAAACAACCATTTGGGTGCAAGATTTGAATAGTATTCCAACCTTCTACAGCCTGACTATTGTATGCGCCATTAACGCCACTATCCCATGTGAAGACACAAGTGTTAAACATACACGGGCATCCTGTGGAGCTAACATTAGCAACACCATTATTTCCGCCAGGACAAGTAGGTGATGTAATACCACCTTGACTTATGAAATAAGGGTTATTCAACGTAATTGTTCTGTCTTCGTAGCATCCAGAAGCATTGGTGACGCGCACCGTGTAAATTCCAACACCTAAGTTATTGAGAGAGCTTGAAACCTCTCCATTAGACCACAAATAAGTATGTTCTTGACTTGGATTTACTAGATTAAAAGCCAATGCACCATCCTCCAAACCATTACAAGAAATGTTTGTAATTACATTTGACTGAATAACACTTCCAAAGCCACAATTTTGAGGTGTATAGTTGTAAACACCATTGTATTGCGTTCCGATATAACTTCCCCAAGCAACACCAGCATTTGGCATTGGCAATTCTAAATTAATTCTAAAAATATTGTAGCCCTGATTACCCACAGGATTGACACTGTCTGCACGAACAACATAGACCAAATCCAACAAACCATTATTATTAATATCTCTAATTAATGGAGTTGACCCCAGATTAACTCCGGCTATGTTTTGGTGAATTTGCTGCACTGTCTCGTTCTGAAAATCGAAACTCATAATTTTATTATGGAAAAATCCATTCTCGAAATAGGTAATTGATGCAATGGCTTCATCACGTCCATCGTTGTTCAGATCTACTGCATTTCCTGAAGGAAAATGTAAAGTCCCAAGACTGTCAATAAACTCAATATTTCCATTTGCACCATTAATCATAACTTGATAATAATCAGTGTATGATGTCATGTTGCCTTTATATAAAACTGCGAATACGTCTGGAATGTGGTCGCCGCCGGTAAAATTTCCGAGCACAGGTTGCGCACTCGACTCAGTCCCAGGAACTGTAGTAGCCCACATTGAGGCGAGAGTTTGTCCATTAAATTTGTAAACGGTGCCGCCAAAACCCTGAACAACAATATCATAACCGGGATGAGTTTGCGAACGATGCACAGAAGGTGGGGCAATAAATCCGCGCGTAGGGTGAGAAGCCAAAACCGTAGCGCCAGTAATATTTTGATTAACTAAGCTACTCAATGGAACTGCATAAAAATTTCCTCCTATTGATTCACCACCGGTTCCAAACAGAACCCACAAAATGCCGTCTCCTTTTAAATCAAGCACCAAGGGGGAGCAGTATATTTCGGCGCTATCAGGCACAACAGCTTTTGCTAATATTCCACCTGTAGCTGCATTCAAAATCATCAAATGCCCAGGTGGGCGGTTTGTCTCCCAAAGGGGTAAAGAATGATCACCACCGTTGGCAACTAAAATTTCTGGTATTAAATCCCCGTTCAAATCAGGAATAAATTGAGGTGAAAAGAAATTCCATAATCCAGAATCTCCTGGCGCCACAGGAAAAGGATTAGGATAAAACTCCCAAATTAAATTACCATTGCTGCCATTTATTGCATAGAACTGGGCTTGTCGACCACCAATAAAAACATCTGGAATGCCATCTCCAGAAATATCCTGAAAATTAGCACTAACAAAAATTTCGTCGTGTGCAGTTCGCGTCCAAAGCACATTTCCATTTACACCATTAAACGCAGTGATTGCATTGGCGTATGAAGCCCCATCAATTCCTCCGCCCATAACAATATCCAATACTCCATCACCATTCAAATCAACTGCCCTCGGTGAAGAAAAAGTTGTTCCTCCTCCAACGGAAGATTGCCAAATTTGAGTTTGGCTGAAGAGCGAAATGAATGAAAAATTCAATAGGACTATTAAAGTAAGTAATTTGTTCATAGTAGAATTTTTAAGGTTTTAAACAATCCATCTCGAGATTGCAATAACAATAATTTTTCAAAAATAGTGCTTTTTCGCTCTTTAGCAAATTGAATTGCCGAGTATTACATTGTAATTCTGTGCTTTAGAAACTTCTGTAAATCCTCATTGGCTCCATAAAGAACAAGAATGTCGTTTTCCTCGAGCACCATATCTGGCGTGGCAACACCTTGAACTTTAGATTCAATGCGCGATTTTCCGAGCAAACTTTTGACTTCACGTTTTTTAATTGTGGTCAACAAAATGATGTTGTATTTTCTTCTGAAACCAACTTCTTCGAGAGTAACACCTATATATTCCCTAGGTAAATTGGCTTCGATAATACTATAATGGTCGCTCAATTCAAAGGAATCTACAACGTTATTAAGACAAAGTTTTTTTGCCCAACGCTCTGAGGATTCCTCCTCAGGATGCACAATTTCGTCAATACCAATGGCTTGCAAAACTTTTTCATGGAGCGGACCAATGGCTCGGCTGATTAATCGTTTTACTCCAATATTTTTGAAAAGGGCTGTAGACATGATATTGGCGCGCTCGTCTTCACCGATGGCAACAATTACCACGTCGGTATCTTTCAAAGGAAGGCCCATAACGGTGTATTCATCCGTGGCATCCATGCAAATGGTGTGAGAAATTTTCTCTTTAAACATTTCCACCTTAGACATACTTGTATCTATGGCAATCACCTCATTTCCCTGAGCCGTAAGCTTCATAGATAACGATGCGCCAAAATTTCCAAGACCAACAATTAAATATTTCATACAAATCAAATTAATTAATCATAATGCTTTCCTGAGGATAGCGATAGCTTTTTTGTTTTACCTTTTTAAACACGGCAATCACAATAGAGAGCATTGTTACTCGTCCAATCAACATCAAAACTGAGACAACAATTTTACTTGCATCAGTCAAATCTGGCGTAATGCCCATGGACAAACCTACTGTGCAATATGCAGAAAAGCACTCAAATGTTACTTTAATAATATCCATTTCAGGTTCCAAATAAGATAAAATAAGAATTCCAAAACCAATCATTATAAGAGATAATGAGATAGTTGCAAAAGCTCTTCTAACAGTGACGTTGGATATTTCTCTACGAAAGATTTCAATGCGCTCTTTACCTTTAGCTAAACTGAGAATGTTTAAGGTTGCAATGGCAAAGGTGCTGGTTTTAATACCTCCAGCAGTAGAGACAGGCGCTCCACCAACCCACATCAAAAATAGCACAAACATAATGCTGCTAAAACCTAATGTGCTTGCATCAAAAGAACTTAAACCAGCAGAACGAGGCGTTGTCGCAACGAATAAGCTAGTAATCACTTTACCGAATCCACTATGTTCAGCCAAAACATTGTCATATTCAAAAACAAAAAATACCAGAAATCCAGCGATTGTTAAAATCCCAGTTGTAATCAGTGTAATTCGGCTATTGAGGCTCAAAATCCAAGGACGATAGTAATTGTCTTTTTGGATTCGAAAAAACCCAACATTAATTCTATATTTGAAATATTTGACCATATTGGTAACGATTGGGAAACCCAGTCCGCCTAAAATGAAAGTCAAAATAACAACGATATGAAGCACGTAGTTGTATCTATAATCAATGTGATGTAATCCATCTGAAATTATTGAAAATCCAGAATTTGTAAAAGCAGAAACCGCGTGAAAAATTGAAGAAAAAATATGATCAAATGGATCCTCAAAAAGACATGCATCTAAAGTAAAATAGATAAAGACGGCAGAAATCAATTCAATAATGACCGTGATGATAATAATTTGCTTAAAAACGGTAAAAACCTCGCTTATTTTGTCTGAGCTAGTAATTTCACTAAGAACCAATTGATTTTCATAAGTTGCCCCACCTTTGAAAAAGTAGCTGAAATAACTCGCGAACGTTAAAATTCCAAGTGCACCAATTTGAAAGAGTGCCAATAAGAGAACATGTCCAAATGTAGTAAACTCGGTTGAAACATCTACGACAGAAAGTCCTGTAACACACACGGCAGATGTAGCGGTAAATAAGGCATCAACAAAGCTAATACCATTGGTTGAGGCTTTAGGCAACATCAACAATAAAGCGCCAAACAAAATTAACGCCGAATAAGAAATAATGAAAAGTTGCGCGGGATTGAGTTTTGCTCGTGAGAAAGTAAGTCCTTGCTCTGAAAACTCTCTAACAAATGAAAAAATCACAGCAAACTTGATTAACAAAGCTTTTGACATCCAAAAAAAACTCTCATCATAATAATCTTGATGGCCATCAACAAATCGAAATTTTAGGAGTCCTAAAAAAACAATGAGCAGCAACAAATCAAAAATGGCTGCTTTTCTCCGAAACATAGAAGGCTTTTTAATATAGCGCAAGAAAGTTGCGGAGATACCAAGAGTAACGATGACAAAGTAGCTATGGTCAAGGTAATATTGTGATGTATCAGAATGGACAAAGCCGAAATCAAAGAAAAGCAGACCTATTCCTAATAAGCTGATCCAAAAAACTATCCGATAATACAATTGTAGTGACATGCGGTCATAGCTGAGCTGCAATTGCAACTATAGACTGCGAAAGTAAAGAATTCTCATTAGGTCGAGCACAAAAAAACAAAAATGGCTGCCGAATTCATCCGACAGCCATTCGTTTTCATAAAAAATAAGTCTATAACATAGTTGATGGACAAACGTAAGCAGTTACATCAAACTTCTCTGATTTCTTGATGGCACTAAATCCACCTTGCACATCGATAAGATTATCAAATCCGCGCGCTTTCAAAATCGAAGAAAAAATCACAGAACGATATCCGCCAGCACAGTGAACAAGATAAGTTTTGTCTTTGTCAAGGAGTTGCATGCTTTCGTTTATATAGTCCAACGGAGCATTAAGAGCCTCCATAATATGTTCACTATCAAACTCTGATTTTTTTCGAACGTCAACAATTGGTAGTTTTTGATTTTCTGCTAAGTCAAAGGCTTCCTCTACGGAAATAGATTTGATAGAGTCGACATCTTTTCCGGAAGCTTGCCATGCGGCGAATCCACCGTTTAAGTAGCCAAGAGTATTGTCATAACCCACTCTAGAAAGACGTGTTACCACCTCCTCTTCTCGGCCTGGCTCTGTAATCAACAAGATTGGCTGTTTGATATCGAGTACTAATGTACCCACCCAAACCGCAAATTGACCATCAACTCCAATATTAATTGAGTTTGGAATGAAACCATTTACGAAATCTGCTGGCTTGCGAGTATCCAATACCAAAGCACCTGTGCCTTCAGCTTTTTGAATGAAATCTTCTACAGAATAAGCAGTCAAACCTTGATTCAGAACGTTGTCAATAGACTCATATCCTTTAATATTCATCAAAACGTTTTCTGGGAAATATGCAGGTGGAGGAGTTAAGCCCGTTGTTACCTCTTTAACAAATTCATCCTCAGTTAATTCTGGATTCAAGGCGTAATTGGTCTTCTTCTGGTTGCCCAATATGTCAAAAGTTTCTTTACTCAAATTTTTTCCACAAGCGCTACCCGCACCATGAGCTGGATAAACAATCAAATGATCTGGTAAAGTCATGATTTTGTTTCTTAAAGAATGATATAAGTGGCGGGCCAATTTATCTTGAGTCAAATCAGGAATTACTTTTTGCGCCAAATCAGGACGACCAACATCTCCAATAAATAATGTATCTCCTGTATAAAGACTATGCATTTCACCTTTTTCATCTCTCAATAGATAGCACGAACTTTCCATCGTATGACCAGGTGTATGGAGCAATTCAAAAGAAATGTTACCAACTTGGAAAACTTCACCATCTTTTGCGATGTGTACGTCATAACCAATTGGGGCTTCATTTGGACCAAAAACAATTGTTGCGCCTGATTTTTTCGCCAAGTCAATATGACCAGAAACAAAATCAGCGTGGAAATGTGTTTCAAAGATGTACTTGATTTTTACTCCTAGCTCTTCAGCCTTTTGCATGTAAGGCGTAACTTCACGTAATGGGTCAATAACCACTGCTTCTCCATTTGAGTGGATGAAATAAGCTCCTTGAGCCAAACATCCAGTGTAAATTTGTTCGATTTTCATATTTGTTTGTTTTATTTTATTTTGCATTTTCAATTTTCTCCAATACTGGTAATAATTCCGCTACTTCTACCATCCTGAGTGAATAATAGATGTTTTTTCCTTGTTTTGAAGAAGCAAGAATACCTTTGTCTTTCATTTTGATGAGGTGATGCGACAACATAGATTGCTCACAATCACAACCCAGCATCATTTGAATTTCAGAAACATTCAAGGCACTTTTACCTTTCAATAAAGTTAATATATCCAACTTCACTGGATGAGCGATACACTTCAAAATATTTGCGATAGACTCAGTATTCATAATATTGCTGATTTGACTCTGTAAATATATGAATAAATATTAATATGTCAATACTTTATTTTGTTTTTTTTGAAATGATTACGGTGTATTGCCAAATCAACAGAATAGGTCAAAAAAAAGTGCGATCATCCGAAGATAATCGCACTTTGAAAAACAAGCATCGACTTACTTTCCCATCCTTCCGACTCGCGGAAGGGCAGTATCGTCAGCACTAATGGTCAAAAAAAAAGTGCGACCATCCGAAGATAATCGCACTTTGTAAAACAGGCATCGACTTACTTTCCCACCCCCGCAGGGGGCAGTATCATCAGCGCTAATGGGCTTAACTTCTCTGTTCGGAATGGGAAGAGGTGGACCCCATTGCAATAGACACCTAAAGCCTTGGAGTGTTCCACTGAGGGAACAAACACTAATGTTTTTAATTTTATTGTATTGGATATGGATTGAAGTAACAGAGAGAGAGCAGACTTTAAGTTTACGGG
>Ga0169931_10001631_pt1 | contig 36916 bp, 19 predicted proteins | sample Kivu_15m_20L_FD_129675 | JGI IMG/M metagenome (GOLD analysis project Ga0169931, IMG submission 129675) | Freshwater microbial communities from Lake Kivu, Western Province, Rwanda to study Microbial Dark Matter (Phase II) - Kivu_15m_20L... | ecosystem: Environmental > Aquatic > Freshwater > Lake...
AGTCGAATCTAAATGTATGATATAACAGTAAGGATGGTAGGAGTAATATGTATTTAAGGTCAGCTGCATTAAATTATACTATTTATTAGAAAAAATGTCAGAAAAGCGCAGAGTGAAGATAAATTTGACTCTCAGGGAGATCGAGCTCCAGGGAGGATAAAAGAGAAAAGTCGAGTTTGAGGTAAAACGAGGTAAAAATCATTTTATTGAGGCGAAGCTGTATTCCATAGTCCAACTAAACTGCTCTATCTCAAGCAAAATCATGCCCTTATACACTAAGAGCTGCGAATCGAAACTTACGTGAAATATTTTACAGAAAGACAGGCCTACTAGCCCCTCGATGTAGATATCCTCTTATTCAGCTGATCATCACAGTCTACTAACATGAAAATTAATAAAAAACGCTCATAGGCAATGTCCGCTTCGACCCCCTCGAAGGCAACAGCAAAAGCAGATAGTGGTAATTGCCCTAAGTCAATCAAATTATGGGCTTTAAAATCATTTTCAGCACTTATTACTAGATGATTGGCACCAGCAGCAAAGGATCATCTAAGCTGGCTGAAACCTAATTCGTAAAAGTACCCTACAAAAAACCATAATATGAACCAAAAAAATCATCAATCGTCAACAAAATTAGTCAACCTTAAAGGCCTTACGTGCAACCCGATACCTAACTTGCGAAGAATCTCTAAAAAGAGAAACATCTGAATAAGACTAAAAAGATGGAGAGTGTAAAAACTCAGCCTCCTGAAATAAAGAAATACATTCCCTAGGCTAAAAAGCCAATTGTTAAGGTTAACAGTCCCAAGACGTCTCCTCGAAACGCTTATAACGACAAGCTCAGCCCCACAAACAAGTTTAACGCATACAATGACCACTCAACCAGAGTGCATCATGAAATGGACAATTTCAAGAAAAAGTTGTAAGAAGAGAGAGCCTAAAGAGTAAGATCTATATCTAAACTTAAAATGGAGATCAGTCCACGATTGGGGCCACCTTCGCCCCCCAAAGACGACAACCAGATATCAAGTTTAAAGGAAAAGATAAGGAATTTTGAGCGTAAGTAGCGCAACTACCTGACCAATATTTAATAGTTGAACACATAGATATAAAAACTAAAAAGTCGTTAAAGACATCTTGAAGCCATGAAAAGCGATCTGCAGCAAAGTTTGGCCGAAAAAGATCTAAAACAGAGATCGGCCCAATCTACTATTCGGGCACTCAGTTAATAGTTAGAAGCTATTACTTCTAGGGAGCGTGTAGTAAGTCGCAAAGGATAAGCTAAAGAGGGCATATTCAAGGACCAAGTCAAAAGATTCGAGGAGAAAATTAGAATGATAGAGGAATAAGCTAGTCATGCGCTTCTTTAGAAAAATCAGCTCATTTAGTCCAACATATAGCTGTAAAAGAAATATCAAGTAGCTCTTAAGGACAGAGATAACAAAATTTTATAGGAAAAAGCCAATTTTTTGAAAATGAGTGAATAGTGGAAAAAGAAAGAAAATGCATTGATTCTTAGCTAGCAGAAGTTGAGTGACCAACTTGAAGACAATCGTCGAGAGCGAAGCAGACTCGAAGAGCTAATAACTTAGTTGCAGCAAGCTATTTTCAAGTACTAGAGCGATGCTGCTGACATGAAAGCCTCGATAAAGTTAGAGAAAGAGCATTTGATCAACTCTAGCGAACAGACTGCTCATTCTCTGAATTAGTAGTTAGTCAGTCAAAGAAGAAAATATAATGAAGTTTACACAGAATTGACCTTCTTGAGAGAAAAGCACAAACGAGCTGAAAGTGGATTGGCTGAGAGAGATGCAAGAGTGAAGGATCTAGAAGAATCTTTGAAAACAAAAAATATTGAGAATAGCAAATATTTAGTAAGAATAAATCAGTTGAAAAAAGATTACGATTCGACTTTGTAATAGGTGTTAAGGAGGGATAAAGAGATCGATGCGCTGAAGAAGGGGCAGACCCTGACTAACGCTAAATTAGTAGAACTAAGGGATAAGATGGAGAACTAAAAGAACAGAAGAGAATAATCTCAGAGAGAAATGTAAAAACAAGCAGTTCAGCTTAACAAACAAAGATAAGCATTTGATTCATAGATAAAGGACATGAGGTGGAACATTTTGCAAAAAGATGACTAATTGAGAGATAAAGAGTACCTGATTCAGCAGCTAAATGAAAGTATTCTTAAGCTCAACGAAGAAATTATGAGTAAAAGTCAAAGACAAGGCACACTTGAATAACAAATTTCGTTCCTATCGATGGACATCACGCATCTAAGCAAAGAAAAACAACAACTTTAGTTCAAAATCAAATAAATAGTAGAAACTCTTAAACTGAGGAACTTAGAGCTTTAATAGTAAAGGAAAGGTCGGGCTCAGGTACAACAGAGACTTGATTCTGAAAAATAAAGAGTAAATCAGTATATGGCGACCCTTAAAGATAGGTAGACTATCGAATAAGTTAAAGCACGAGAAAAGTAGTCGATGGCTCGCCGCAGAGAAGAAGATTTCCAGCGTGTTTAAATATAGCTGCTTAAAAAACAATAAGATATAAACATTTTGAGGGGCACAGCAGAGATGGTTACTCGAGAAATGTAGCTCACAAAAATGGATTCTGATACAATCAAGAATGAACTGAACATACTTGAGGCTAAACACAAAGCCTTGAAAATCTAGCATTAAAATCTTTAGTAAAAACTGAATAGCACTACAGCTTAGCTGGCTTCTTAGAATGAAAAATCGGCGAAACTAGTGCAAAAAATGACAACTCTTCAGCGATAGTATGAATAATACAAGGACGCCATAAAGAGATCTATGTAAAATTTGAGCTTGTAGTTGTTCAAAGATCTATAAAATACGAATATAGTTGCGACTTCTCTTATTCCTTTCCCCGAACAACAACTCTCTAACCATCAGCTTTAGCTAGTCCAGAAAAGAAACAACTATTTAGTCAAGCACAAGCAGAACAGTGTACAGCTCCAAGCTCACATCACATAACTATAAGCACAACTTGTCAGTCTCAAAAATACGTATTAGCAGCGATAAACACAACAAAATAAGCAGTCAGAAGAGTAAAGGTAAAGACTAAAAGCTCTGCTATATGAAGGCATGATGGAGAAAAATATTATTTTATAACAATTAGCCTTAGAAACACAAAAGAAAGAGGCTCATGAACGTTAGATTGAAAAAGTAAAAGCTGAAGTGTCTCGACGCGAAGAAGCATAGCTTGAACTCAAAGGACAGCTCAGCATGATGCTTCTTGAATACGAGTCCGTGAACAACATCAATCAGGACTTAAGTGGAGTCATTTTCAAGCACAAACAGTAGGCAATCATAAGCAAAGGGGAATTTGATCAAAGAATGCTCTAGATTAATCAATAGCACGCTAATGCCATTTAAAGGCTTACTAATGACAAAACTTAAATAAACAAAAGACTTATAGCTACTCAAAAAGATTAGGTATAGACTTCATAAAAACTAAAAAAGAGTGAAGAAGGACGAAGAGCATTATAACTGTAGCTGTAAAATTTCAAAGACGTAAATAGAAAATTGTAGGCCAATCTGAATAGCGCGAGTACTGATGTCACCAGACTCAATAATCAATACAGAGATAAGTAAAAAATATAATAAAATCTGAAGTATAAGATAGAAAAACTAGAGACATAGGCCAAAGATATCAAGAAAAAAGGAGAAGCAGACCAATCTCAGATAAACAAGCTGCAATAATAGGGAATGTAGCTGACTGTTCAGAATGAAAAACAAAAATCAATTAACAGAAACCTTCAGGATAAGCTTGAATAGCTCGAAAAGATGGCACAACAGACTGGATAAATAAGCAAATAGAAAATGCAAAGAAAAATAAACGAAAACGCTTAAATGAAGAGCAAACTCATCGAAAAAGAGTCATAGCTTTAATTAAAATAATTTTATCTCAAACAGAAACAACAACAGCTAGAAACTCTCATCCAGCAACACAATCATCTGCAGTAAACACATCTATAAGTCAAAACGAAGCTCAAATAGGTTATAGAAGACAAAGATAGACTTCATTTGCAGCTTACCGAGGCAGCCATGGATCTGGTGCAGGTTGAGCGATAACAAAAGGAAAAAGATGAGATGCTTGGTAAGAGCAACTTTATTATTTTGAGCCAGCAAAACTAACTCGAACAGATTCCACAGCTTCAAACAGTGATTCATGCTAAAGAAAAAGAATGCATCAGATTGAGAGAAGAAAAAGGAGACGTAGAGGAATACTACAGTCAGTAGCTGAAAAACGCCAAGAAAGCTCAGAGTTCTCTCAAACAACAGTTGCTACAGTAACGATAAGAATTTAACAATATGCTTCAAGAAGTGCACGCAAAACAGCAGAAAACTTAGACTCATTCTTCATAAAAACTCTAGTATCTGCAGCTCTAGTTTGAGAAAGAAAAGGGTGATTTTGACAGAAGGGTTCAAGAAATCGATCATCACAACCAACAAATACTCAGAGACTATGAAGACCGTCTGGAACGGGCTAAAGAGTAACTGTAGGATGCCAAAGACATCTAAAAACAGATTTCTTAGGACAATGCGCATAAGGATGCATTGATACTCAGTATGCGTAAGCAAATGGATCAACTTTAAAAAGATGTAGATGACCACAAAGTCAAGTACAACAAGTACTACATGCTCAGTACTTAAAACAAGTTCTAACTAGAAAAAGCAGTGAAGTAGCAGTAACAAAAGGCAAGAAACAGCCTCAATAGCTATAAACAAGATCTCTTGTAAAGCACTCAAAATAAAATAACACATATTTCTCGCAAACTTGAGAAGTTGAGACACAACTAGGAGATAGCACTAAGTGTGGAGTCTATTACAAGAAAACAAGCAAAAAGTATAATCGATAGGATTTTCAGTTCAGTTTAAAACATACTATTTGAACTAGATTCCAGAAACAGTTTTGATAAAAACTTCGAAATGGTTACAAAATGATCTTTTTATTTATTTATCAATCATTTCTTATCATTAATCTTGTATCGATGACTGATATTTATAATAGATAATGCAGTAAAGAGTGTAGTTTCCCATGTACCTGGAGTCCTACAGAGGAGGCGAACCTAACTAAGCCACCACTCTTCAGTTTCAAAACTACTTTCCCTTATCATCGCATCTTCGTTAGATCAGTCATATGCTGCCCATCTCGACCGATTGCGAACAAATCGAAGCTAGTACTCGATAGCGGATGTCGCAATTTAATCTGGACGCTTTGTACTAGTAGGGAAAGATCAACATTTACCCGAAATAAAACACAATAGATCTGAAGAAGCATTTGTCAAAAAAGATGGCTAAGATCGATAAAAAAACATAAAAAGCTATTGTTCATCTGGCCATCGGATTGCTCAAAAGCAAGGAAAATTCTAAATGATAGATCGACTGTATGTTATCTGTACTAAATATAAGAAAAATGATAACTATCGTACAGTCATATATGTTTTCATCATAATCACAATTTCAAAAGAGGGCTTTAAACATCTTTTATATTTTAAGCAAAAAAAAAACATCGTATTTAGCCATCATATGCAATACTTACTAGATTCCTTAAATGTTATTAAGTAGCAAAAAATATGTTAGTGGCCTTAATGATTGTATTATTGTAGAGTATTACGTAATTCTCTAATTTGAAGCCTAAAACTGAATGTTACCAATCAACATGATTTTCTATGAATTAGACAACATTTTCTGAGTGTGTGTTTGCATAAGTATCTTTGATATTAGCTGATTTGAAACATAAAATCTCAATATCACTTAAGTAAGGAGAAGTTGATCATTAACAAGCTCAAAATTTTCAACAAGACTAAGAGATATTTAGGAATATGCAAGAAAAATACAAAATAAAGCAAAATGGAATGAATTCATACTTATTGAGCTGATTTTCAAATGATCGCTGCCTACAAAAAACTCAAATAACAAGGACAGCCATTACAGATTTAGATCCTAAATTTTCCTCGATGAACATATTGGCCTTAAAACGACAAAGATGTTGATGCCTTTTTTATTGTATATGTACTAAGCTTAGGTGCCATCATGACTATAAAAATATATCTTGCATGGATTAAACACTCAATTCCTTGTGTTCAGATTCATAAGCATCCGACCAGTAATAAAAAATTGCAAGGATTCAGCATATCATTTAGACAAACCAAATGCTAAAATAGGAAACCCTCTTTAAGCTTAGCAAGCAAGCCTAAGAGACTGGATAGTACCAGAAAGAGCTCTTTAAGGTCGATGCTACTCTCAATATATTTTGTACATTGCTTAGAAAAAAGGCCTATTTTGCACAAGCTGTTCTGATTAAAATGAGATAGCAAGGAGGGTAATTTTTTGCTTTTTAATCAAACAACAACCTAAATATACTCAGTGATCAGGATTTTAAGAAAAAGTAGATTTTCACACTTGATGACAATTCTTTATTAAATAATTATTCAATCATTATATACAATCTGTTTTATCTAAATGAATTATAAATCAATATAATTCATGAGGTAGGGCTTTTTCAGAGGAGTCAAGAACCTTTTCAGTTCCAAAAACAACACTGTTCAGCCACAAACGCCCCAAAGAGAAGAACCTCCTCGTGTATTTTCTAAAGCAATCAGGTCATTAGTTTCGGCGAAGACAAGAAGAACATTGTCGAATAAAAAGACACAAGGTAAGCATTCTTTTATGCAGATATGATGGGATAGAGTCAAAACAGAGCTGGAAAGAACTGGGCATTCGCAGAGACGAAGCTATGGATGGAGAAGTGCCCTTGCTAGTCGACAGCAATTTCGTAAGACTTCGCACAGTCTACGGCCACTATTAGTAAGTACTTTTCGTGCTGAGCGACTATCAGATCTTTATAAAGAACAACAACGGACTCACCCACTTTCCTCTCGGAAAGATAGAAAAACTTCATAAATACACAAATAACGAAGGACACTATAAGCTATTGATTGGTCTCAAAGATGGTCGTGTTTTCAAGTTGCGAATCAATACGGAACCAATGTGGAAAAAGATATACGATTTTATATAAAAATTCGCATTTGTTAGAGTCAAGAACCATTTTTTCGCTTTCAAACATTTTTAGGCCAATAAAGAGATAGAAGAAACCTATAAGGGATGGCAGCTTTGGAACATGATGGACGAATATAAACGAATGGGAGTGAAGTTGATGCCTCATTCTGAAGATCCGGTTAATTAGTACTACTCGGACTATAAAATACTTGATAACAAAGACGGAAGAGTGTGTTCGACCTACCCCTAGAAAATTATAGTGCCTTCAAGAATACCTTACGACTATCTAGTCAGATGCTCTAAGTTCAGAAGCAGAAGTCGCATGCCTGCCCTTACTTACCTTTATCGTTCCTAGACTGGAATGGTGGGGCTATGGCGATCGAGCCAGAGCAAAGTGGGTGTGAGCAATAGTCGTTCGCCTTAAGACTAAATGGTGCTTAGACTGATCGGCAATCCGAGTCTCGACTACAAAGGTAATCATAAAAATATTCAGATCAGCAGTTCCAGCCCGTTAATTGTGTTATTTACGACGCTCGCAACAAGATGGCAGCAATTGGTAACAAAGTGGCAGGCAAGGGATACTAATACGAAGAGTACTACCAGAATTGTAAAGTATAGTTTTTGAATATTCCCAACATTCACGCGGTTCGTTAAAGCTACCAAAAGGCTCAACGAGCCGCCTTAGGATAGGACTCCAAATTCTACACTGGTCTAGCTGAGTCTGAGTGGTACGATTACGTTTTCATTATTCTTTAAGGAGCTCTAAGTGTAGCCAAAAGCCTTCTTCAGGGCAAGAATGTTCTTGTGCACTGCAGTGATGGGTGGGATCGAACGAGTCAGCTTTGTGCATTGGCTGGAATCATACTAGATCCCTACTATCGCACTATTCAAGGCTTTCAAGTGTTGGTTTAAAAAGATTGGATTCGCTTTGGGCATCAATTTGGAGTGCGCATGGGTCAAGGAGTCAACAACCCGAACAGTTAAGAAAAATCGCCTATTTTTTTACAATTTTTAGATTGTGTAAGTCAGCTAATGTATCAGTACCCTACTGATTTCTAGTTCAATTTTCGTTATCTTCAGTAGATGGCCGACCTTGCCCAAAGTAACTTATACGGGACTTTCTTATGCAACTGTGAACTTTAAATGCGAGGGCTGGGGATATAGTAGAAAACAGTATCTCTTTGGAGTTATTTTTTGAAAAATCGATAGAATTTCACGAGTCCTTTCTTTGCTATAGGGCACTAGATACTGCAACCTTCGTGCGCACAGAAGCACTTTCGTTTTTGGAAAGAACATTTTCTGCAGTATGTGCCATAGTTCTAAGACATCTATGACATATATTCATGCAAGTTCACAGAGTAACTAAATACTAATGTAGAGACAATCTCGAGATCATGTACAAGCATATCAACCAGTAGAAGAATCTTTTGCAGTAAAAAATAGCAGAAAATAAGACGATTCTTGAATAAATCAATAGATAGATCGCACAGTTAAACGACTAAGAAACTGCCTGATAGCTTAAATCGACTAAATATAAGTTTTATATATAAATATTATAAAAATATAGATATTTAGTAAAAATCAGTATAACTTATTGACAAATTACATAAGCATTTTAAGTGATTAGTTTCAAGTTAGAAAAAAATAGTCATCGAAATTCATAAATCTTGTCAAGAACATGCTCAAATCATCGATTCTATACGGTTTTTTATGTTTCATGATGTTTCATGATGCGTTTGATGCTTGATGTTATGCCTGAATGATAATTGTATATTGTGCGAGTATTATGAATAGCGATAAGGAAGAATAGTTCCCTTTCTAAGATCTCATTGAGGCCCTCAGCGACTAGGAAGCCAACCTACGTCAGGCCCTCAAACCCATACTCAAAGCAATCACCAAAAAGAACATGTAATTACCCTCTTACGAAGCTACTGGGCCTACTCAGTATTCTCCACCCTCCTCGAAATACTCAAAAGCAAATAAGAAGAACCACTCACTAAGGTACGCTGCATGCAAACAATTGCTATTTTTTTATAGACTTTTTAGTACCCAGTAGTTACTTTTTTCGAAGTCTACCTGCTGCCTTTTGTGCTCGATGTGGCAATCTTCCGTTCACGCAAAACCCCTCAGCAGACTGAATTCTATTTCCAGAACACCCTGAGGATCTAGGATTCTCCAGATACGCGCCGTCTGAGTTTTCAGTTCGTTAGTGGGGCTATCGAACTGATTTACTACGCTGCGAAAATAAAGCCGTATCGCACTGTATAAGGCTAATAATTAAAACAACCATCTAATTTTGCCCAAGCAGTCAATAATCTTCAGAGCAAGTAAGTCGCTGAGCCGACCAGCTGGAACTGCTTTTAGTCTTCAAAAATCAAAGATTCTCGTAAAAGATTTTTGTAAAAATTAGGACGCTTCGGGTAAGAGTCATAATAATGGACCTAGTTTTTGCTGGTCAATATGCTCGAGTAGGTGAAGTCAGGCAAAAAAGATTTACTTTAACTAAGACTGCTTTTAGCTTATGGAGACAGTTTTCTGACCTCAGCTGTAATCAATCTTTGTGAAGACGAGCTTACTAATCTGTTCTAATAGTTCGAACACAAACGCAAATATCTGGCTCTGCTCAACTAGTTGGTGCGTAACGGTGACATGGAGGCCATCATTATGATCAAAAACAGTGATTTTATGCCTGGAATAGCAGCTAGGGTCAGTCAAGTACAGGGCTGGTAAGGAGTCAATAAAGGATAAGGCATACTGCCCGAAGTATCAGCATCTAAACAACAAAAAAGATAGTTTTATATCGAATTTTTGCGATGCTTAGAAAATTGGTCACAGTCTATGCCGGCAGACTATGATGCTGACCATTTTAACGTTCGCGACCTTTACAAATTTCTCAAAATATAGCGAAAATTCAAGTTTCCAGATAACCTTCATCTGGCTCGTTTTCAAAAGTAAATCAACTAAAATCTTTAAAAAAACAAAGAGCGTAACGCGAAGTTGATTGAGATCCTTTAAAACATGCAGGAAAGTAAGCAATCTGTATCAGTTTCAAGAGCTCCTGTGTCTAAGATGAGTAACATTCTGCAACAAAGCAACAATTTGGCGCCCTCGCAGCTTTAGAAAAAGATTTAATAAGCGAATGTTGCATTAAAAAATATGTTTAATAGTGAAGAATAAGCCTAAAAAGCCTTCAAAGTGCTGATTCCTTTCAAAGATAACTGGATTATGTTCCTTTAAGCACTCGACTTGTAAGCTCAGAATGAAGCCAAATTATAATAACTAGTCATCGATGGATAATAATGTGTCGAAAAGATTCAGTTAGTCATGCCTCACTACACCTCACTTTGCAAAAGAAAAATAAGTTTCAAACAGTTTAAAGAAATTACAGCATAGATCCTACAGTTTCGACAAGACGTATCAGCTAATATCAGTCAAAGCAAACAAAAATCTATCAATAAATCAAGATCTGCACTTGCCAGCAAGATCAAAAGCAGAATGGGTACTAGCAAGGTCAACCAGCCCAAAAGTAAACTCGGAGGGAAAGAGCTTCTATAAAAAATAAAAGGAAAAAGTAGGCTAGATTCGTCTAAAATGGATTCAAGCAAGGTCATGGATCGCAGCCAAATGCTATCTAAAAGTAAGAGTAAAATAATTTTGGACAGAAGTAGACCCCTTGATGTGAGTAGACAGGGTATAGCTGATAAATCAACAACAAACGTAGTAGCATATTAAACTGCTAGATAAGTGAAAGACAACAAAAGTCCTTTCAAGAAGAAAGCAATCGAGCCTTAGTCCAATAGCTAAGATGAGTAGATTTAAATTCCTTTAAAAACAAACATCAATCCCTCAAAGCATTCTTAATACTAACAGAAGCAATCGGTCAATAAAGCAGCGTATTCTCAGAAAAACTCAGAACATAAAGTATAAAAAATTGAACAAAAAAGTCAACGTTCAGAACGATCGCCCCAGCACTCAGAGCATAAAGGAAATCCATCAAAAAATAGCATTTCTAAGCATGACCAAGAAAAACCTTAAATGAATTCTCGTGAAAACGTTTCTGAGGGAAGGCCTTCTCTGAAGGCTTCAGGATATAGACGTTAATAAAAATAGGCTTAAAAAATAGTAAGGATAGATGACTATTAGCCGCAGCCATAAAGTAAGAGAGGTTAGCAGAATAATACTTAAAATAATCGTAGTGGCAGTCGTGATAAAGGCTCACGGTTGCTAGCCAGACGAAGTGCTAATAAAGACAGCAAAATATCATAGCCTGGCAAAAGCAGAATAAGTTTAGACAGACAAAGCAGCAACAGTCAAGGGAAAAGATTTAAAGAAACATCGATAGCCCAGCTGAGCCGCACCAAAAAAGTAGTAGTAGACATCGAATCTGAGCTCAAGTAGTAAAAGGTACGCATAGATGAGACAATATAAGTCAACGGAAACGTGTACAAAGATGCGGATAAGCGCAAGTCAAGAGCTCTTCATTAAGAATAGTTCGATAAGTTCAGAGACGATGTGGGCTAAATATCTAGCATTCACTCTAACTCAATGCTGCAAGATTTTCACAATTCTGCTTAAAAAATATTGCTCAATATAACTGCTCGATAGGAACTCAATAATTAGAAATAGGTTTTACAAGTGAAGAAAAAACTTTCATAAAAATCGCATTAGCCCTAGACACTACGCTCTCCAGCAACTCAACAAGTGTCTAGCCGTCATTCCTAGCAACAAAATTCTGCTAAAATTGTGGTATAAGTCAAGCAAAAAGCATCATAAAAAGTGGTTCAGCCTTAACAACCGTTAGTCGGAGACTACTACTTACAGTCAGCCAAGATGAGTCCCCTTTCTCCTAGAAAACCATATATAAAAATGTAAGAATATGAGTCAAAACAGTATTAATAGCCACAATTTAAAAACATTTTCGCAAAAAAAGGAGGCAAGGAACAAACAAGACATAAAGAAGACCACTACAAACGAAAATAATAGTGGCCGAGTCCTAAATAAGGCACTATTTCTAAAAAATAATAGCTTTAATCTAATACTATTCACAAGTATAAGCTAGAGGAAGCGCGTTCAGTTTAAAATAAGACCAAATCTGTATAAAGAAGATTTGAAACTGAAAAATAGCTGAGACAAACGCGTCCGACAAACAAGCAGTAGTACTCTCAAGACAAACATCTGGCATCTTCACGGTCTATTGACACTATGGCAGTATAAAACTAAAAAAATAAAGAAATTTCGATGCTTCAAAAGAAAATCAGGTAGCTTTAAAAGTAGTCCATGATGATGAAAACCAAGCTTACTGCGATGGACAACTAACTAAGATCCATCAAAAGCAGGTCTAATAATGGTTCATAAAGGGGTGGTCCTCAGTTCACTGCCATGAGTCAGAGTAACGCTGAGAAAAGTTCACTTCGAGGAAGCTCTACAGGTCGCAGAAAAGGTTAAATGACTGTGTTTCAGAGAGACATATAAAATGGTTTCAGGCAGTATTTATAAAAAATAAAAGGCAGTACTTTCAGAAAAAGTTTGCTTAAGCTAAAATGTTTGGTTCACAAGACCGATTAGCTATAGATAGGATGTCTATCTCAGCGAGGTTAAAATATTCTTGAGTCAACTTTATACATAACTCCTCATAGATACGACCTTATAGACTTCACTCTTGCAGTCATTCATGACAGCAATCTAAGGGTCAAGGCAGTTCCTGACAATGTCAAACGAATTGCTTGCAAAAAACAACAAAAAGTGCATCTAACTATATAGCTCATCAAGATACCTTTCTGCCTGCCATAGATAGAGATCAACTATAAAGCTTAATCTGAGTACAGTTCTAACTATAATCGTCTTACTCTACCGCTTTCTTTCAATAAATTTTGCTAAATAAAACCTCTATAGACCGAAGAACACTCTGACAGACACATCGGGTTTGTCAGATCAGACAACTTCAAGCTCAACTCTAAAGTAGTCAAGCTGGACAAGTTATCTGAAGTTTTTTCTAGCTTTGCCACAGTTCCGCCCACAAAAGATAGACCTCAGACTTTAGTGGCGGCCAGTTGTAGCTGTATGCACTCGCGTTTCAATATTCTCATCAATTTACACTAAAAATCCTCTTGGATTTAAGGATTCTTGAAAGAGGGAGATCTTCGAGTGATGAACTTTTTATTATGCACTTTCAAGGAAACTCTAGATGCCTCAAAAAAGTGATCAAATGTAATTTATTTTTACTCATCATTAAAAATATATAAAAACTGTATATAGCTTACTTAGATGAGGTAAAATACATAAGTTTATAGATTTTCAATAATATTTCTGTATTGAAGTGTTTCAATAAATATTAATGTTTCCTTATAGCGGTCACAACTACGCAGCTTCCCCTGATTCTTATCAATTTGACGTGCGACTTAACGTAGATTTTGCCACAGGACATGTCCAGGTCAACCTGCCTCCACAAGCTTTTGCTAAAAAAATGTCGCCTCATCAATATTTATCGCAAACTATGCCAGGTCACTATCCTCAACAAGTGTACTACCCGACTACGCACTTTCCTTATAACTCTATGCATCCACAACAAATACAACAGCCTGTTTTCTACCACAGAACTCAATAATAATGCGCTTCTCAGAAATCTGTGCCTACACATGCAGAGTCAAACCATTTTGAGCCTGTCATCGATCGAAGGCAGAGTATGGGAGAGCTTGGTAACTCTCATTCTACAGTCAGAAACATCAACCCTATTCATTATGCCCAATACCACTAGGGAGTAAGAACAATTCAGTCCAGCGGCGAAGACAGACAGCTACAAAACTAACCTGAGCCTGTGTGCGCTGCTCCATAACCCAAACAACCGAATTCTTTGAGATCAACCATAAACGGTGAATCTATGTAGGCAGTTTAGTGCGTAATCTGCTAGAGATTAATTCACAGAGACCATTTTTAACAGCATCTCTAAGAGCACAGAAGACGCAGGCTTCCACATCGTCAAGAAAACCAATAAGAAGTTTGGATAAGAAATCGTAATTAATAAGCTCAAGCTAGAGATGCCTTAAGGCACACTATTTCTAGTCATTCAAGAAGCAAACTTCAATAGGCTTTAATGTCAGACGATAGTATGCAATCAGGTTCGATACGCTACCGCCAAGATTAGTCAGAGTTCTGTCTCAGCAACACTTAATCGCAAAAAATAGTTCGCCAGGCTCGACTTACAGTTGATCAGTCGGCTGGCAACTCGATGGTGTGGGGCGAATAAGCTAGGGCATCTGAACATGTCGGATGCTCGACTCACGACCGACCAAATATTCTTGCTTTTCATAAGATAGAATCTGTGATCATCCGTAAGCCTAGATAGCCTATAGCATTTGAAGACTGTGGCCAAAGCGTGATTCAATCAAAAGATCATTCAATTTCAAGACAGTCCTCCGTATGCTATTTGCGCAATTAACTACGATCTGCAAAGAGAAAAACAGTAGATGAGTCTGAATCGAGTATAGACGACATAAGCATGTCTCTGAAAGTTTTCCCCGCTCAAAGTGTCAAATCCTCGAGTCTTCCTGCCTGGAAACTACCACAAAGTCGCAGCAATTTCACATAAAAACTATCGCGTAGTAAACTGCCTGTCAATTATCTGGCCCATTCTGAATTTATAGGTGAGGGAGGCAGTCTTACTGGTAGTGAGAAGAAATTCAAATGATTTTTTGTATATAAAATGGGACAATAAGTCAGCTACTTAGAAACCTGGGGATAAAAAACCAACCGCTGGTAGACGGTCAAAGCTAATGCTTATTCAAGTGTCCTTCGTGACAAAGTCTCACAGCTCGAGGCGTAGCAGTTTACGGTTGAGTATCAGATAGTGCGCGATAATTATCAGCTGTATGAGTTGCGTCGCAAATATGATTATTTTTTCGTGGGAATCAGAGGGGTCATCATACCCAAGTAGTTGTCTCTCTGCATGAAGACACAGTAGCTCAATGTCTTAGTTTAAGTGATCCCATATCGACTCAGTGATCTTGGTGTCATATCGTTCCAAGAAGCCATGTTCATTCTCAAAGTAGTTCTTCAGGGCTGCCTTTTGCTTCGAAAACATAACGTAGGATTCTACCTCATCGATGAAACCAATATTTGTTTCAATCAGAAAGGTTAATGCAAGTTTTGGATTAATTAAAATTTGCAGCTGGCGTTACCCAGTGTGAGTCGTCTCGTCACTCAAGACGCTTTCCTCAGAGATCTTTTGACCTGCATTGAAAAGAGAATAGATTGTTTAAATTAAGCTTATCTTGAGTAAAAATAGAAATTTCGATAACTAACGATATAAAAAGTTCTTAGACTCGTAGATTCATATACTGAGACTCAACTTAAAAGAATGCCTTCAATAGTTTTTCTCAATTAAAACAAAGAAAATACTTGTTCTAAGATATCGTTATCGAGATACGGGTTAGAGAAAAAATAAAATAGACGCAACAAAAAGATAGATGAAATATTGGTTAAAAGTAACAAACTTAGTCTGAACAAAAGAATCGGAAAAAGTTAAATATTTTAGAGCCGATCTACTGAATGGTTTAGGTCTGCTAACAAGCTGTCGAGATTCACAGTAAATCCTGAGGTGGTTTCTCTTGTTAAGATAAAAAGAAACAGATGATTAAAGTTTAGTTATACTAATTATTATAAACATTATCAATTTTTTTAAATTTTTTTTAAAAAATTATTAAAAATTACATTAAAATTTAATTAAAATAGTAAGAGTTTATCATTGTCTTGCAGCGCAGCCTATATAATTGTTGAAAAGAAATAACTACTTTTCTCGACTACTAATCTTGCATTTTATTCGTTTATTATCTAGTATTACCAGACTGCCCTCAGATAGCCAAAATTCATAGTTTTCAATAGTTATTTTCAAGCTGTCTGTATTCATGTAAACAGTATAGTTAAGAGGGGCCTAGTTTTCGGGCAGGCTGAAGGTCTATTGAGAAAAGTAAACGCATAGGTTGGGGCTGACTGTGCAAAAAAGATTGGCTTTGCTGTTGAGCTCAAAAGGAATGCTTCCCAGCCTTATGCTGATCTATCTTAGGGCAGGAAATGATGTGTCGCCCTTACTGTCATGCATTTCGATAAAACTAAAAGGATTATTTAACACTTTAGAACTTAAATTGCATGAAGAAAGCCAAGAACTTTCTTCAAATTTCCCGTCTTTTTCCAGCATTTTCAATTCGCTTATGAGTTGTCCAATAGACTAGCAAAAATCTTTTTGAATGCTCCACCCACTCGAACTAAGACTAGCGATGGTCTGAGAACTAAGGAAGTTAAGGGCATGAGAGGGATGTTGTGCGTACCATGTGGCTGGTGTGGCCCAAAGCCCAATTTCTTTATGCATACTAAGAGACTGTTTATTGACAATCTATTTAAGTTGATTGAAGATTATCTGATTGGCAGTTTAAGCCATAACTTTATCTAAAAGGTACTTTTCGACCTAACGATTCACTTAAAGCTTTTATTTTTTTCCGCTCTCGATAATGTTAGTTAACCGATCATGAGCGTAGGTAAGTATTTTTTCGAGTTGATTTTTAAGATTGGCATAGCTAATCAGTTCCTGAAGATGTTTTTCTGTGGAAGTCTGCTAGTATGCAGGGATGGTTATTTGAGTCTGATTGCAGCAAGAGTGTTGGTTGCGTTGCTTGAAGTGATCAGCTTGCTGCTTGTCGAGCAGAAACATTACTTTGTAGGGAGAAATGAATTTGTTCTGCAAAAGCCATATTAGATGGTCAGTGGTGTTCTCTGCGTTTGAAGAATTAGCGTCATTGTGATCGTGGTTGTGATCATGGCTGTGATTATGATCGTGTTTGTGTTTGTGATGGTGATGACTATGATGATGGCCAGAATGACTCATTCTATAGAATTTAAAGTAAAAATTACATAATTTTGATTTATAATACGCGTGCCATGCGCAGCAAACAACTCTATAGAGGTCACTCTTTCACGATGCCTCAATTAGGCACCATAGACTGTTCGCCCTTCATCCCTCACTCGCCTCAGCACTCCCTCGACCCTCTCAAACATCAGCATATACAAAATATTTTCTAACAACAGCATCGACAGCCAACACTACATCAATATTGCTATGTCAGATCATTTTAGGAACTATGTGCAAAATAGAATCTGTATCCTCTAATGTTAAATGCCTCACCTTAGAGGCTATTAATAGTCTGCCAAGATTGTCTTGTATTGGCCAAATATTAACTAGAAGTGATTTAAGAATAGATAAAGGTATAGCTTGGCAAAATCTATCGGATAAAGATGTAAGAAGTGCCAACTGTAGTCAAAGTGGGATAACATAACTTTTTTATTGGAAGTAAAACAGGTAAATGAGAGCATATTCAGGACGAATCTCGCAGTTTAGCTACAAAAGTATGAGCTTCGAAGGATAAAGTGACTAACTGTAGTTTCCAGTCATGCAACTGCATATCATCGCGTAGTAAGAAAATAAACAGACAATTGTTCTCGGCTTAGATAGCGCTGGAAATCTTGTACATACGATTTTCAGTCACAAAACTATTATGGGCAAAATAATCAAGACGTTAACAACGAGCAAGTGGGTACATTTTCAGTACCGCAACAAAAAGAGAGAAAAAATCAAAAAAATATTGAAATCTTTAGTATCAAAGTAAGGTGAAGGAGGCGAGCAAGAAGTTCCAACTGGATACAATAAATTTCATATACAACCTTATAAATAGCAGTGCTTTTTGCTCGCAATCTACGCTCATCAGTCACTCAAAATATTTCAACTAAATTCTACCTATGATCAGACAAATTGCAGTGAAATTTCAAAATTTTAACAGCCCTAGGAGCTGATTTTTATGGAACTCGGGCTCGGAGGATTTCAGAATTCAAACATGACTCACAATGTGCTCACTGTTGGATTCAGAGAAAGGCTATGTTTTTACAGAATAATCGAGGCATAAGACAATCTTTAAGTGCTTAAAGTTGCATAGCACAAAACCCCATCAATAAGTCTAGGCACTTTTATAAGCAACAATCTTCTTCTTTTAGTCACTCCACAACACATAACTCTTGCTAATGTCAGTCAAAATCAACAACTTAATCTGATTTAATACAACAAAGAAAAGTTTTCTTATGTCAATTTTTTCATATAAGAGTAAGGAGTTGATATGGACAAGCGTCTTCAAGAAATGGGCTGCCTTAGCTTGATCGGCTAAGGTAGATTCATGGTTCTCTAAGGGAAGAGATTGATAGTCGGTGAGGTATGGAACTGGCGGCAAGTCATTGAAAGAGTCGTAGGAATAGATGGATGGGCTTTGGGTATGGGCTGCTTTCTATCCGTCTACGAAGGTCATCTACCTTACTCAAGAGGAATCAGCGAAAACTTGCAGAATCGAAACAAGGAGATGAGATAGCTATGTCAAGTCATCTCCAAAGGCTACTTGCTTGTCGAAATTAAAGAGTAGTAAATATACAATAGATTTGCAATCAATAGTCTCATATATTTCATGCTCAGGGTCTAGCAGAGTCATTTACTCTTTGAATAGACTTATCTTCTTATACAATAGCATGGAATTTCAAATATTTTCATGGAAGAACTCGCAGAATACCTTTAATAAAGCAATTCTTATAACATTAAAATTCCATATATTTCTGAAAAAGTTCTTGAATTGGTCATAAAAAGATACAAAGGAAGAAGTGATTGGGTCCTCTAGGGACTTTTTATGCGATTCGATCTCAATCAAATGTAGCCCCTGACCTTACTAACTCTTTGCCTTCGTTAGTAGCTCTATCAATCTCTTATATAGATATGCGTTCGGCAGAAAGATTTCATCACTCCAATCGTTAAACTCAGTGGTATCAGATTGCTACACCCCTAGAAACTTCCCAAAGTATCTTCGATCATATTTTGGTATCTAAAAGAGTGTCTTCAGGGTCGTATGACTCCCTTCGGCGACTAGCAGGCTTATATCTACATGCTAGCCATGCTTCTCAATTTCATTTTTATACCCAACACTCTATAGATGCTTCTGCAAACGAACTCATAGCATTTGATCAGAATCGTATCTCTTTTCTTTTAGTCAAAAATATTGAGATGCCTTCTTTAAAATCCCTAACATTTTTACATGCGTAAGAGCGAATAAGACGCCATTTTTTAATAGAGCTGTTCAAGCTAATACCTACTTTACTAAAAAATGTTATCTACGCTCATTCGAGTAGTTCAAAAGTCCCCAGAACGATAGACATATTAGGTATGTCTCAACAAACTTCTCATTTTAGTCATGCTTTCCAACCAATTTCCTTTTTTGGTCAAACTTAGAATAAAAACTATACTTTACTATATCTAACATCCTTTTTTGTTTGCAGAAAAAGGATAAGAAAAAAGGTCTTAGCTGTGGTAATCAACTAATAGTCAACTGGTTCGACTTCTGGAGTCTACAGTGAGGTCTATTAGTGAAAAATGTTTATATTTGCAGTAAAAAAGTTAGGATAAAGCAGCTATAGGTTAACTTTCAGGTCTTTTGTAGAGATAAAAGAAAAGTTAACTTAACAGTATTTATTAGGCCATGATGCTAAGCGAATGGACCTTAGAGTTATCTTAAACCAAGTGTTACATTCAGCATTAACTGGGAAACTACAGTCAAGTTCTTTAGCTGTACCTACGCATGCCTCAGCCTTCTCAGAGACTTAAAATATTCAGCTATCTTCAAACCAATCTGCCTGAGTTCAAAGAGCTTACCTAGTAGTTCATGAAGTACATGATTTCCTTGCTTCACATAGACAGCAAGGCCACAGCTCAGCTCCTCTGGACCCTCCGAACAGAATGGGTATAAAAAAGCTAAATTATTGATAAACTTTAAGAACATCCACTTATACAGCTCTCTTACATCGAGCATGCCATGTAAAAAGACGGATAGGGGGGCAAAAAGTTGCTTTTGAGGCATTTAGACATTGTTTTGAGACAGCATCCTGAAGAAATAGAGCAGTATGTCCGCAGAATCAACTACCCGCTCTAAGATGCTTATAGAATGTGTTAATAACGCAACAACCGTATGGGCAAAGCCTGTATTTTGATCAAGTCAGGTCGCAACATGTAAGGAGTCACCATCATAAGCTAAATATTCTTATAGGCTATTCAAGAATACCTAAGAGGATTGTTCAAAAAATTAGATATCTAGCCGGCTCGTAAGGTAGGCATAATGAAACAGCTCTAGGTAGTTCTTGATACATGCGCTAAAGAATATACGATAGACAACGAACGAGGGGTAACTTCAATGCTATTCAGTAAGATATTTGGTAGAAAAACACTGAACTTATTTTCAAAAAACTGAATGTAAACAACATAGATAGTCCTCACATACCCGACTCTATCCGCAGTATTCTCGATTAAATAGTTACAGCAATACTCGATAAAATGCTTTAGCAAGTATCCACTGACTTCTTTCTCAAAGTAATCTTTACATAAAATAGCGTTTTGTGAGGACTTTTACAGCCTTACCGGTCAGAATTTTCCTTCAAGCTTATCGAATCATCCATCATCGTCTGTAGTTTACTTTCACTTTCTAAAGACTCAATAAAGAAATGGTACAGAACCAGTAGCTGACTCTCTGGCACTCTTTGATGGGAAACACTGTAAATTTCTATTAAATTAGTACTGGGGACATATCTGTGGAGTGTGTTGCAGCAGTTGTGGCAAAGTTTTAGGCAAAAATGAACGAATGGTCAGCTATCCATGTCAGCATGTGTACCACGAGTAGTGCTACTACTAGCTTAATAACAAAAAGAACAAAAATGAGTTATGTCCTTTGTGCTATAACAGTACTGACAGTTTCATGGTGTGTAGTCATCAAAAATTGCCTAGATTCAGGCTGTAAGTGGACTAAAACTAGTTACTGAAGCACAAGATGAATAAGATGAGAGAATACGATAGAAGTTCGATGCTGGCAGCCTTGAAGACCTGGAGTCAAAACGAACAAAACATGTTCTGAACTATTTGAGACTAAAAATGATATATTTATTAAGAGTTGAACTAAGCAATGTGCTTTCTGGATACAAATATTTTGTGCGTTTTTATCTTGTTTAAAGTTTTTCTCTTTTCTTTTGATGTTAGTAGGATAAATCACATGTTGAATGGACTAAAGATTAAATAAATACCATTAATCTATCATCTGTCCATAAATTTAATGCAACAAACCCACAAATTGGTGTTGCTACTTCTCTTACCCATTCTAGCTTCGGCTTGGTGGGACGTCGGTCACATGCTCACTGCAGCCATCGCTTAAATCAGACTCAATCAGCTCGATCCCTATGCTTCGGTTCACTTCCGCGACTTGGTTTCATCTATCAACCAGCTTGCCGACAACCGCAGTCGCACCTTTATTGAATCTTCATGTTGGGCCGACGATATCAAAGGCGGCAACTATCAGATGAGGCTCTTTGACCCTTGGCACTTCAAAGACAGGTACATGATTGTAAACATAGCCCCTACATCACCGATATGGTAACTCCTGTTATCAACTACACTGAAGCAGTTGTCAGCTCAGTCGCAGTCATCAATCAAGCCCGTAAGGTCATAACTACCAATATGGACCGAAACAGCGCAGAAAGAGCCCTCTTTGCAAGATACGTAGTCCATCTAGTTGGTGATATTCACCAGCCTTTGCACTCCGTAGCTCTTTTCAACAACACTTACCCAGCTGGTGACTTAGGAGGAAACGCACATAAAGTTATCCTGACTAACGGGTCCATAAGCAATTTCCATTCTTATTGGGACGCTGGAGCATATTTGTTGCAAAATGACACCTGGTTCATTGTCAGACCTATGAATATGCAAAATCTAACAGCTCTCAAAAATGTTGCTGATGATATGATTAACAGATACGGACCAGAAATCAAGGGACTTGCCGATAATATTGACCCTGTAGCTTGGGCCCAAGAATCCTTGAAAATTGCACAAAACACGACATATCCATTCATCGCAAACACCAATAAGCTCGATACCGCTTACACTCAACTGACTTATTAGACTTCCAAAAAGAGAATCACCTTAGCGGGGTACAGACTAGCTAACTTGGTCATAGATTTCTATAAAAAGGCAAAAACTGAAGAAACTTTGAGTTAATTTAAAGCCGCATCTGTAAATTTGTTCAGCTCTCAAGACTAAGCAAATGAGCTGTGGAAGTAACTGGCTAAAGATTCAAAAACTCAGTGTAAATAGTGTCCTGAAGCAGAGAATACTGCATAGATTGAGACCCAATGATACTGGATCATACATATTTATAACTTTATATTAGTATAAATGCACGATTTTCTATAGCACGATACGCCTCAGAGCCCCACCCAGCACTACTAGACCCTTAAAACCCAACTTTAACATATCATTTGCACTTTCCAAAGTGAACGCTAGCAGTTCGAGTAGGCGTATGCACGCAGAGAAAGTCAATACAAGTTACAAATCCAGCAACAACAGGAAGAAATATAGGAGTTGAAATCTATTCTATAGATCAATCAAGAGTAGCTAGCAGGCAGACAGATGTAAGTGCGACAATACCAACAGATAATCAAGTCTCTCAAAGAATAGTTTTTGAAAATAAGTCAGGTAGTGGCTCGGATAGGCTAGGAACCCATGAGTCAAACCACTCTTAAAATGGTCAAATCAGACTTCAATCTGAATCGACTTTCGTTCAAATTCTCAGAAACTAAGCCCATCTCGACAAAAAGGTTTGACATCAATGGTTATTTCGAAAAAGTAAAGTCAGTCACATCGTTTCCCTCTGAAAAAAAAGTATAGTGCGAAAAAACTGCCCCGACAAGCAACGAATCTAAGTCGACTATGGAGAAAGAGGAACCCAGAAAGGTAAGTTTTTAGGGTGTTAAAGAAAATATTTGGAGTTCTGGCAGTGGAAGCGGCTGGTCGAAGTCCGGTAGAAAATGGCAACATATGGACATGTGGCTCAGAGGAGCATCACCACTTGTCACTCGTTGATTTAGACTTTTCTTCACTTATTTCATTTTATTTTTTGAAATTAATTTAGCTTTTAATTTAAACTTAATAGTCTTATTATCGAATAGGTATATGCATATAATCATGGCTCAACTGTAATAGAGATGGCTGCCAGTACACTTTGCTATAGATTTTTTGTTATTTCAAGAGCTGACTGGGTATTGTGACTATCAATTAAACCCAGTATCTGTTTAACTGCAGTTTGCAGCAATTTTTTAACTTCTCTCTAAGACTTCCACACTGAGCCTGCCACAGTTTCTTTCATCTTTTTGTGTTGCAGCTCTTTTCGTTTCATTTCGTCTACTTACAGAATGTAGGCTCTGTTAACGTCCTGGATCTTGTGTTAGTTCTAGTTTGCTCTAGTCTCAGCCTTGGCAAGGGCAGCCCTTACAAGTTCGAGTTCTGTGCTTATTTTTCGGCACTCTGCCTCTTTGCTCTTCATGGTCTCAAAATTAGCCCTATTTTAGTCTACGAGTCTCTGAGTTTCGCTGTTTTTCTGCGAGAAAAGTGCAAGTCTGTCGTTCTAAAGACTGCTTATCTTGTCTTAAAAGCCTTTCTTCATTAAGACTATGTTGCTTTATAGCTGTTTTTGCTAGCCTACCACTTTACGATAGTCTTTTTCCTTTTCTTCGATACGCTGTCGCAAAAACTACTTTTACTTTTCTAGCAGCTCTACTCTGCTTTCTTGTTCTTACATCATGGTTTCGTACTTTCCACCCCACTAGGTCTGCAAGTCTTAAAGTCTGTCTACTTTCTAGTTTTATCCGACCTCAATCTGTCTCTACAAAGAAACAATTTTGCCTTGTAACTTGAAATTATCTTCTTGATGAGAGTTTATTTCTTCTTATTGCTACTTGATGCTGAGTTATAGCCTTTGAATCGTTGCAGTATACTCACTGATCCTTTATTCAAGTTATTCCATTTAAGCTGTTGATTCGGTCTGTTTGGTCCTTTAAATGAAAAGATCTTGCTGAAGACCTGATAGCTGCTGATTGAGTTTATAGCATTAAAGTTTGGTTCTTTCAAAATCTGCTTACAGGTTGATGATGCGCTCGTTTGTTTACTTTTCTTTGTTGAGAAGTTTAAGGTAGACTTCGTCTAGCTCAGCCTCTAGATCTTTGTTTTCTTTTGTAGATTTTTCCCTTTATCTTTTAATTTTCTCTTCAAGTTTGCTTATTATTTAATCTCTAGATGCCACTTATCTTTATTTCTCTCTGAGGTGCTCAGCTGCTTTCAATAATTTTTGTCTTTCTTGAGTCAGCTCATTCTAAGTTTGACTCAGCACCTGTGCTTGTCTTTTGTTGGTTTCCCTTAAGTCAAGATACTGCTTATTGATTTTGCTTATCTACTAGGCCTGTCTATCAGTCTGATGTCTATTCTGATCTATCATCGTCTCATGCTCCAACAACTGTTGACTTTTCTATAGTTCTCTTTTGATAATATCTTCTTTTTGTTTCATAAGCGTGGCCAGGAACTATCTGAGCTAAGCAGCCTTAAGTTATTAATCTTAAAGTCCTTGCTGAAGTCTTGCCACTTATTCTTTCGATTGCTTGAGATCGAAGTTCATCTCTTCGTTTCTTTCGTTAACTTTCTTCAGATCTCTTCTTAAAGAGTTGCCTTCATCTACTGCTTTTAGATGACTGTCATTTAGATCAGCCATCTACCTTTCTAGCTTATGAATCTTTGAAGCTCTTTCTTCAGCTTAAGCGTATACTTCTTCAAGGTCTCCCTGAGCTTTTTCTAGGTTATTTTAAAGAAGCGAAATTGTAGTCAGATGATACTCGTTTTGCTAACGCAGTTCGTTGATGATTTTATTACGGTTGTGGTCTTTCTTCATGCTGTCTTACTGATAGCCGTCGAACTAGACCTTGGCGTTTCTGAGGCTGAAATCAAGTTCGTCTATTTGTTGCAGATGCTAAGCTATCATGGCTTCTTTGTCTCTTATCCTACCTTATAGCAAAAACACTTATTCTTCGTATTTGTTCTGTAATTTTTGTTTATCTTTAAGTATTTCTCCTATTTCTTCTTAGAGTCTGGCAATCGTTTGTCCGTATTAAAATTCGCTAGTGCTGTTTTTATCAATGGTGCTTTCGAAGTCATTGTTGAGTCTAGCGTGGTCTCTCTGCATGACCTTGAGCTGATCAATCAATCGTGCCATGTTGGTGCGTGTTTCTCTGCCGAAAGAGCTGATCATCGCCAGAATTTAATTGTTTTCAAGTGATTTGTTGTTATTGAAATTAGCTCTTGAACGCTGGCCGGCCGACTATATGCCTTCAGGGATTGCTGAGAACACATTTTGAGTGGTATCTATAATGTTATCTTTGAATTTTTGATACTATTTCTGAAGAGTTGACAACTGCATATCTAACTTAGTGTATTATTCTTTCTGTTTTTTAAGCTACTAACGCAACTGCTACTCGCTTCTCTCTCTGGCCAACACCACCTCTCCAAGTCTTTTATGTTCTTAGCGGCCTTTAAGAAGATCAGCCTGAAGCAATTCACCCATCTTCGCTTGCTTATTTTTATCATTTTTTTATTTGTTGAACTACTGCTTGTTATGTGAAAGCTCACCTTCAAGCTTAGCGATCTGTTTCTCTGCTGTTTATCTAGAATTTTGCAACTAAAGTATATCTTTGAGTCTTCCTTTCAGATTGTTGTCAGAAAGTAACAATTTTTATTACAACAACCTAGCCTCTTTTTTCTGTTTCTATCCGTCTTATCTGACATGTAATAGCTACATCTATAGCTTCTGTATTTTGTCGATAAGTGACTTCTAGCTGGCCTTTAGAGTGCTGTTGGCGTTGGCAGCCGCTGCGACTTGGAACTCAAGGTCTGCTCTAAATGTTTCCAAACTGCTTATCTTGTCTCTAGCGTAGCCTAGTTCTTTCTGAACCTTTTACTATCTAAACTGCCCTTCCATCCTGTTTTTGTTACCCTGAGCTTCGGTCTTGCCCAAGTTATCCACTAAAGCAGTCTACTTATGCTTGGCTTAGTCAAGAAGTCTGGTCAGTTTCTCAACTTCTTGCTTGAGTCTTTCAGTTTACAGTCTGCTGGCATAGTCTCCCTGCTGAGATCTGTTCTTGATGTCAGCTAACTCATTAGTCAGGCCTAAAAGTTTTTCTTCTTTTTATTTTCCTTAAGTTTTAAGTTATTTCAGATGAGCCTTGAGCTAACTTGCTTCCTTACTTGACAGCTCCTGCTGTCTTTTTGCTTTTTATAGCTGATTTTTAAGCAATTAGTTCTGACTTTCAATCTCCATGGACTTGATCTGAAGAGCTTTGTTTTTGTCTTCAAGGTCTCTCATTATCTTTTTGGTGTTGTCAGTCAAACTGGCCAAACGTAGATTCAGGTCTTATATCTGAGCATCTTTTAATCTAACTTCTCTTTCCCTATTCTTTTCAGACATGTTTTTATCCTCATTAACTATCTTGTGTTCTCTTACAAGCTCTAGATACTTTTCTCTGATTGCTTTCAGGTCAACCTGCTATCTAAGAAGGGTTTCGTTGGACTGAGAGAGTACTTTTTTGTCATAGTCAGCCTTGACAATATCTGCCCTTCTGTTTTACATTTCACCCATTATTTACTTTATTTTAGCCTACAGAGCCTACTTTTCCTTGACAACTTTGGCCAACTGCTATTTGTGTACGTTAGCTTTGTTCTGTTGAGCGTTACGGTCATTTGACTGAAGTTTTTCCCACTAGGCCGTTCGACTGCTTATGCTCTTCTAGAGATCTTATATATCGCATTTAAGTCTTGTTATTTCGTCGTTCTTTAAATGTAACTGATAATCGGATTTAGCGATGCTATCATTTTTAAGTTTGATCTAGCTTTGGAGCTAAGCCTATCGCTACTAAGCGTCTCTCTTGTGTTTTTACAAGTCCTAACGAAGAGAGCGGATGGTCTGATGCTCGCTTTGCAGTCTACTAGTCTGAATATTCTTGAGATCATTGTTATCTTTTAGCAGAGTTCTATTGGTGTCTTCCAGATGTTTTATAGCGTGATTTTTATTTTAAAGCTCTTATTTTAAGTATTTTGTGTCTAGTTCCTTTTTGTGCATGCTAGAAATGCTCTAGCTGTATTCCCTTATTCTATTATTTTTGTCGTTCACTGTCTTTTCTAGTTCCTAGACCTTCATTTTGTATCGCATGACCTAAAGTTTTAGACTATTCTAACTGCTTTCAGCGGCCATTCTTTTGTTCACCTACGCACGGGCAGCCTCAGCCTCACGCCTGTACTTTTCTTTAAGCTTATTGTAGCCTTCCTTGTAGACTTCGAACTAAACTGCGCTTACTGATCCGCCGACATTTCCTTCGGCGGGCTGCCCTGTTCGTCTAAACGCAGAGGGAGCTATCGAAGGCTATGCATTTTTAACGTATTACAGTTTTTAGCGACTTCCACTGCCCTTAAGGGGAAAACCGTATTATGATTTGGTCTAGTTTTAGTGCGTTATTGTGATTCTAGGGGCATTGCTCTGACCCAAAGGATGCTAGCTCCTCATAGTCATCTTGGTATTTTTCTTAATTGGCACCTTTTTGGTGACTGTGGAGGTCGAAACCTGGTCGACTCTAAGCTCGCAGATGGCCTCAGCGTCGAGACACTTGTTCACTGGCACCATGATCCTTTCGCCTTCAGAGCCGATAAGCTATTTTTAGACGAATTTCAGAACTCCACCTACGTATTTTGATCCTTTGTCAGTGACGAGCTGTAGGAGTACTTCTATGTAGTCCTTATCGGTTGAATTACTCAGAGTGACTTCTTGATTGTAGACGAATCTGTTGGGAGAGGCCGGAGCTACCTCTGAAGTAAGTGGAGTGCCGTCGTATTCGAGGTAAATTTTGCAGGGGAACTTGATTTTGATGGTGAGACTCAAGATCGTGAGTGAGTATGTATAGACATTAACCTCCTGGTCCATAATGAAACAAAACGTATAAAATTATAATTCAAAATTCACCAATCAAAACTCATTAAATTCAGATCATATACACTCTGATATATGAGTTGTGAGCATTAGAGCATATGTTTTACTGAGAAGCAATTAATATAATTAAAGTTAATGGATAAATTTCGTAGTCAGCTGCTAGTTCCGCCCTCCTAGAACCCTATGATAAGAAGTAGAAGCCGAAAAAGTGCCTGTTCGCCTGCTAAACAAGAATAAGAGCAGCAACCCAATTTTTTGGGAGTGAACATGCTGCAACCTCGTAAAAAAACGAAGTCTACTGTCAATCTCAAAGCAGACGTTAACCAAGCTAGCGATAATAAAATGCACTAAAAATCATCTAAGGCAGCTGCCTTTTGCTTATAGGCTTAGAGTCCTCTGATTTACAACCCAACGCCGAAGATGGGTCGTGTAATGATTAATAAAGTCATGGGGCTGAATAAGTAGATAACCACAATAGGCTAAAGCTCAAACTAGAACAACTGCGAACAATAAATTGATTGAAATATTTTTTAGACATCAATATTTATCAACACTTTTGTACTTTGTAGATTTTGTTTCCTCAAATGATCATGAAACCGAGCCCTATATGATCAAATAACATCAATAAAAGAGGTTTTTTTGTTTTTTGTATATATATATATAAATAATTAATTAATTAATTAAGATCATATCTATTCATAAAAAAAAATATTTTTATCATTAATTTAAACAAAAAAAAATTTAAAAGCTATTTTGCCAATATAAAAATTAAAAATCATTTTCAGTATATTTAGTAACATAATGTCCTTTTTACATTCTCATATTGCTTTTATCAATTAAAATACGAAATATTTGATACTAAAATTTGTATTCATCAAATTAATTCAGTCCAATCATAAGCTTTCCAAATCTTGTTGAAAGTCTTCTCCTTAGCTTGCAACTCTTCTTAGTTGAACTAAATAGTGGTCTTTATTTGATGAATCTCCATATTTAGAGCAGTAGCCAGTACTTCGTAGCAGAAATCCCTTTTCCAATGTTTTTAGTTCTCAATCACATGCGCAAACCCCTGTCCATTCCCAAAATCAATATAAAAGTACTTTATTTGTTTTGGAATCTGTTTTTGCAGTCCTCCCTTTTCTTTCTATATCTTAATCAGAGTATGAGTGCCCCAGTCTCCCTACACATCTTGCAGAGCTTGTCTGAAAAAGAAAGGCAGGTCTTGAGCCCTGGCCGGAGGGATAGCTAGGCACTATATGTAAATATGGCTGTTATCTTTTGAAAATTGTTAGAAAAAGATGACTTGTAGGTTGTGTTTGTCAAATGCTTGGATTAAACATTTTTTGTAGTTTGTGAGTTAAGTGAGTGTGTCTTGAGACAGTCCTATTGAAGTTTGTTCATGATCTACTGGAGCCAGGATGAGGTGCATGTATTGCTGGAATGTTTTGTGTTTGGGTAGAGCGAGGTAGACGTAGTTAGATGCACTCAGAATGTGTAATTCTTAGTTATCAGGGCAGTAGATGCAGTATTATTGAATTCTGTTTGAGGCCATGATGGGTCTGTTTCTTTTTTTAGATTTGCGTATAGGCTAGTCTTATTCGTCCTAAAATATCATATTGTATTCGAATTTGCCTTTTGTAGGGCGTGGAGCGGTCACTACTTTAGGTTTTTATTGTTTTTTTGTGGTCTATTTGAGTTGTTAGAGAAGTTGTGTGTATTAATATTTGCCTTACAGGAAAGCTTATAGACACGATTGCATAAGTTATTTTTGTATATTTTTAGATGACTGTTAAACATGCTACTAAATTTGTTTGGCTAAATCTAGTTCAAGCTCATCCTCCATAAGCTAAGCATTTTTTATACTTTGAGCATTCACTTACTGCCTTACTCGACTGTATTACTTATCTTACTAGATAGGCCCTCCTTGCTTTTTCTTAAGTCCCTTAAGCATTATTTGATAACTTTTTTAAAAGAGTTATTAATTTTGATAACAATCTATACATTTCAATCATTCTTCTATCAATACATTTTATCTTTTTTTGCTTTCTACAACAATTATCTATGTATCTTCATGACTGGTGCCTCTTGTCCTATGTCTTCTATTATCTTCATATTTCTGAAAAACTAGTCTTAGAGCAGTTCTTTCGCTGATAGTCTGCCTTAGTATCTTAGCATTTTCAGTATGAATTGACTCAGCTAATGAGTTATATTCCACTCCTATGCTATCTATTTACTGCATTTCGGTGTAATTGTCTTAAAGTTGATTTTGTTGTAGTCTGGCATATTAATCACTCCTGGCCAGTTCTTGGGCGAAGGGTCGCCTAAAAACTGAGCTATTAACGCCAACTGCTCTATTTAGCTTTTGCCAGTGAAAAGAGGGTACCCTGTGGCTGCTTCCATGATTATACAACCCACACTCCATATATCTGCTTAGTATTTGTATCTTCTTTCCCCGAAAAGCATCTCAGGACACTTGTACCACCTTGTGAATCCCTATAATTAGTACTCTTCTCCCTTAGTGCACTTGACAGCCGACCCGAAGTCACAAAGGGCAAGCTGACCGTTATCTCTCAAAACTACATTTGAAGGTTTAAGGTCTCTGTGTATGAAACCAACCTCGTGTACTACTGCTATTCCTCTAAGAAGTTGATAGGCTATGTTTTTTACATAATATTGTGGAATCGGGTAGTGCTGTAGATTGATCCAGTGTGAGAGATCATATCTTCCCCTCTACATGACGATGTGAGTCATGAAGTTTTAGCTGAAAGTTTAGTGCACTTCGATTATGTTGTGATGCTTAGGCAATTGACTCAAGATAGACAATTAACGAGGTAGGTGCTGTGAGGAAGAATATACTTGTTTGATTGCTATTCTAGAGGTAGACTAAGACTTTTGATTGATGAGCTGAGCCTAGTAGACTGTACCAAATGCTCCGTCTGATATCCTTTTGCCTATCTTGTATTTTTACATCAAATGTATATAGGCGCAAATTCAAGTAACATTAAGGTCACAAAGTCAAGGAAAGGCTTAAAAACCATTCAATATTTGTATTGAAAAAATTTTTGATTTTGATTCGTATTTTGAAGAGTTAGTCAACTATGATAGTTTATATAGTTTTTCTGACTCAGATTTATTTTATACTCTCGGTAAACCCATATTCATTAATAATGGATTTTGAGGACGTGTTTTCCAGCGAAGAAGACCAAAACAGCAGTAGCCAAGGCCGCCACACCGTCTCTACTGAGCCAGCATCACTTAAGACAAAAAATATTAAGAAAAAGTATGAGCCGATCACCTAAGGAGGCAAGCTGTACAAGTATGAGGAAAACCCAGACTAGTACAAACGCATGCGCAAGTAAAACATTTTATATATAGGAAAATGCAGAACAGAGAAAGTGCCACTAGAGTTCGCGGCAGAAAGAGAAATGCTTTTGAAAGTCTATAGCAGTAGGTTTAGTACTACAAGAAGGAAAATGCTCAGTTACAGCTGCACAACGCAAAATTGTAGACTTAAAACAAATCTTTAAAGGATCAGGTTTAATTTATGAAAACACTCATAAAGCCGTCTCCTCGTAAGGACCCTGTCGAGTAGTACCTCTCTTCCTAGGTACTCACCCATCCCTCTCCTCCAGCTTCAGCACCTATTTAGTAAAGAGAACCATTTTTTGAGTAATTTGACTGGATGAGGGCAGATTCTCAATACTCAAATGTAGGTTGGATGGGTCTGGCCATCTTCACTATAGCTTTAGCAGTTTTTGTGCTGCCTAGTGAAGAAAATAGTGGCAGTTTCGGAGCCTGGCAGGTGGATTCTTCTGAAGTTATGATCGCCGTGCCTGGTAAGATGATGCAATTGCTTGGTTATATTCTAGGATATAGTAAAACTGTGCTAAAATATGGACTTGTTATTGGCTACGCTTGGTTGCTTTTCGGAAAAGTTAGGGGATACTGGAGAAATCGCAAAGTCAAAAAAATATGATATTTTTTGATTTTTACCTTAAAATGTAATATTTTAGCAAATTATTATTTAATACCTTTCCTTAATGCTATATTTTTTGCAATATTTCTATATGTAGAAAATGAACATAGAAAATCAGCCACCAAAAATCCATCCTCTGAAGGGCATTTCTAAATCAAAAAACAACAGTTTACTCAAACAATCGTCTACTCTATCATACTAAACTTATCCTGCTAGCCAACCGATGAGTCCCCGTCCTTGCGTAGCCCTGACTCCTCCCATTTTGATCAGATACATCGACCCACGTATCGCCCACATTTTCAAGGAACTTCACACTCTTAACACTCACTGCCAGCGTATCATTAACGCAGTTCCTACAAAACAGGAAGAAATATAAGCCATTCTGATTTCGACCAAAAATATCAACGAACAAGTCATGGGTATGATCAGTCAGCCAAACATAAATATCAACACTGAATATGAAGAAACAGTCGAGGAAGGCATAGAACCTTCGATTCAGGATAATATTTAAGCATGCTCTTCTGAATTCATTGAGACTTTTTCTCCACCAAATATAGAATCGAAATTTGATCAAAAATGTTAAGAAAAAATCAAAGAAGAAACAGTTAAGATCGAACCAAATGAAGCATCTGTCAGTTTGGTTAAGGAAAATGATGAGTTAAAGCTCGAGTTGGTTTAAACAATAAAAAAGAATCTAGAACTGACATAAGAAAACAATTAATTGAGGAAACTTCTTGAAATTTCTCAAGCAGAAAAGCAATAGCTTATTGACAGCCTCAGCGGACAGCTCCAAAGACTCAAAAGTACAAACTCATCAGTTCCTCCATTCACGAGTACTAACAAGTGATCAAATACAAAACTGCTTCAATATTCAAAGACTTACTAAATTGATTGACTTTTATCTCATTAAAAAAGTTTGTTGACAGTCTAGGCGACCAAAGATACCAGAAATTAACTTAAAAATTTGATTATTTTTGACTAAAATGAGTGTAATATCAATGTATGTATTGTTCGATGATAGCACTGCCAATCGTATACTCTTTTTCGTGCATCAAAGAAACATGGCATTTAGCGATCTGCATTTAATGAAACAAAAAAGTATTCTAATCTCCTTACACCTCGAACCTCAGCCTACCCCTTTATTCTTGCACTATTTGACTCTAGTTAAATATTAGTTATTTTCGTCCAATTGCCTTGGCCACAGCCTATTTTATAGCCCATCGTGAAGCCACGAATCGAATTTGCTGCTGTTGGTCCTACAGTGTCAAGTAGTGCTGCAACTAATATTAGTGCAGAAACTTTTTAATGAAGCGTTAGGCATAACTTTGCTATAGAGCTCGTTGGATTTTGCTATTCATGACCAGATCAATACCGATACCCATGACTTTTAGCTTCATTATTATATTAATTTATATCAGAAGATTTGCGACTGATTATCTTGATTGCACATAATATAACAATAGGTGTTAATAATGTCGACGACTCAGGAAACAACCGATCAGGCTTTCATGTAGCAGAGGGGACGAAAACTTGGTAAAGTAACAAAAATACAGCCATTCAGGCAGCACTAGCCAGACTTAAACATAAAAATTAGCAGTTCATGTTCAAGCTAGAGTCCAATCACAAGTGGCGCAAAATATACAACGGATTGCTTTACAATAATAAACAAGCTTAACTGAGTCAACTTATTGGACTCGAACTGTGCCAAGCCAACGATAACGATGACTCAGCTTTCTTCAATCCTTTTCAGAAAATACCAGTACATGCAATATAAATAGATCACAATGTGCTACAACAAAATCAACTAGCAATAAAACTTCTAAAAAAATGCAATTTTCAACGTATTTTGTAGTGTATTTAGCTAGTTCTATTATACGATGCCAGAGTGAGGCCGAATATAAACTGGAATGAGCTGAAAGACACAGCGAAAAGCACAATTAGGGCACTAAATATTTCAGGAATATGTGGCAAAAGTATTCAATTATACAGATAGATGATAAATAATGCTACTTTAACGAAGTAAAACAGCGAGTTCTGAGCAAGTAAAGATTCAAAGGCAAACAGCTAGATTTCGACTAAGTTTACAACGCTGGCATCTAAGATATGAGTCCTATAAGTCAAATATCCTGATATAATGAATAGATGAGTAGATGATCTTTAAATATATACAAAGTATCACTTTTTAGTAGCTTCAGTATTAAGAAAAGCGTCCTTTGCGAGTCTCTAATTGAAATCAAGAACAGGTTGAATATGACTATAAGGTTTTATATCCTTTTAGTACTCAATCTAATCTTAAAAACAGTCTTCAAGCTATATTTTTAAACCTTTTTCCATATTTTTTAGTGTTTTTTATTAAATATTGTCACGTAGATCCTTAGACCTTGGTTTTATAATATTTTATTCATGAAATTTAGTATCAAAAAGCGTACCGTTTTTGTAAAACTAAGTGTATTATTAGCGATTTAAGTGATGTACTGGACATTTCTAAATATTATATATGGGGCTTCTTTAGCGTGGCGGCCAGAAATCTCCTTCTTTTATGTTTGGTAAGGTGCCGCCATACTTTTCTTCTAGCTGAGATGGATGGCAATAACTTAACAGCGGTTCTGGCACATCTTACTAGAAAAGATTAATCTTTTATATGGTGTCTTCATTGAGTATTGTTTTCACTACGTTCCAAATTAAATAGGTAGAGGATGACACTGCCACATTGTAGCAGGCAAAAAGTCGACCTCTGAAGTTGTCAGCTAAAAACTTGGAAGTCGCATTGAAAGTTGAAACAAAAGAAAAAACACCTCCCTTCTGGTGGTCGATGATGCATACCCAACTCTATACTTGTCCCGGAATTATCATGTTTTTCATCACGTAATGAAGCAAGAAAGTCAAAGCTTTTTATATTTACTATTGACTTATATTCAAAGAAACCATTTTCGGTAGATTAAATACTAAAATTGGTCGATAGTGACAGTCCCTACCCGCTACATAGTAAAAACCCTAGTGCTAAATATAAGGATATCTACCAGAAATCTCGATACGCTTTGATCGAAGCTTACGTTTCGGGCAATTGACATGTAGTTATCGTACTTTCCCATCTACTACACGCAGTCTTAAAAATCCCATTTAACTGACATCAAATAGCGCAGTTTCCAGGGACGAGTCCACTGCTAACCTAAAACTACTTTCTATTTATTCAGATATGACTAGAACTATGCTAGTTTAGACTGCTAGAAAGGCGTATATGTTTGTTGCGCCCATCCTTCAAAAATTAGCCTTCTTATTTTTTTTTATTTACCAGTACGATAGTCATCGCGCTAGTCAGGATCTAGTGAGCGTCGTGGCACGAAAAGAAAAGCCTGTTCAGGTATGTGCTAATAGTTGTCAACTCCAACGGAGTGAGTAAACATGTCTATGTTATTATTTAGACTATACAGATGATAAAAGATATTGACGAAAAATATTCTCCCAAAAATTAGTATTAAAATTACTTTATATTAATATTGATCTAACTATTAAAAAAGAAATCGACTTGTTTGAGCACAAATATCACTTTTTAGTGGTCTCAGTACGAAGAATAGTGTCCTTTGCGAGTCTCTAATTGAAATCAAGAGCAGATGAAATGTAACTAAAAGGCCTTATGTCTTTTTCGTAATCTATTTAGTCCTCTATACAGTCTTCAAGCTATATTTTTAAACCTTTTTCCATATTTTTTAGTGTTTTTTACTATTTATTGTCGCGTAAATCTTTTGACCTTGGTTTGATGATGTTTTATTCATGAAATTTAGTCTAGAAAAGCGTACCGTTTTTGTAAAACTAAGTATACTATTACCTGCTAATATGCTGCACTGGACACTTCTACATAGTGTAAATGGGGCTTCTTTAGCGTGGTGGCCAAAAATCTCCTTCTTTTATGTTCGGTAGGGTGCCTCCGTGCCTTTCTTCTAGCTGAGATGGATGACAATAGTTCAGTAGTGGTTCTGGGACAGGCTAATCAGTAAGATTGATCTTCTATACGGTGTCATCGTCTAGTATTTTTCTAACAACGCTCCAAATGAAATAGGCAGATGTAGACACATCAACGTTATAGCAGGCAAAAAGTCGACCTCTGAAGTTTTCAGCTAAGAACTTGGAAGTGTTGTTCATTATTGATAGAAATGAAAAAATGCCTTCTTTGTGATGGTCGATGATGCTCACCCAGTTCTATACCTGTCCAGGTATCATCATGTTTTTGATTACATAATGAAGCAAAAAAGTCAAGGCTTTCTGAATCTATTACTGACCTATATCCAAAGAAACCATTTTTTGAAGATTGAACACCAAAATTGGTCGATAGTGGCAGTCTCTTCCCGCTACATAGTAAAAGCCTTAGTGCTGCATAAAATCATAAATACCAAAAACCTAGATACGCTGCGATCGAAGCTCACCTAACGAGCCATTTTCATGTAGTTATTGTATTTTTTGATTTACTAGACGCAGTCTTAGAAATCCCACTAGACTGATAACAAGTAACGCAGTTTCCAAGGTCGGGTCCATTGCTGACCTAACACTACTTTCTATTTAATCAGATATGACTAGAACTCGCTAAGTTTAGTTAGCTAGAAAGGCGTGTAAGTTTGTTGCGCCCATCCTTCGAAAAGTAATCTCCTAATTTTCTTATCCTTCCCAGTACGATAGTCGTCTCGTTAGTTAATATTCATCTATCGATGAGGCACGAAAAGGAAAGCCTGTTAGGGTATGTGCTAATAGTTGTCGACGCCAACTGAGTGAGTAAGCATTTCTTGATTATTATTGCCACAAAATGATGATAAAAGCTATCGAGTTAATACAATAATTTTTAACATTCATCATATAAACTACTTTTATTACTATTCATGCTAAAACAGAAATCAAAATAAAAAATAAAAATAGACAGAAAATCATTCGTATTCTTGTCCATACTTTTTGATGAAGTTTCATTGCAAAATTTTATTAGTTCTGTTGTTTCTTAGACATTCTTACAGTTTCTC
>Ga0169931_10001632_pt1 | contig 36913 bp, 32 predicted proteins | sample Kivu_15m_20L_FD_129675 | JGI IMG/M metagenome (GOLD analysis project Ga0169931, IMG submission 129675) | Freshwater microbial communities from Lake Kivu, Western Province, Rwanda to study Microbial Dark Matter (Phase II) - Kivu_15m_20L... | ecosystem: Environmental > Aquatic > Freshwater > Lake...
ACCCGCCACGAAGTTCAGGTTCGACGCGTCCGGCCGGGTACCGCACGGGTACACCGTCACGAAACCACCCTCGTCGGGAGCCTCACCGGACACCACCGTCACGTTCAACGACACCGCACCCACGTTCGAGGCCGGCACGCCACCGTTTCCGGTGACCGTGAACTCCAGCGGGGTTCCGTTGCCGCGACCGTCACCGATCTTGCTGGTACCCACACCACCGATGTTCTGACGGGTGTCGAACAGTCGGGCCGGCGACACCGAATTGAATCCCAACCCGGAAGTGAAGTACCCGTTCACATCGGCCAACAGGTGGGCCTTGCCGTACACGTAGAAGCACACCTTGCCGGCCTGGCTGACGGGAGTGATCACCGCGTTCGGCACGGTCTGACCCGCCACGAAGTTCAGATTCGACGCGTCCGGCCGGGTACCGCACGGGTACACCGTCACGAAACCACCCTCGTCGGGAGCCTCACCGGACACCACCGTCACGTTCAACGACACCGCACCGATAGTGGACGCCGACGCCGGCAAGCCACCCTTGTTCAGCACCGTGAACTCCAGCGGGGTTCCATTGCCGCGACCGTCACCGATCTTGCTGGTACCCACACCACCGATGTTCTGACGGGTGTCGAACACGCGCGTCGGCGCCAGAGCCGTGAACGACGACGACGAAGCGGTGAAAGGCACCATGAACAAGTCGATGTCCGCGGACCCACCGGCCGCACCACGGATGTTGCTGGCGCCCGAGGCCACCAGCACCACTCCCTGGCCGGTGGTGGCGTCGTAGTCGAGGTCGGCGAGCGAACTATTCGCGTCGGCCGCGTTACCGGCCGCGTCGGACGAGATCAACTGCGTCGTGCGCAACACCGTGTCGTACAGGAACACGTCGAGACGGTTGTTGCTGTCGTTCGCCGAGATGAAATCGTCGTTCGACTCGTACGCGATGAACCGACAGTCGGCCGAGATCCGCGGTGCGGTGGCCGAGGTGGCCGCCTGACCCGTCGTGATCTTGCTCACCAGGCTCACCACCGGGCTGGCCCCGCGGTTGTCCCACAGGTACACGCCCTCGGCGGGTCCGGTGTTGCCGGCCAACAGGTCGAATCCCGAGTTGGCCTTGAAGGCCACGCAGCGGCCATCGGCCGAGATCGCCGGGGCGTACTCGGTGTCGATCAGCGACGACGTCGAAGCCGTGCCGTTGGGCTTCACACTGGCGTACGCCGCCGAGGTCACCGATGACGCACCGACGGTGCTGACCACCAGGCCACCAACCGTGCCCGACGAGCTCACCACGTCGGTCGCGTCGGTCACGAACGTCACCTTCGTTCCATCGGAGTTGAGCGCCGGCAGGTAGCCGCCACCCTCACCTCCACCGGATGCGAAGGCGCTGACCCACACCGCCGGAGTGCCGGTGCTGCCGATGGTGTTCATGTACACGTCGGGTCCGAAGTTCAGGTCGTCGACGTTGAAGTACTCGTCCGTGACGAACGCGATCTTCGTGCAATCGCTGCTGAACTTGGGCGAATACGCCCCGTTACTCGCGACCACGTTCTCCTCGAGGTCGACGTCGTACGAAACACTGAGCACCGACACTGTGACGGCGTTGGCCTCCGCGAACTCGTCGAACGTTCCGTCGCCGTCCGCGTCGCGGTCGATCACGTACACGTCGGGAGCGCCGTTGGCGTCCGCGATGTCGAACTCGTTCTCGGTCACGTACGCCACAAAACGACCCGTCGAGCAGATGTCCGGGTCGTAGCTGTTCAGGCCCGAGCCGCCCTGATCGCCATTGGCCGCCACACTGAGACGCGTCACGGTGGTGCCGTCGGTGACGAACACGTCGACGGCTCCGTTGGTGTCGTTGGCAACCAGATCGCTCGAAAGTGACTCGAAGACCGTCCAACGGGTACCCGTCGATGTGAGCGTGGTGGACACTCCACCGGCGTCACCGACACCGGCCTCACCGACACCACCGTTCGGATCACCACCACCGGTGTTTAGCACCAAGCGGGTGGCGGTGGCCAGGGTGGCCGCCGAGGCGGGTGCGGACCCCACCGCACCCGCCCCGAGCGAAGCCACCAGGCCGCCCAGGACGAGATAACTGAAACTCTTCTTCATCAGTCCTCCTTGAGATTGATGGTCGAACCGACGGATCAGAGCTGCTTGTTCAAGCGGCAGTAGGACTGGCCCAACGCACCGTTGGTCGGATCAGTCGCGGCCAGGGGCAACGGCTTCAAGCCGTAGGCGGCGATGATCTTGCGGGCGGTGAGGCTACCGCAGATGAAGCCGGGCACACCGCCGACGGGCACACCGGTGTCGACCGTGTCGCCGTCGAAGTTGCAGTCGTCGGTGCCACCCTCGATGCCGTCGCTACAACCGGCGGGCTGGATCGACACACCGACGAAGCGACGCGAGTCCTCCACGCGCGGATAGATGTTGCCCGCACCGTTGTTGAGACCCACGTAGTTGTACACCAGACGGGTTCCCTCGAATCGGGCGGTCGTCTCGTTGATGCTGCTGAACGACGGACGCTTGAGGTCGCCGGAGTTGGCGAACTTGCCGAACACCGCACCGTTGCGCTTGTCGGTCTCCAACGCCTTGGCCTGGATCACCCAACGGCTGTAGCCGTAGAAGCAGATCGCATCGGGCTTGTTGGCGTCGGAAACGTTGCGGCAATCGTGCTCCTGCACCTGGGTGAAAGGGGTGAAACTGGTGGCCGGGTTTCCGTCCACGTCTACGCCGTTGTAGCCGTCGCAGTTGGCCAGGAAGTCCGAGTCGTTGTTGCTCGCCTTGCCGATCAACGTGGTCGCCACGTCGGTGCCGGTACCCGATCCCAACTGCACGCGGTAGGCGCGGATCGGATCGGTGTCGCTGGTGTTTCCGGTGACGTCACCCCACAGCGAGTACTCGGGATAGCCGGGGATACGATCGCCGACCTGATCGGCGGTTCCGCTGTTGTTCGGATCCACGCGGGTCGCGCTGGCGGGCAGACAGGTGTAGATCTTGCTCAACTGGGTCCTGGTCAAGCCGGTCTGAGCCACGCCGTGGTCGTTGCCACTGAAGTAGGTCCAGGCGATGGCGTCGAGAGCGAACGCCCAACCCTCCAACTTCGCACTGGTCGAACGCGAGGACGAGCGAGCGATGTCGATGCAGGCCGAGTTCACCTGGCCTCCGGGGCTGGAGGCGCCGTTGTAGAACACGCCGTTCTGAGCGGTTCCCTCGACGGCACCACGGCCGTTGCCGGATCCGTTCGGCGGCACGAGGCCGAGGTACCAGGTCTCACCGATGTCGGTGGTGTCGTTGTCACCGTTCAGGTCGGCAGTGGCGATGGTGCCGCCTTCCCACGTCGCGGGCGTGCCCACCGCGCCGTCACCGGTGTCACCGTCGGTGTTCAGGTCGCGCGACCCGTAGCCACCGAACACCATGTTCACCTTGCAGTCGTTGTCGGCCGGCAACACGATGCCACCGGGCCACGTGCTTCGGGCGTCGGCCAACCACGCCTTGTTCGCCGACGTGGCGGTGGCCTCACCGAGCTCGACGTTCGGGTTCGCCGCCAGAAGCGGTGGGATGTTCACCGCACGGTCCTTGTCGGGGTTGTACCGCGCGTTCGTGTTATGGGCGGCCGACAGGGCGTCCATCACGAAGGTCGTGGTGTCCGAACCCGCGATACCGAGAATGTCCTTCTGGCTTCCGTCGGCACCGGCGTTCACTTGCGAGGGCATGGCGCACAGACTGAGCACCGAGGCGATGCCCACTGCTGAACCGAGCAGCTTCTTCACGTGTGTCTCCTAAAGGTGAGGGAATGTCGAACGATTTCGACACCTCATCCTCAATCAGCAACGTGAACCCGGAACCAGAACGACCTGTCCGGAAGGTGAACAGTGTCTGTGCAGTTGGAAACGGCTGTGGTCGACCGTCAGAGCGCGGCCGGGCCGGTCAAGGACAACGCGGACCAGGTTTCCACGGCGATCCACATGGCCACCGGAGACAAGACCATCCACGCCACGCGCTTTCCCATCTGGCGCACCACGAACGGGTGGGCCAGGGCGATCAACGCCGCCACGAACAGCCACACCGCCACCTGCAACCACGAGGAGGAGTCGCCCACCAGTCCCAGCTCGTCGGACGACGTCACGTGTTCGATCGATGTTCCGGCCGGAAGAACCGGGGACGTCAATCCGGCGCGCACCACCAAGCGATCGTTGCCATCGACGACCGTGGACAGGATCAACATGTGTCCCTCGCCCTCGAACGCCGCCATGTCTCGCGACGCTCGCACCGTGACATCCAGAACCTCGTACGAGTGTTCACCCTGACCGGTCGTGGCGGTGATCGAGTCGCCCACCTCCACTTCGTCCAGATTGGCGAACTCGGCACCATGATTGCGACTACGACCCAGAACCGCCGACACCCCGGGTTGACCGGGGAGTGCGGATCCGATCAAGTGACCGGCACCTTTCGACAACTGTTCGGCGGTCGTGCCCTCAACCACCACCGCGCGGACACCGCGGGCGGGAATCTCGATCAAGCCGATGGGAGTTCCCGCCGCGATGGGGTTCGACACCGGAGCGACACCGTTGATCAGGTCGGACGCCAGTTGTTCCTCCAACATGGCCGAGCGACGTTCGTGAACGAGCGGGGCGATCACCGATCCGAACACGATCGAACCGAAAGAGAACACCAAAAGAACGGCGGCCACGCGACGAGCGAGTCGAACTCTCGTCGAAGGTGTTCGGGGTGCTTCGACGAGCGGATCCACCATCGGAGTTCCGAAGACGTCGTGCTCGAGGATCTCCGCTCGGGTGTCGATGTCGCTCATGACTCGCTCCTCTTCCTACGGCGATCCATCCATCGGCGCCACGGAGCAGTGCCCAGCAGCGCCGCACCGGACAGTCCCCCCACACCCCACATCAACGACGAAGAGCTGCTCGATGCACCCATCGCAGACTCGAACCGGGGTTCGGGAACGGTGATGGGCGCGGGTTCGGTGGTGATTGTCGACCGAGCCACCGTGGTGGTGGTTGTCGAAGTCGTGGTGGTCGTCTCCTCGATCACGGCCACGGTGGCCGGTGGTCGGTAACGGGGACGGGTGGTGGTGGGCGCCGGGGCCCGGGTGGTCGTGGTCGTCGGCACACCGATGGCGTCGACGATGGCGCGAGTGGCGGCCCGCATGCCGTCGGAGAGTGCCACGTATCCCGACGGCAGCAGTCCCTGGCCATCACCGACCGCGTACGACAGCACCCGTTTCACGTCGGCGATCTTGGCCGGCGTGTCGAACGTCTTGGGCACCATGGCGTAGTCGATCTTCACCATCGGATACGCCAACGGATCCTCGGGGGTGGGATCGGCCACCAACACCCCCGATGGCGAGACGTCGGCGTCGGCCACGCCACGAGCGATCGCATCCTCGGTGGGAAGAACGACCGACCCATCGGGCTTCAGCAAACCGGCAACTTGTAATCCGAATCGCTTGGCGGTGGGCAGGTCGACGATGCCGATCACTCCGCGGACACTGGTGGGTTCGGCTTGGTTGCCCGTGGGCGACACGCCGTAGAACATGCGGAGAGCCACGTTCTTCTGACCCTGTCGGGGCAGATAGAAGGGATCGGCATCCACCAACTCGAAGGCGTCTCGCGGATACGCGTACCCCAGGTAGGGCGCATTCAGGTTCACGCGCCAGGTGTCGTTGTTCGCGAGGAACTTCTGGGCCTCGGCGTCGGCCGACATCCACGACGTCAGGATCGAGGTCGCGGCGTTACGCTCGGCTCGTACGAGAATTGGATTGATTCCATTGGTCGGAAAGCGCACCGTGGGGTTGAGGTTCAGCAGCTCGCGATCTCGCACGAACGTTTCGATGGAGGTGTTGGTCACGAGACGAGCAACCAGGCGCGGTGACAAAACCAGGTTTTCGATGCGCTGACCCGTGAACGGATCGGTGAGGTTGTACGCCACCACGACGGCGCTCGACGCCACCGGCGCGTACGAGAACTCCCGGTGATCCGGATGGTGTGACAGTTCCTCCTCGGAAGCCGGGGCCGCGGTCACGCCCATGTCCACCAGCCCGGCCAGGAAGTTCTCGCGACCCGTGGTGCTCGAAGTTTCGGTGTAGTCCAGCACCACGGCGTCGGAACCCTGGCAGATACGAGCGGCCCACGAGTAGAAGAGCCCGGCCGAGGTTGCCGAGCCGTCGACTCGTACGTCGAAGTCGACGATGTTTGGACAGTCGGCCTGCGAGGGGGCGAAAGTGATGGGGATCACCACGTGTGCCGCCGGGAGGGTGCCGGGCTGAATCGGCTGCGCGTCGTTCTCGTACACCAGAATCGAGCAAGGACTGCTGGCCGAGCAGGCCAATTGGGGCAGGTTGCTGGCCGGCCGAACCTCGAACTGGGCCGAGCCCGTGCCGTCGGAGGCCGTCGAGTCGAGCAGACGATTGCCGTTGGCCAGATCGGGGAATGGCTGAGCCGAATAACAGTCGTCCAGTGACGTCGGATTCGCCCGACATTGCAGGATGATCACCGTGTACACGTTGGCCTGGGTGGTGGGCCGGAAACCCGACCACGACAGGTTCACCACCTCGTTCGTGAGGTCCACACCGGGGCTGACCGTCGCCGAACGCCCGCCCGGGCCCGACGCCGTCACCGGGGCCCGCGGGGCCGGTTCGGCGCGCGCCGTCGAACCACCACCGGCTGACACCAACGCGGCTACCGACAACGCTGCCAACGTCAGCGCGCAGACACGACGGAGCCGGTCGACGACTCGCGAAAAGGATGGAAGTGACTCGGTCACGGCGATGGGTTCCTGTCGGTCGAGCGGGGACTCGTTGGCGGGGACGATTCGAAACTAGGACCGGGCATTGCGCGAGGAAAGTGGAGCAGGAATGACTTGGCACGATGTTCAACTCCCGTTCACCTTCCCGTCAGTGGACCGTCAGACGGCGCGCCAAGGCTGATCCCGTGACGAGCGTGACCGACGTGGTGGAGACGAATGCTCTCGAGGAGGACCGGGTCACCCCGGTCGTTCGTCGTGGCAAGGTCGACCGCGTCTATCGAGCAGTCGCCACGTTGTCGGGGTCGATCGTGTTCGTCGTCATGGCCCTCATCGGCGGCTTCCTCCTGTACCGAGGGATCGATGCCTTGCGTCTCTCGGGCTGGGGTTTCATCACCGAGAGTCAATGGGCCCCCGACATGGGCGGTGCGTTCGGCATCGCGGCCGTACTCCCCTACACCGTCTCCATCGCGCTGGTGGCCCTGTTCCTCGCGGTGCCGATTTCCGTGGCCACCGCGCTCTTCATCACCGAGTACGCGCCCCGTCGCTTGAGGCGCTTTCTGACCGCCACCATCGACCTGTTGGCCGCCGTCCCGAGCCTGATCTACGGACTCTGGGGCCTGTTCTACTTGCAGCCCCGACTCATCACGCTCTCCAAGTGGCTGGCCGACAATCTCGGTTTCATTCCCTTTTTCAAGGTGAACGAGGATTTCGGCACGTCCCTCGGAGTGTTCCCGTCGTCGACGTTCGTGGCCGGTGTGATCGTCTCACTGATGGTCATCCCCATCTGTACCTCGGTGATGCGCGAGGTCTTCGGACAGGCTCCCCCCGGTGAACGTGAGGGGGCCATGGCGCTAGGGGGCACGCGGTGGGGTGTGGTGCGCGACGTGGTGCTGCCGTTCGGACGCGGCGGCATCATCGGCGGATCGATGCTCGGCCTCGGTCGCGCGCTCGGCGAGACCATCGCCGTGACCCTCATCATTTCGCCGTCGTTCGACGCCAAGTGGTCCATCGTCGAGCAAGGTTCCAATAGCATCGCCGCGCTCATCGCCCTGAAGTTCTCCGAATCCACCGAAACCGGCATCAGCGCACTCATGGCGGCCGGCCTGGCTCTCTTCGTCATCACCCTCATCGTGAACACCGCGGCCTCGAGCGTCGTCAATCGCTCGCGTTCGGGTTCGGCAACGGAGATCTGATCATCATGGCCCTCACCTTGCGTCGTCGGCGAGCCACCGAAGTCACGACCGACGAGAAGATCCGTATTCGCTCCGTCGAATCCATCGACGTCACCGTGATGATCGGTTCGGCCATCTCGTCGTTCGCTTTGACACAACTGCTGTACGAGACGTTCCTGCCCCTCTCGGGCGCCCTCGGATACATCGTGGTGTGGTACGCGTTGTTCCTGGCGATCTCGTGGATCGCCGTCCGCGAGCTTCGTGGAACCGTGAGGGCCAAGGATCATCTGGCTCGCGTGGTCGTCTGGAGCGGAGCGTCTCTCGCCATCGTGCCGCTCGTACTCATCGTGCTCTACGTGATCGGCAAGGGCTACCACGCACTGCGTCCGCAGTTCTTCACGCAGGACCAGCGCTACGTCGGCGCGCTCAGTGACGCCACCGAAGGCGGTGGCTCGCACGCCATCATCGGAACCATCCAACAAGTGGGCATCGCCAGCCTCATCGCGGTGCCGCTCGGCATCACCACGGCGGTGTACCTGAACGAGGTGAAGGGTCGCCTGGCAAAACCTCTGCGCACCGTCGTCGACGCCATGAGCGCGGTTCCCTCCATCGTCGCCGGTCTCTTCATCTACGCCGCGTGGATCCTGGCGCTGGGCAATCAGCAGACCGGCCTGGCGGGTTCGTTGGCACTCTCGGTGCTCTTCCTCCCCACCGTCACCCGAACCGCCGAGGTGGTGTTGCGCTTGGTTCCCGGTGGACTCCGCGAAGCGTCGTTGGCGCTCGGGGGCACCGAGTGGCGCACCACCTCGCGCGTCGTCCTGCCCACCTCACGATCCGGTCTGGTCACCGCCGTCATTCTCGGAGTGGCCCGAGTCATCGGAGAGACCGCGCCCCTCATCCTCACCGTCGGTGGTGCGTTCATCATGAACTGGAACCCCTTGTCCGGCAAGCAGGACTCGTTGCCCTTCTTCGTGTTCCGACTCATCCGGTTTCCGCAGGAGTCGCAGATCGCCCGTGCGTGGACCGGTGCGCTGGTGCTCATGATCCTCGTCCTGGTGCTCTTCGTCATCGCCCGCGCGATCGGCGGTCGGGGCCCCGACCACATCGGCCGTCTCAAGAAATGGCGCCTCCAGAGAAAGGGTCTCGCATGACCGATTTGCAGATCACCACTCCCGTTCCCACGGTTGGGTCGTCGACCGCCGTGGTCGACGACGACACCCGTGGCGCCGCCGGGCTCACCGCGAAGAACGTGGCCTGCTGGTTCGGAACCAAGAAGGTTCTCGAAGGCGTCGGGCTCGACATGGCTCCCGGCCAGGTGACCGCGCTCATCGGTCCGTCTGGATGTGGCAAGAGCACCTTCCTGCGCACGTTGAACCGCATGCACGAGTTGGTTCCCGGTGCCACCCTGGCCGGCGAGATCCTCATCAACGGCGTCGACATCTACCGCGGAGCCATTCCGGTCACCGACGTGCGTCGACGGATCGGAATGGTGTTCCAGAAGCCGAACCCCTTCCCCGCCATGACGGTGGCCGAGAACGTGGTGAGCGGATTGAAGTTGTCCGGTCTCAAGGTCACCAAGTCCGAACGGGAGGACCTCATCGAGTCGTGTCTCACCAAGGCGGGCCTGTGGAACGAGGTGAAGAACCGACTCGGTGATCCCGGTCGTGCGCTGTCGGGCGGTCAGCAGCAACGACTGTGCATCGCGCGATCTCTCGCCGTCAGCCCGCAGGTGTTGCTGATGGACGAACCGTGTTCGGCGCTCGACCCCACCTCCACCCGCCGTATCGAGCAAACCATCAGTGAGATCTCGGAATCGGTGACCATCGTCATCGTGACCCACAACATGCAACAAGCGCAGCGCGTCTCGGACCGTTGCGCCTTCTTCCTCGCCGCCGAGAACGAACCCGGCCGCATCATCGAGGAAGGCCCCACCAAGGACATCTTCACCAATCCGCGTGACTCGCGGACCGAGGACTACGTGAACGGACGATTCGGATGAACAACATCGCGCGTTGGATGGTCGCCGCGGCGATCTCCACCACCCTCATCGCATCCACCGGTGCTTCGCCGGCTTCGGCTTCGGATCCGGTGGATGGCGCCGGCTCCACGTGGAGCCAGATTGCCGTCGACCAATGGCGAGCGGACGTGGCCCGTCAGGGGCTGGTCGTCAACTACCAAGGCGTGGGCTCCACGGCCGGTCGCGTGGCGTACTACCAAGCACAGGTCGACTTCGCAGTCAGCGAAATCCCCTTCCAGTCGGCCCAGTATGACCGACAGGGAAATCTGTTGGCGGACGAGACGCAACTGGCCGCGTCGCGCCCGTACGCGTACCTGCCCATCGTGGCCGGTGGAACCGCGTTCATGTACAACCTCAAGGCCAACGGACAGCGCATCACCGATCTGAAACTGTCCCCCACCACGGTGGCCAAGATCTTCACCGGTCAGATCAACATGTGGAACGACCCGGCGATCGCGGCCGACAATCCGCAGCGGGTGATGCCCGCCACGCGCATCAAGCCGGTGATCCGCTCGGACGGCTCCGGCACCACGGCGCAGTTCACTGCTTTCATGGCCGACGAGACCACGTCGGACTGGAACGTGCTGTGTCAGCGAGCGAATCTCGGCTCGTCATGCCCCGCGACGTCGCTCTACCCCGATTATCCGAACTCCGGCTTCGCCGCCCAGCAGTTCTCCGATGGTGTGGCCAACTTCGTGGCCGCACAGTACAACGACGGTGCCATCACCTACGTGGAGTACGGCTACGCCAAGGAACGTGGTTTCCCGGTGGCCTCGGTGAAGAACGCCTCGGGCAGCTACACGCAGCCGACGGCCGTCAACGTGTCGGTCGCTCTGCAGGGGGCGCGCATCAACAACGACGGCACCCAGGTGCTCGGTGGTGTGTATCGCAACACCGATCCGCGCACCTACCCGATCTCCAGTTACTCGTACATGATCGTGCCGACCACCGAAGCCTCACCTTTCAACGCTTCGAAGGGGCAGAGCCTGTCGGAGTACATCTTCTACTTCCTGTGCGCCGGCCAGCAGAAGGCCGAACAGCTCGGCTACGCCCCGTTGCCGAAGAACCTCGTGCAGTTCGGGTTCGAAGCCGTGGCCCGTATTCCGGGGGCCGTGGCCGCGCCGGCCATCGACTCGTGTGCGAACCCCACCATCACCGGTGGATTCCTGGTGCCCAAGGCCACCACCGCACCCGCCACCACGGCCGCACCGGCCAGTGGTTCGAGCGGTGGCAGTTCGGGAACACCCGGTGGAACCTCCACCGGAACCACCGTTCCGGGGGCGACGACCGTTCCGGGGGCGATCGACGAGACCGGAACTGTCGAGGATCCATCGGCACCCGGTGACGTCGTGGACGCCGCGGGTGGTGAAGCGGTCATCGCCACCCCGGGAGTCGCCATGGCCACCAGCGTCGAGATCGACACCGAAGGCTCCGGAACGTCGCCGATCATCTACGTGTTGATCACGATTCTCCTTCTTGGGATCGCCGTCGGACCGCCCGTGGTGGCCGGTCGTCTGCGCCCGTCGGTGAAGCAGTAGCGTCACGCTCTCCATGAACCGCTCACCTCTCGCCCTCGTCGCCATTGCTCTGGCCACCATCGGTGGACTCACCGCGTGCTCGAACGAGGACTCCGGCCCCGACACCACCGCACCGGTGGTGGGCATGCCCGATCCGGCCCTTCCGTCCGAGGTGAACGCCGTCGCCTACGTGGTCGGCGCGGTGGCGGGCATCGGTAACGCGGAGGTGCGCATGCAGTTGCCGGCGAACGTCCCGACAGTCGACGACGACGTTTACGTTCTCGATGTCTGGGTGAAGAGCGGTGCTCTGGAACCATTCGCGATCAGGCCCGAGATGTTCCGCGTGTACACGCTCGACGGCAAGTCGTACACCCCCGAGGCCGTCGGCGACATCGCCCGCTTCGGTGAGGCGACTTTGAACACCGGTGAGACCTACAGCGGCTTGTTGGCCGTGCGCATCCCGACGGATTCCGAACCGGCCATGTTCCTCGCCGACCTCACCGAACTCGGCGAGCGCTTCTTCGCCGCCGCTTTCTCGGTCGATCCGGACTTCGTGCCCGAAACCCCCGAGAGCTGATCAGCCGGGCAGGAAGCCCACGGTCTCGTTGGGGCCCACGGTCTCCCATTCTCCCCGACGGCGCACGAGTGCCGAGTCGGAGGGCAGGAACACCACCGGGACGTTCGCCAGTTTCTTGGTGCGCGCGTGGCGATCGGGGGTCACCTTCTCGGCCTGGGCCACCACCGCCATCCCGGTCACCAAACCCAGACCCAACGCCAAGGCTCCACCGCGCGGATCGATCATGGGGTCGCACAACGCCGAGGCCGGCGCGCCGGCACCCACCACCACGCCACCCTCTTTCAGCACGTGATGAAGGGCGTCGAAGATCGGGGTGTCTTTGATGACGCTGCGCAGATGGATCGGATTGTCGCCGACCAACCACACGGCGTCGGCTTTGCGCACCACGTTGGCCGCGTCCGATTCCATGGCCTCGACCCGTCGCATCACCATCAAGGCGTCGATCTCGACTCCGAGTCGTTCCCCCCACGACATGGCTGCCGCGACCAGAACCTCCGGTCGTTCGAACGCGTCGGCGGTGGGGAGGACAACCACCTTCTTGGCTTTCACCTCACCGAGCAACCGGCGATCGAGATCGTCATGAGCGGTGAACGCGCCCCCGCCTTGGAAAACGATGATGCCCTTGTCGGTGGAGTCGCCCATGTCGCGAGCGTACGCCATCACGCCGGCTCGAGCAGGTGTGCCTCCAACGAGCGCCAATGATCGTCGGTGACGCCGATGGTCGAGCAGAACGCGCGAATGTCTCCATGGGTGGCGCGCAGGTCGCTCAACACGCCGGCGATCGAATCCGGATGCGCGGCTCGGAACACCGCGGGCATGGTGGTGAAACGTTCGGCCAACTCCGGAGCCGCCCTGACCGCCCATTGCCGCGTGCGTTCTCCGGCTTCGTGGCTCAGCCCGTAATCAGCGGCCACCGTGGCGTCGTCCACGCCCAATCCCGACAGGAGCAACCCGGCCACCAGGCCCGTGCGATCCTTGCCCGCGGCGCAGTGGAACACCACCGGCGAGTTCTCCGAATCGGTGATCACCCGCAATGCGGCGCCGACGAAGTCGCCCCCTTGCTCGAGCATCAAGTGGTACTTCTCGCGCAGGAACTCACTCTGGTGCTCGGACCACTTGCGAGCCTCTTCCATGTCCCAGGTGCGATCGATGATCGAGAAATGATGAAAGTCCACGGGGTAACGATCGACGGGGAAAGTCCCGCGCTCCTCCAGTTCCTCGGCCGTGCGCAGATCGATCACGGTTCGCAACCCCAAGGGACGCAGCACTTCCACGTCGTCGGCGGTCAGCCGATACAGACCATCGGCGCGAAAGACCTTTCGCCACGCGACCCGCCGACCATCTCCGGTGGCGTATCCACCGAGGTCACGGAAGTTGTGCACCGCCGTCAGCGGAATGTGGCGGTCGGGATGGTCGATCACCCCGCGGATCGTAATGGTCACCCGTGAACGTCGGGCTTTGTCGTGGTTACCAAACGGTAACTATCCTTCAGCCAACGCGGGATCTCGTCCCCCACTCAAGGAGCACGCACATGGCCATCACGACCGTCGGAGTTGTCGGATCCGGAATCATGGGTTCGGGTCTCGCCGAAGTCATCGCCCGCGGGGGCATGAACGTCATCGTCCGCTCGCGCAGTCAGGCCACCGCCGATGCGATGGTCGCCTCGGTGGGCAAGGGCTTGAGCAAGCAGGTGGAGAAGGGTCGACTCACCGAGGACGAGAAGGGTGCCATCCTCGGTCGCATCACCGCGGTGAGCGATCTGTCGAAGTTGGCCGACTGCGATCTGGTCATCGAGAGCGTCGTCGAGGATCTCGACACGAAGAAGTCGCTCTTCGCCGAACTCGACAAGGTCGTCAAGGCCGGTGCGATCATCGCCACCAACACGTCCACTCTGCCGGTGATCGAGTTGGCCATGAGCACCGGTCGCCCCGAGTCGGTCTGCGGTATCCACTTTTTCAACCCGGCCACCGCCATGCCCCTCGTCGAGATCGTGCGCCCGCTGTCGGCCAGCGACGAGACCATCGCCGCCGCCACCGGTTTCGCCGAGGCCTGCGGCAAGCAACCGGTGCAGGTGAAGGATCGCGCGGGCTTCATCGTGAACGCGTTGCTCTTCCCGTATCTGAACAACGCCGTGCGCATGCTCGAGCAGGGCACCGCGAACATGGCCGACATCGACACCGCAATGAAGGGCGGCTGCAACTTCCCCATGGGTCCGTTCGCCCTGCTCGACCTGGTGGGCCTCGACACCTCGTTGGCCATCCTCGACGCGCTGTACAACGAGTTCCGCGATCCCAATTACGCCGCCGTGCCGACACTGCGTCGCATGGTGGCCGCCGGGCAACTGGGTCGCAAGACCAAGTCCGGCTTCTACACGTACTGATTCCGATGGCCGCGCAGTGGCCGGTCGCCGACGAGGACGTCGCTCGTTTCACCGCGCCACAAAGAGACATCCCCGACACGGAGTGGGACTTCTCGCACGTCGTCTTCGGTGACGACGACCTGATCGCCGTGGGCGCCGACCTCGAGGTGGGCACGCTGTTGAACGCGTACTCGAACGGTCTCTTCCCCATGCCGATCGGTCGAGGCAAGCTCGGCTGGTTCAGTCCCGTGCAACGCGGCGTCTTCCCGATCGACGGCTTCCACGTGTCCGGATCGTTGCGCAAGCACGCCAAGCGATTCTCCGTCCGCTTCGACACCCGCTTCACCGAGGTCATGACGGCCTGTGGAGACGAGAAGCGCGAGCACGGGTGGATCGACGAACAATTCATCGTGGCGTACAGCGAATTGCACCGTCTCGGCTGGGCTCATTCGTGCGAGGTGCTCGTCGACGACGAGTTGGTCGGCGGCGTCTACGGGGTTCGCATCGGACGCTTCTTCGCCGGTGAGAGCATGTTCCACCGACGCACCGACGCCTCCAAGGTCGCCCTCTGGGCGTTGACCGCCACCATGGCCGCGGCGGGCATGGGACTGTTCGACGTGCAATGGACCACCCCCCATCTCGTGTCTCTCGGGGCCGTCGACGTTCCCCGCACGGAATATCTGGGACTTCTGTCCGAGGCACGAAACGCCTGAATTTCCCGACAGACTGAGGACATGGCAGACGCTCCGGGAACCACACGCGACGAACCCTGGTTGATGCGCACTTACTCGGGGCACTCCACCGCCAAGGCCTCCAACGAGTTGTACCGAACCAACCTGGCCAAGGGTCAGACCGGTTTGTCGATCGCCTTCGACCTGCCCACCCAGACCGGTTACGACCCCGACTCCCCCATGGCCGCCGGTGAGGTGGGCAAGGTCGGTGTGCCCGTCGCCCATCTCGGACACATGCGCACGTTGCTCGACGGCATTCCGCCCGGACAGATGAACACGTCCATGACGATCAACGCCACCGCCGCCTGGCTGCTGGCGCTCTACGTGGCCAACGCCGAGGACCAGAGCGTCGCGCGCTCGGCCCTGCGCGGCACCACGCAGAACGACATCGTCAAGGAATACCTGTCACGCGGCACGTACATCTTCCCTCCGGTCCCGTCACGCCGACTCATCGTCGACATGGTCGCCTGGTGCGCCAACAACGCTCCCAAGTGGAACCCCATGAACGTGTGCTCGTACCACCTTCAGGAGGTGGGCGCCACGCCGGTGCAGGAGATCGCCTACTCACTGGCCACCGCGGTCGGTGTGCTCGACGCGGTCCGTGACTCCGGACAGGTGCCGCCCGAGCAGTTCGCCCAGGTCTTCGGGAGTATCTCGTTCTTCGTGAACGCCGGTATTCGCTTCATCGAGGAGATCTGCAAGATGCGGGCCTTCACCGAATTGTGGGATCGCATCGGCCTCGAGCGCTACGGCGTCACCGACGACAAGGCCCGACGGTTCCGCTACGGCGTGCAGGTGAACTCGCTCGGACTCACCGAGGCCCAGCCCGAGAACAACGTCCAGCGCATCGTGCTCGAGATGCTGGCGGTGTCGCTGTCGAAGAACGCCCGCGCCCGCAGCATCCAGCTGCCGGCGTGGAACGAGGCCCTCGGTCTGCCGCGTCCGTGGGACCAGCAATGGAGCCTGCGCATGCAACAGGTGTTGGCCTTCGAGACCGACTTGCTGGAATACGGCGACATCTTCGACGGCTCCACAGTCATCGAGGCCAAGACCGCCGAGTTGCGCGACGCCGCCTGGGCCGAGTTCGAGGACGTGCTGTCGCTCGGAGGTGCGTTCGAGGCGGTCGACACGCTGAAGGGTCGACTGGTGAAGTCGATGGCCGAGCGCAGCCGACGCATCGAGAGCGGCGAGCAGGTGGTGGTGGGCGTGAACAGCTACACCGAGTTCGAACCCTCTCCCCTCGGTGGCGAGGGCAACATCGTGAAGGTCGATCCCGATGTCGAGCGTCAGATGATCGACGACGTCACCGCCTGGCGCGCCGGTCGCGACGAGGCGGCGGTTCGGGCCGCACTGGCCGAGTTGCGCGAGGCGGCGCTCGGATCCGACAACATCATGGAGCCGTCCATCGCACTGGCTCGAGCGGGCGGAACCACCGGCGAATGGTCGGGCGTGTTGCGCGAGGTGTTCGGTGAATACCGCGCTCCCACCGGCGTGGCGGCCGCGGTGAGTCGACGACCCGGTGAGTTGGCCGCCGTCGCCGAGTTCGTTCGTTCCATCCCCGGCGGTCCGCCCAAGATCCTGGTGGGAAAGCCCGGTCTCGACGGCCACAGCAGCGGCGCCGAGCAGATCGCGGTCGCGGCCCGCGACTCGGGTATGGAAGTGGTGTACTCCGGCATCCGGCTCACGCCCGAGCAGATTGCTGCCAGTGCGCGCGACGAGGATCCCGACGTGATCGGACTGTCCATCTTGTCGGGCTCCCACATGGCGTTGGTGCCCGCGGTGCTGGCGCAGTTGCGCTCGCAGGGTGTGGACTCGCCCGTGGTGGTCGGAGGGATCATCCCCGAGGAGGACCGTCCCACGTTGCTCTCGATGGGCGTGGCCGCCGTCTACACGCCCAAGGATTTCCAGTTGAGCAACATCATGCGCGACATCGCCGAGATCGTCGCCGCCAATCGCGGCTGACTTTCAGGTGGCGCGTTCGGCCTCGATCCAGCGCTCGAGCACCGGACCACTCTCGAAGCTGGTGATCAACGCGTAACGTGGGGTGTTCGCGTTGTGCACCACCACGTGCCACAGCCGTTGCGTGTCGACCACGAAGCGCGCTCCACGCGCCAACGGCACTCGTCGCTCGGTGGCGCGATCGGGAAGTCCGTCGGCGTCGTTGTCCATGAGCAACATGTAACTGTCGGGAGAATCGGTGAGCTCCACCCACGAACGCACCACCCAGCCCTCGTCGTCGGGATTGAAGCGGTTGTTGTCGTCGCGATGAATGGAACGGATGGCGGTCTCGCGATCCTGGGGCTCGAGCTTGATGATGCGCACGCGACCGAAGTTCGCACCCACCGCCGTCACGTAGTCGCGCAACGTGGGTGCCTTGTCGGCGTTGCTGGTCCAGAGCGCGTCCTTGTCGGTCTTGCCCTTGTCCCAGAAGCCCCGGCAATCCAATTGTCCGTCGGCGGACGCGAGCGGTGCGAAGTTGGTGTCGCCACCACTCTTCCAATCCATGTACTCGAGCGATTCCCACTCGTGCGACGGAACGTGCACCGGCATCGGCTTCAGCATCACGAATCCGGTCTCGGCCAAGGCCGCCGAACGCGGATGCGGCGTGTCGAGCGGGATCTTCACCGACCAGTGCTCACTGTTGGGCCAGAACGGTGTCGTGCCGGTGCTCATGCCCGCAGTCTACGAATCGTCAGGGGGCGGGGGTGGTCGAGGACGTGGTGGTCGTGGCCGCCGGCGCCGAGGTGGTGGTGACGACTCCGCCCGAGGGGATGATCACCTTCTGCCCGGCCTGAATGGCGTCGGGGTTCGCCAGACCGTTGGCCATGACCAAGGCCTCGACGGTCACTCCGAACTGTCCGGCGATGTAGGACAGAGTGTCTCCCTGCTGAACGGTGTACGTCTGCTCACCCATCGCCACGGTCGTGGTGGTGGCGATCGCCTCGTCCGGAGAAGTGGGTGCCACGGTCACCTGCGTGCCCAACATCGGGAGCGAGTCGAGACCGGATTCGTCTCCGCTCCCGCACGCGGACACGAGAACGATCGCCGGCAACGCCAGGAGGGTGAGAGAGCGCTTGATCACACCCCACAGCGTAGGAGCGAACGACGCGTTTGCCACGAGGAGTATTCGTCAGGTGAGACGATCGGTGACGTACAGCGCCAGGGACTCCAGCTCGCGCCTCGCGTCGGGCTCGATGGGAGCCGAGGCCAAGGAGGCCATCGCCAAGTCACGGAGACGCAGGATCACCGACTCCATTTCGTCGAGGGCCCCGCAGTCCACGATCGCCTGCTGGGCGTCGGCCACTTGCTCGTCGCTCAAGCGCTCACGACCCACCGTGGCCAGAACGCGTCGTTGCGCCTCGTCGGCTCGTTCCATCGCGATGGCCATCAACGGCGTGGGCTTGCCCTCGCGCAGATCGTCGCCCACCGGTTTACCGGTGACCGCGGTGAGCCCGAACGCTCCCATCACGTCGTCGCGCATCTGGAACGCGTCACCGAGCGGGAGCCCGTAGGCACTGAGAGCCGGCAACAGCTCCGCCTCCCGCGACGGAGCCGCCAACATCGCACCCAGATGCAGAGGACGTTCGATGGTGTACTTGCCGCTCTTGTAACGGCAGATGCGCTCGGCCTTGAAACGCCGACGTTCGTTGCGCGCCGATCCGATGAGGTCGAGCAACTGTCCGACGTTGAGTTCGATCCGCAACTCGTGCCAGATCTCCCGGGCCTGGGGCGACACGTCGGACATCAGGCGGTCGCTGTACACGAACGCCAGATCACCCACCAGGATCGCGATTCCGTCGCCGTACCGACGGGACTCGCCGCTCCCCCCGCCACGACGGTGCTCGTCGGCGAAGACCTCGTGGGTCACCGGTGCACCGCGTCGCGAAGTCGACCCGTCCATCACATCGTCGTGGAACAAGGCGAAGCCGTGCAACAGTTCGAGAGCGGCGCCGGCGTCGAGGCTGACGGTCGATTCCGGATCGCCACCGGCTCCGACGAAGCCCCAATGACAAAAAGCGGGACGCAACCGCTTGCCACCCGACGACACCAACCGCCTGATCTCGGTGATCGGTGACTCCAGTTCATCGTCGAACGACGACCAACGTCGCTCCTCGGGGGCGAGAACATCGGCGATGCGCCGTTCCACCCGTGCGGCCAGCGCGACGAGGGAGGCCGGGGGCGGGGTCACGACGACAGGTTAGGCCGATCAGCCGTCGAGACCGCCCACGACGTCCTCGATTCGGGCGCGCGCGTTGCCGATGCGATCGCGGCAGAGACGGATCAGCTCCGAGGCGCGCTGCACCCGCGCGGCGAGCACGTCGACGTCGACGTCGGCGCGCTCCAACTCGGACAGGATCCGCTCCAGCTCCGCCAACGCCTCGGCGTATCCGATCTCGTCATCCTTCTTCGCCATGTGACTCTCCTCGTGTGCTCATGCGTTCTTCCTGGCGTCCTTCACCGTGGCCGTGGTCGTTCCGTCGCGCAGGGTGGTGACGATCTCGTCGCCGACCTTCACGTCGTCGGCGGATCGAATCACACGACCGTCGGCCGTGCGGGTGATCGACCAACCGCGCGCCAACACGTTGACCGGGTCGAGCAAGGCGACGCGTTTCTCGAAATTGTCGACAGCCAACGACCGCTCGGCCAACAGTTGTGGGGCACGGCGTCGCAGACGACCTATACGGTCGTCGAGGCGTTCGTCGGCCCGGGTGACCGCGGTGTGGGTGTGCACCCCGATTTCGCGCGCCACTTTGGTGAGTCCGTGGCCGGCTTCGTCGAGCAACTGAGCGGCCCGCGAGGCGATGTCGCTCCAGGCGCCCTCGGTCTCGTCGATGAAGCGACGGACGAGTTCGATCAGGGCCACCGCGCAGGCGGTGGGGGTCTTGTGGTGGGTGTGGGCCACCTCGTCGGCGACATGGAGATCGATCTGGTGCCCGATGCCGGTGAACACCGGAAGCGGTGATTCGGCGATCGCCATCGCGATGAGTTCGGAGTCGAAGGTCGAAAGCTCGATCTTGCTGCCACCACCTCGCAACACGACGACCACGTCGATGTCGTCACGACGACCGAGCGCCCTGATGGCCGTCGACACTTCGGTGGGTGCGGAGTCGCCCTGCACCGTCACGTTGGCGATCTTGATGTCGAACCCGAGGCCGGACTCCTCGATCTGCTGCAGGAAGTCGGTGATGCCCGCCGTGCCCTTGCTACCCACCAGTCCGAGACGCAGTGGTACGGGGTTGAGTTCGGTCTCGCGGTTGCGGTCGTAGTGACCGGACTGCTTGAGTTTGCGCACCAGTTCCTCACGCTGCAGGGCGATGTCACCGAGCGTGTAGTTCGGGTCGATGCCGCGCATGATGAGCGACAACTTTCCAAAGCCGGCGTAGTAGTCGAGATCGCCGAAGATGCGGATCTTGATGCCGTTCGCCAATTCGAGTCCGCTCTCCTTCAGCGTCTCTTTCAACTTCGCCCGCTCGCGTCGCCACAGGTTGACGTTCACCTGAACCTTGGCGCCTCGGGCGTCGACGTCGACCAGACTGAAGTAGGTGTTCTCGCCTTTGACGCTGAGTCCCGAGATCTCACCCCACACCCACAGACCCTCGTCGAAGTGATCGCCGAGGACCTCGTTGATCTCCCGTGCCAACTCGGCGATGGAGAAGGTGCGCACACCATCGGGACCGTCGATGGCCTCGTCGGCGAACACGTCGTCGAGGTCACCGTCCAGATCGTCGAGGTCGTCGCTCATGGTCCACCGATTCTGCCTCAAGACCGACGGCGTCGGGCGCGGTGCTGTCACACTAAGTTGGTCGCGTGACCGGCACCCTCGTCATCCTCCGCCACGGCGAGAGCACGTGGAATCAGCAGAATCTCTTCACCGGCTGGCACGACGTGCCCCTGTCCGAAAAGGGCCTGGCCGAAGCCGCCCAGGCCGGCGTCACCATGGCCGAAGCCGGGCTGTACTTCGACGTGGCCCACACCTCGCTGCTCACCCGCGCGGTCATGACCTGCCATCTGGCCCTGAACGGCATGGGCCAGGTGTGGTTGCCCGTGAACCGCTCGTGGCGCTTGAACGAGCGCCACTACGGAGCCCTGCAGGGCCTCGACAAGAAAGCCACGACCGAGCTTCATGGTGCCGAGCAGACCAAGTTGTGGCGCCGCAGTTTCGACGTACCGCCACCGCCCGTGGGCACCGACAGCCCCGAGCATCCGGTGAACGATCGTCGTTACCGCCTCCTCGATCCGGCGGCTTTACCCGCCGCCGAATGCCTGAAAGACGTGGTGGCGCGGGTGTTGCCCTATTGGAACGACTCCATCGTGCCCCAGTTGCGCGACGAACTGACCGTGCTCGTCACCGCCCACGGCAACAGCCTGCGCGCCCTCGTGATGCACCTGGAAGGCATCGCCGAGGACGACATCGCCGAACTCAACATCCCCACGGGGGCCCCGCGTCGGTACACCTTCGACGATGCGATGCGCGTGACCTCGGCCGAGTACCTGGGCGACGCGGCTGCCGTGGCCGCGGCCGCCGATGCCGTCTCCAAACAAGCCGGTGCCTGAGGTGCACGCCGGCGGCTGAAGGTCGCGTCACCCCGAGGAGGTGGTGTGCCCGTCGGCTCACCGGGGTGTCCACCGGCTCAGGTCCGTGACGATCGGGACAACGCTCGTGTTTCTCACATGTTCACGAGCGTTATAGGGTTCGGGGCATGGCAAGCAAAAAGAGTTATCTGGACAGCCTCCGCCGTGTCGCTTTGTTCTCCTCCTGCTCCACCAAGGACCTGGAGAAGATCGCCAAAGCGGGCGACGAGGTCTCGTTGAGCGCCGGAACCGTCATCGTCGATCAGGGTCAGACCGGTCGCGAGGCGTTCGTCATCATCAGTGGCTCGGCCACGGTGAAGCGCAACGGCAAGAAGGTCGCCACCTTGGGCGCCGGATCCGTGGTGGGCGAGCTCTCGCTTCTGGATCATGGCCCCCGCACCGCGACCGTGGTGACCGACACCGAGTGCACGATGTTGGTCATCAGCCAGCGTCAGTTCCTCGCCGTGATCGACGCCATTCCGGCGATTTCGCACAAGCTGCTGGCCACACTGGCCGGACGCATCCGCGAACTCGACCGTCAGTACTTCGGCTGATCTCCATCTCATTGGGTCGAGGGGTTCGCCCCATCACCCACTTGGCAGTAGCGTTCTCCGTGCATGGGAACGCACGCTGAGACTCCGGCCGCACCTTCGGGTTCGCGGCGACTGAAGCCCTATCAACTGTCGATCGCCATCGGCTCTTTCATGGCGGTCTTTATCGCGGTGTCGGGCGTGTTGCCCCTCATCACCGGATGGAAGAATGACTCCCCCATTCACCGCGAGGTGTTCGGCGGAATCCCCGGCCCGTTGAAGCTGGCGTTCTACACGGTCATCCCCGTTCTCGTGTTGTGGGGATCGCTGCGCTTCGCCGATCGCATCCGCAACTGGGAGCGCGGTGCACCCGATCGCCGCCGCACCACCGCGGCCAACGCCAGGCGCCGCCTCGCCGATTTCCGCGCCGGTGTGTACATGCGCACGCTGCTGCGCGATTCGGCCGCCGGTCTCATGCACTCGTTGATCTACTTCGGCTTCCTCGTGTTGCTCGGCGTCACCACAGTGTTGGAACTCGATCACCAGCTTCCCGAGAGTCTGAAGTTCCTCCACGGTGACGTGTACCGCGGCTACGTGTTCGTAGGTGACTTCGCCGGTCTGATGTTCACCGGTGGTGTCATCTGGGCCATCGTGCGTCGCTACGTGCAGCGCCCGTATCGCATCCGCATCAAGTCGAAGCCCGAACACGCCATCATCCTGGCCACCCTGCTCGGAATCGGTCTCACCGGTTTCGGCGCCGAAATGTTCCGCATTGCCGAGTCGGCCGCCAGCGGAGAAAACATGGACCACGAGAAGTGGTCGTTCGTCGGTTACCCATTGGCCCAGACCGTCGACGGTCTCGCCCCGCGCACGCTCGAGTTGTGGCACCAAGGTTGGTGGATCGCGCACGTGCTGACGTTCGTCGTCTTCCTCGCCATCCTGCCCATCACCATGCTGAGACACATCTTCACGTCGCCGCTCAACATGTACCTGAAGGACCGTGATCGTCCCAAGGGTGCGATGAAGGCCATGCCGAACCTCACCGAGACGTCGCTCGAGTCCTTCGGTGCCGCCGTGGTCGAAGACTTCACCTGGAAGCAACTGCTCGACACCGACGCCTGCACCATGTGTGGACGCTGCACCAGCGTGTGCCCGGCCCACGCCACGGGTAAGCCCCTCGACCCTCGCGAGATCGTTCTGAAGACCGGCGAGGTGATGGCGGCCACCGCCGCGCACGCTCCCGGCGGCAAGGTGTCGCCTCCACTGGGCACCGACCCCGAGATCACCATCGGAGCGAACTCGCTGTTCGAGCGCATCACCGCCGAGGAAGTCTGGAGTTGCACGTCGTGCAAGGCCTGCGACGAGATCTGCCCCGTGAACATCGAGATCCTCGACAAGATCCTCGACATGCGTCGTTACCTCTCGCTGATGGAGAGCAACTTCCCCGCCGAGTTGGGCAACGCGTACCGCTCGATGGAGAACCAGGGCAACCCGTGGGGCATGAACCAGGGCGAGCGCGCCGACTGGGCCAAGGATCTTCCCGTCGACGTGGTCGACCCGGGTGACGCCTTCTCGCACGAGTACCTCTACTGGGTCGGTTGCGCCGGATCGTTCGACGACAAGAACAAGAAGGTCACCCAGTCGATGGCCAAGCTGTTGAAGCGGGCCGGCATCGACGTGGCCATCCTCGGCCCGAGCGAGATGTGCACCGGTGACTCGGCTCGTCGCTCCGGCAACGAGTACCTGTTCCAGATGCTCGCCATCCCCAACGTCGAGATGCTCAACGGCATGGGCGTGAAGAAAATCATCACCCAGTGCCCGCACTGCTTCAACACCCTCGCGAACGAGTACCCCCAGTTGGGTGGTCGCTACGAGGTGATCCACCACACTCAATTGCTGGAGCAGTTGATCGAGAGCGGTCAGCTCGACGTGAGCAACGCCTCGCTCGAGGAGCGGATCACCTACCACGACTCGTGCTACCTCGGTCGTCACAACGACGTGTACCTCGCTCCCCGCAAGGTGGTCGCTTCCATCAAGGGCATCGAGGTCGTCGAGATGCAGCGCAACGGAACCAAGGGCATGTGCTGTGGCGCCGGTGGCGCGCGCATGTGGATGGAGGAGTCCATCGGCACCAAGGTGAACGACGAGCGCGCCCGCGAGGCCTTGAGCACCGGTGCGAGCCGGGTGGCCACCGCGTGTCCGTTCTGCTACATCATGCTCGACGACGGCGTGAAGGCCGCCGGAGCCGAAGAGGACCAGGTGAAGGTGGCCGACATCGCCATCCACCTGCTCGAAGCCATCGAGAACGGTGAGAAGGCCCTGGCCAACCCCGCCGCTCCCCTCACCGCATCGAACTGATCTCGTCGTTCTGGGCGGGTTTCGCGCGCTCCGGTGTCACGAAAGCCGCCCAGTTCGGATGTTCAATTCAGGTGGGCGAGCACCAACGAACGTAAGTCGTCGATGCCCACACCCTTGCTCGCACTGACCCACACGATGTCTCCGGGCTCGAGCATGCAACCCGCGGCCAGATCCTTCTTGCGGGTCTGACGCTTGGCCGACTTCACCTTGTCGTGCTTGGTGGCCACCACCGTGTGCGGGATGCCGTTGGCGCGCAGCCACTCGAGCATCTGAACGTCCAACTTGGTGGGGCCGATCTCGCCGTCGACCAGCACGAAGACGTTCACCAACTCCTCGCGGTCGAGCAGGTAGCCCTCGATCATCTTCTGCCAACCCTGCTTCACCCGTCCGGGAACCGCCGCGTAGCCGTAGCCGGGAAGATCGACCAACGTGGAACCGTTGGGCAAGGCGAACATGTTGATCAGCTGCGTTCGACCGGGCGTGTTGGACACCCGCGCCAACTGCTTGCGGTTGGCCAGAGCGTTGATGAGCGACGACTTGCCCACGTTGCTGCGCCCCACGAAGGCCACTTCGGCCGGAGACGGGGGAAGAACCTTCGCGTCGACCGCCGAGGTGACGAACTCGATGGACAACGGCGAAGCGGACACGTGACGAGTGTACGGTGCGCAACCGTCGCGTCAGGGCAGATCGTCCTCCATCGTGGTACCCGGAATGTCGAACCGGATGTCGGCGATCTCGGCCAGCGTCTGCAGATCGCTCACCAACACACCGCCCGCACCGACCGTCACCAGTCGATTCGAGGCGATCATCGAGCGACGGATGGGGAACCACTGCATCAGGCGACCCTGTTCGACCAACTCGTCTCCCTCGAGGCGCAACACCACCGCCGACTCGCAACCCGGTCCTCCGAAACTCTCGCAACTCATCTCCTTGGGCACCACCAGCTGACCGGTGGGTTCCCACCACAGGAACGCGTGCGGGTCCCAGGTGGCCTCGCTCCACTCCGCGATGTCGGCGGTCGCCACCTGACGAGGTGCGGCCGGATCCGAGACGTCGAACAGGGACACCTGAACTCCGGTGATCAGACCGGTGTCGGTGCCCGACATGCCGACACCGATCACGCGATCGTCACCGATGGGCTTCAGATAGGTCGAGTAGCCGGGGATCTTCAACTCGCCCACCATCCGCGGATCGTCGGGCTCGGACAGGTCGATCACGTAGAGGGGATCCACCTGTCGGAACGTGACCACGTATCCGCGGGGTCCGTCGAAACGAACACCCTGGATCTGCTCTCCGCGTCCGAGGCCCCGGACCGCACCGATCTCCACCAGTTCGTCTCCGTCGAGCCGCAACACGTGGACGCCGTTGTCCTGTCCGCCACCGAAGTCGCCGGAGAACGCGGTGGTGGCCACGCGCAGATCACCCTCGAACTCGGACATCGAGTACGAGTTCAGCAACGTGCCGATCACCTCTCCGGAGGCGACGTAGTCGACACCGTCGGCCAACGAGAACCGGTGGATCACCGTGCGCGGCGTCTCGGCGACGTTGGGCACCCACGGCTCGTCGACGACGTCGTTCCAACGGGCGGTGGTGACGTAGAGACTCTGCTCGGAGGTGTAGGTGTTCCCGGCTTGGGAGATCAGACCGACGGCTCCCGAGGGCGCCGAGGAGTCCGCGGCCGTGTCGGGTGCTCCGACGTCGATGGTCGCGACCCAGGTGATGCCCCATCCGCTGAAGTCACCGGGATGTCCCATTCGCGCGCAGTCGACGGCCACCGTCGGTGTGCCCCATGCCCCGAGTTCGGATTCCTCGAACGAACGCGGCAACAGGTCCTCTGCGTCGAGGCCCTCGATCACCTCGATGTTGCGTTGTTTGGCAGCTTCCAGCGCGTCGGTTGTGCCGTCACGAGGGGAGACGAAGTCCAGGCGGTTCGTGATTCCGGCCTGCAGAACCAATTGCACCTCGCCGTCGACGACACGCATCGACACCATGAATCCCTCGAGATGATCGCGTCGTCGAAATTCGGGCACACCCGAGTCGATCGAGTAGCGAGTCACCACCGTTGACGCACTCTGCGACCACGAATTGGTGGCCACCACCAACACGTCGCCGACCATGACCAACTGTGATTCACCCTGTGGTACCTCGATATCCGCGAGCACGGCAGAGGTGTCCAGATCGACACTGCGCAATCGGTTGTCGATGATGCTGTACACGAACCGACCGTCGGTCTCCGTGATGTCACCCTCGTCGACTCCCGCTTCCTGGGTGTTGGTGCCCGAGGTACCCGAACCATCGAAGTCACCGCTCGACGACTCGTCCGCGGCCGGAGCCTCGTTGGCCGCTGGTGCGTCCTCCAACCATCCACCGTCGCGACCCCAATACACCGGGTACATGTCGAGCCCGTAGGGCGTGACGCGCTCGGTCATCTCAGCCTTGGTCCACTCGACCACACCGGCACAGTCGTCGAACGCCGAATACAGCGGAACCGAATCCTTCGGGTCCAAATCGAATGGACGCTCGGACGACGACGTCTCGCCTGAGCAGGACACTCCCGCCAAAATCAGAACCAGGAGAGCAGGGATGTGAGGCGCACGACCACTCATGCCATTTCCGACGACGACGAACGGCGGGAAGTTCCCGAGAAATGTCAGCCGTTGTCGAAGTTCTCGAAGTAACGGCTGGGTGTCGGGCCGCGTTGGCCGTGATACTTCGATCCGCGCGCGCCCTGTCCGTATGGTTTGTCGGCCGGCGTGGTCATCTGCATGAAGCTGACCTGCCCGATCTTCATGCCGGGATACAGCGTGATGGGAAGGCTGGCGACGTTGGCCAACTCGAGGGTGACGTGCCCATCGAAGCCCGCATCGATGAAGCCGGCGGTGGAGTGGATGAGCAGGCCCAGACGACCGAGCGAACTCTTGCCCTCGATGCGGGCCACCAGATCGTTGGGCACGCCGACGCGCTCGAGGGTGCTGCCCAGGACGAACTCCCCGGGATGCAACATGAAGACGCCGTCCTCGGGAATCTCGACCAACTCGGTGAGCCCGGTCATGTCCTTCTTCACATCGATGACGCCGGCGGTGTGATTGCGGAACACCCGGAACAGGTTGTGCAGGCGCACGTCGATGGAGGATGGCTGGATCATCGCCTCGTCGAGCGGTTCGATGATGATGCGGCCGGCCGCGAGGGCCTCCCGCAGGCTGCGGTCGGACAGAATCACGACCCTTACCGTAGTTGGTTCGGGGCCCCGGGTCGCAGGTGACGGGTGGAGCCGACCCCGATAATCTCTCCCCTGTCTGCGGGTGTAGTTCAATGGCAGAACATCAGCTTCCCAAGCTGAGAACGCGGGTTCGATTCCCGTCACCCGCTCCAAGTCTTCTGGTGGAACTGGTGGCATGAACGACCAAGAATTGGTCGTTCATGCCACCAGTTCCACCAGAGGTTCAGGCCACGAAACGTGCCAAGACCGATCCACCAACGGCGAGGATCAGTACGTACGCGACCGTGATCGGTCCCAGGTCGGCATTCACACCTCCGGCGATCGCGATGCCGGCCAGAACGATGGAGAACTCCCCGCGAGGGATCAGGGTCACTCCGGCACGACGCGCACCCTTGGACGAGGAGCCGGACCGGCGTGCGGACCAGTAACCCGAGCCGAACTTGCTGGCACCCCCGATGAGGGCCAGAAGCAGTGCGATCGGCAGGAACTCCACGAGCGACGCGGGGTCGACGGTCAGGCCGAATGACACGAAGAAGATTGCTGCGAACGAGTCCCGCAACGGCTCCAGAAGTTCTCGGGCCCTCTCGGCAACTTGACCCGACAACACGATGCCCACCAGGAATGCCCCGATGGCGTAGGAGACGTGGAAGTACTCCGCGATGCCGGCGACCAGGAGGGCGATACCGAGAAGCGAGATCAGCAGAACCTCGCCCGACTCGGCGTCGACGAAGCGCGATGCCCGCTGACCGGCACGAGCCGGCAGTGCGATGACGGCCAGAACGATCGACAACGCGACAAGTCCCGAGACAACGCCGGCGACCGCCGAGTCTCCCGCCAGGAGGACTGCAACCACCGGGAGGAACACTGCCATCACCAAGTCTTCGATCACGAGCGTCGAGAGAATTCCCGGAGTTTCCCTGTTGCCCAATCGACCGAGATCGACCAACAGTTTCGCGATGACGCCGGACGAGGAAACGTACGTGATTCCGGCGAGAATCGTGGCGCCCAGCGGACCCCAACCGAGCAGCAGGCCGACGACCACCCCCGGGGTCGCATTCAAGACGATGTCGATCACATGTGAGAGTCGATTAGTCGCGAGGCTCTGCCGCAGTTCCGTCGGCGTGTACTCGAGGCCGAGCATGAAGAGCAAGAAGATCACCCCGAGCGAAGCCCCGATGTCGACGAAAGCGACAGCTTCCTCGACCGGTATGAGTCCACCGTTGCCGAAAAAGAGTCCGGCCACGAGATAGAAGGGGACGGCCGGTAACCCGAGGCGGTACGCGATCCGTCCGAGCGTCGCCAGAACGATCATCATCGCCCCGAGCTCGAGGAGCGCGATATCGATTCTCATCAGCCGGAAATGATCCGACGGGCTTTCGCCACGCCTTCCACACTTCCGGTGACGAGCGCAGTGTCGTTCGTCGAGAAGCGAAAATCCGGACCGGGTCCGGGGAACGATTCACCGTCACGGAGCACCGCGACAACGGATGCTCCAGTTTCGGTGCGTATACGTCCGTCTCCGATGGTTCTCCCCGCGAGCGGAGACGTCGGCTCGACATTGATCCATTCGATCGACAGGCCCTGAACCTCGTGGCGCAAGTCGGACAATCGCTCGGTGATCTTGGTGCCACCCAACAACTCGACGAGCGACGCGGCCTCGGCAGTCGACAGTCGCAAGGTCTCACTGCAAGAGTCGGTGTCGTCCTCGCAGTACACCAAGATGTCGCGCCGACCGTCACGATGCACGAGAACGCCGATGCGGCGTCCGGCCTCACTGTCGAAGTCGTACCGAACGCCTATCCCCGGAAGTGGGGTCTCGAAGATTTCCACCCCTTCATTTTACCCACGGTGAAGGCCGCCTAAGGTCACCATCGCCTGCTCACGGTCCGCTCGTGATTCCGGTGGCAGAATGAACCGGTGATCTCCCGCGCCGATGCCGAACGACTCGACCTCACCGATCCGCTGGCCTCGTTCCGCGACGAATTCGTGATCCCCGACGACGAAGTCGTCTACCTCGACGGAAACTCGCTCGGTCGAACACCCAAGGCGACAGTGGAACGTCTGAAGCGCGTGGTCGAAACCGAGTGGGCGGCTGACCTCATCACCAGTTGGAGCCATTGGCTCGACATGCCGCGACGCGTGGGTGACCGCATGGGGGCCATCATCGGCAGTCGACCCGGCGAGGTGGCGGTGCACGACAACACCACGCTGAACATCTACCAAGCCGTGCACATGGCTCTGGGACTTCGGCCCGAGCGCAAAGTGGTGTCGGTGGCCGCCGATGATTTCCCGTCCGACCGCTATGTGGTGGAGGGCATCGCGCGCGACCTCGGCTTGTCGGTGCGACCGCTCGTGCCGGACATGCCTCTGACCGACGTGGCCGTCGTCGTGCGCAGCGTGATCGACTATCGAACTGCTGAGATGGCCGACGTGGCCGGCTACACGGCTCGCGCTCGCGAGGCCGGAGCACTGGTGGTGTGGGACCTCTCACACGCTGCCGGTGCGGTCGAATTCGACGTGCACGCTCTCGGCGTGGAGCTGGCCATCGGCTGCAGCTACAAGTTCCTCAACGGCGGTCCGGGTGCTCCGGCGTGGACGTACGTGCACGCCGATCTGCAGACCAAAGTGAACCAACCCATCCACGGATGGTTCGCCCAGAAGGATCAGTTCGCCATGGAGCGACCCTTCGAGCCCCACGACGACATCCGACGGGTGTTGCTCGGCACACCACACATGCTCAGCCTGGTGGCCGCCGAGGAGGGCATCGCCCTGTCGGCTCGCGCCGGCATGCCCGCCATCGCCGCCAAGGGTCGCGAACTCACCGATTTCGCCCTCTCGATCGTCGACGAACTCGGCCTGCGAACTTCCACCCCGCGCGATTCCTCTCGTCGAGGTTGCCACGTCGCGGTGCACCACGCCGACGCCGCCGACCTGGTCGCGCGACTCGCCGCGCGACACAAGGTGATCGCCGACGTGCGCCCACCCGACATCGTGCGTCTGGGGCTCAGTCCCCTGACCACTCGCTTCACCGACGTGTGGGACGGCCTATACGCGTTGCGGACTCTGCTGTGAGCGAGCACCACGGGCACTCCCACGACCTGAGCGGGGTCGACGCGCCGGAACGAGTGGCGCGGGTCGTCTGGATCTCGGTCATCGCCGTCGGCGTGCTGGCCCTGCTGGGGGCGATCTTGTTGTGGCCCTCGGGCGACAGGTCGTCGGACACCTCGTTCATGGACACGAACGTGCAAAAGGCCGAGGTGTTGTTGGTCGAGGTGTTGCCCTGCACCGGAACCACCGAGGCCGACGGCATCGATTGTCGGTGGATCACCATCTCCGTCGGCGATCAAGACGACCGCGGGGTGCTGGAGCAGTCCGTCGACGGCATCGGTGCTCGCTTGGAAGAGGGCGACCGAATCCTGGTGAGCACGGCCGACCTCGGGAACGGCACCACCGTGTACGGATTCCACGACTATCAGCGTGGTGCTCCGCTGCTCCTGCTGCTCGTCATCTTCGTGATCGCCGTGCTGTTGCTCGGTCGTTGGCGTGGTCTGGGCGCCGTGGCCGGACTCGGGGCCAGCCTGGTGGTGTTGATCGTGTTCATGTTGCCGTCACTGTTGGATGGCAACAGTCCCATCGTCGTGGCCATCGTCGGGTCGGTGTTGATCGCCTACATCGCCATCTTCCTCGCTCATGGTGTGAACGTGGCCTCGGCCGTGGCATTGCTGTCCACTTTCCTCAGCCTCACCCTCACCGGAGTCCTGGGTTGGCTCTTCGTGGAACTGGCCAAGTTCACGGGCTACAGCGACGAGAACTCGTACTACCTCGACGTGTTGGGACTCGACATCGACGCGCGCGGGGTGATCCTGGCCGGCATCGTCATCGGCTCGCTCGGTGTGCTCGACGACGTGACTGTCACTCAGGTGAGCGCGGTGTGGCAGCTGCGTCGCACCAATCCCGATGGCGCGTGGACCGACATCTACCGCCCGGCCATGGCCATCGGTCGCGACCACGTCTCCTCCACCGTCAACACCCTCTTCCTCGCGTACGCCGGTGCCTCGCTGCCCCTCCTGCTGTTGTTCACCCAGGCACGCCAATCCACCGGGGCGATCGTGGGCAAGGAGGTGGTGGCCGTCGAAGTGGTGCGTTCGCTGGTGGGTTCCATCGGCTTGGTCGCGTCGGTTCCGATCTCCACCGCACTGGCGGCCGTCGTCGTGGGCGCGGGCAACGGTCGGAAGTCGCGATGATTCGTTACGACGATCAGTTGCGCGAGACCATACGGCGCAACATCGAAGGGCATCGGCGACTGGTGCAGACGACCGACGGACTTCGACGGGCCGCGGTGGCCATCGTGCTCGTCGACAGCGATCCCGACGATGATGTCGACCCATTCCCAGTGGGCGACAACCCCATGCGCGGAGTTCCCGGTGACGTCTCGGGGCTGGACGGCCGGGTGCGTGGCGTCGCGGGTGGTGCCGCGTTTCTGCTGTGTCGACGGGCCGCGCGGATGAATCGTCACGCCGGACAATGGGCGTTGCCCGGCGGAAAGATCGACGGTGACGAAACGGCGATCGAGGCCGCCTTGCGCGAGACCCGCGAGGAACTCGGCTTGTTGCTCGACCACTCCAACGTCCTCGGCCTGTTGGACGACTACACCACGCGATCGGGCTTCGTGATGACCCCAGTGGTCATCTGGGCCGGCGCCCACGCCGAAATCGTCCCTGATCCCGCCGAGGTGGCCCACGCGTATCGCGTCGGCCTGCACGAACTGTGCCGTCCCGATTCACCTCGATTCGTCGACATCCCCGAGAGCGATCGACCGGTCGTACAGATCCCGTTGAGTGGAGATCTGATCCACGCTCCGACCGGGGCGGTGTTGCTGCAGATGCGTTGGGTGGCCATCGAGGGTCGAGTCGACGAACGCGTCGATCACCTCGAACAGCCGGTTTTCGCCTGGTCGTGAGTTTCGTGCCGAATTCTTGATGCAGTCGTCGGTGTCCGCCGACGAAGATCGCAACGTGACACGGGATCCGGAGCGTCAATTCCTGATCGGCTCGGTGATGCTGGCGATCGGCTCGGCGATTCTGGCGGTGACGTTCGTCCCCACGCACCGCGCGGTGGAGTGGTGGGCCGCTCTCCCCGTCATTCTCGTCGGAGCCAACGTGAGCGCGCGTCGCACCACCCCGGCCGGTATCAGACGAGACAGTCGTGACGTGCTGTTGGCACCCATCGGACAGTTCCTCTTCGCCGCCGAGCTGTTGCTCCCTCCGCTCGCGTTGATCGCGGTGGCGTTGTCGGCACCCACGTCACGGACGCGCACCGATTCCTGGCTCCACCGATCGCAACGGGCCATCACCATGTTCGCCGGCAGCGCCGTGTTCTGGTCGATCGCCGACGGATCGCACGGAGTCACGTCATCCTCGGACGCCCCGCGCCTGTTGGTGGCCTGCTTGGCCGCGATGCTGGCGCACACCGTCGTGGAGGCCACCTTGGTCTCGGTTCGGGTGGCCATCGCCAACGGCGATCGCGCGACGTCGTGCGTGGTCTGGACGCCGTACTCGGCGTTGCGCGATCTCTGGGAACTATCCATCGGAGCGACGGCGGCACTGCTGACGTTCCAACACCCCGTGTTGGTGATCGTCGCGGTACCACTGTGCTGCTTGGCCAGCGAACATATTCGACTGGAGAGTCGCTCACGCTTGGCCCTGACCGACTCGCGTACGGGACTGTTGAATCCTCGGGGTTTCGAGGAGGTGGCCGGCCACGAATGGCAACGCGCCGAACGGGGCCTGCACCGGATCTCGTTGGTGCTGGTGGATCTCGATCTTCTGCGCGAGGTGAACAACGTGCACGGTCATCGGGCCGGCGACGCGGTGATCGCCGCGGTCGGACGAATCCTGTCGTCATCGAGTCGTTCAAGTGACACGGTGGCCCGACTCGGCGGCGAGGAGTTCGCATTGTTGTTGCCCGACACCGATCTGGAGACCGCCACCCGCATCGGCGAGCGTCTGCGCGAGACGATCGCCGCCACCCGAGTGTCGACGCCCGCTGGTCCCTTGAGCGTGACCGTCTCGTGCGGGGTCGCCACCCGAGTGGGTGCTGAGACGATGAACGCCCTCTTCGATCGCGCCGACACCGCCCTGTACGACGCCAAGAACGGAGGTCGCAACCGGGTGTCAGTGGCCAGTCGCGAGAGCGACGACACTCGAATGGCGCGACGCGACACCGCTGCCTGACGGGAACGAACGTCAGTCGGGAACGACCGCCGACCATCCCATTCCCGAGATGAAGTAGTCGGGCACCTCGTCCTCGTCGGCCTCGAAGCCCGGCCCGGCGATGAAGCCGGTGATACCGGTGACACTCACCGAGGTGCAGCGATCGAGCGCCACGATCACCGGCATCGCCTCGCCCCAGGCGATCTCACCGCCCGTGTCGGCAACCTCCACCACCACGTGATCCGGCAACGACGAACACTCGGTGCGCACCGCGTCCACGGCCTTGTCGATGTCGGCGTCGCCGTACCGCCCGACCAGGTGCTCGGAATCCACACCCACCGCGGCGAGGACGCCGATCGCGACGGACACCACCGTCGCCATCACCGGAACGACGAGGTGCGGCAGTCGGGAGGCGATCGCCTCCGCCGCCACCACCAGCCCCATGATCCAGATCAACGCCGAGAGCCCGACGGTCGGCAACAGCAGATAGCGGTACACCGGACCCGCGGTGACCTGGAGCAGAAGCGCGGTGAGAAGCAGCCCGACCCACGACAGCGCCACCACCGCGGCGGCGAAGGGCGTTTGGTGGCGGGCGCGCCACACCAACCACGTGAGCGACACCGCGACGAGTGCCGCCACGATCTCCGCCACCCCGATCGCGTCGGCCGAAACGTACGGACTCGAAGGTCCGAAGAATCGTCCCATCGCGGAAGGTGCCAGCCCGACGGAACGCAGCACCGTGCTCCACAGATCGCCCGAGGCCCAACCGCGATCGGTGCCGGTGGCCACGTCGAGAAGGTTGCCATCACCCCACACCATGTCGATGATCGGCAACAGCCACACGAGAGTGCCGACGAGCACGGATCTGATGATCGCGCGCCTGCGTCCCGAATGGCCCCGGCGACGCCACACCTCGCGCACCACCAGCAACGCGCCGATCGCGATCACCGGTGCGGTCCCCACGTGGGTCTGCACGGCGAACGATGCGACCACCACGAAAGCCGTCAGCCACGACCAACCACCCGCGGTGACGAAACCGGCCGCCAACACCACGGACAAGGCGGCCCAGGACATGGCGGTGTGCGGATTCCACGGCTCGCGGAACTGATCGATGTCGAACCGCCAGACGAACGTCACGACGGACGCCACCACGACGGTGAACGCCACCGGTGACAAACGTTTACGCATGGCCCACAACATCGCGGCCCACGCCGCCGCGTGAACGACGACGGTGGCCACCTGATGCTCGGCGAAACCGTTGCCCGGCAACGGACGGGCCAAGGACGACCACACGAAGGTGATCGGACCGGGATGCCGCCAACCCTCGCGCGAGTACAGACCGGTCAACTGCTCACCGCGTAGAAAGGCGCGGGTGCCCAGTTCGAGTGCCGAGTAGTCGCAACACGGCAGTCGTCGATCCGACAACTCCGAGAGTTGTTGGATCAACAACACCACGAAGGGAACGACCAAGCCGACCAACACGAGCCATCGAAGTAAGCGGCCGGCGCGAGGATCGGGCGAGGTCATCACGTCGGTGTCGGTCGTCGGATGACGCTGACTTTCCACGCCAGCCAGACGATGACGAACTGCAACGGAAGTCGTCCGTAAGAAACCAGGCGCTCGGAGAGTTCACGATCGCGCCAGTCCCACACCATGTAGATGTTGGCGGGATACACGGCGACGAAGAGACCGATGGCGGCCAACGCTCCCGCGCGTCGGTACCGGGTGCTGATCAACATGGCGCCGATGACCAGTTCGGCGACACCACTGGCGTAGGTCCAGAAGCTCTCGCTCGGCGGCAACCACGGCGGGACGATTTCGTTGAAAAAGTCGGGGTTGACGAAGTGCTGCACGCCGGCCAGGAACACCAGGACGCCCATCACAACGCCCACACGATCCCAGCGCTTCGACGTGCCTTCCACGCGTTCGCTCATGCCCCCGACCCTACGTGGTGACCCCTGGTGGAACTGGTGACATGAACGACCAGATCCACCAGAAGACCGGGGATCCGCGCGCGGATCAGCCGAGCGGTCCGATGTTCAAGGTGCCGGCCGTTCCGGTGAAGTAGTAGCCGCACCCTCCCGATCCGTTCCAGTCGCAATTCTCGACGGAGTTCCCGGAGTAGAGGTTGTAAGCGAGTTCGCCCGGTGTGCCGGCGATCGGAGTGAACGTGGACGACGGACCACCCGCCGGGCCGACCTCCACGTAGTAGGGGCTGCCCGAACCGTAAACGCCGCAACTGCTGGTGCCGCGCCAACTGCACCGACTGTCGTTGCGAATCCAGGTTCCGTCGGGTGGTCCCTGGGGGCTGGTGTAGGAGGTGGTGGTGTTTCCGTAAAGCATGGTCGTCGACGTTTGGCGAGGAGCAGTGCTGTTTGTTTGATTGGGTAACGACGTGGTCGACATCGTGACTGTCGTCGTGGGAGATGTGGTCTTGACTGTGGTCACGGTGGTCGGCGTCTCTGTGGTCGTCGAGGTGGTCGGTTCGATCACCGATGTCGTCGTGGGCGGAGCACCGTCGACGCAGTTGTAGCCCTCCGAAATGGAACCCGACACGAACAAGGCGAGATCGCTGGCTGCGGCGAATGGACTGTCAGTCTCGCTGGGCGGAGAGAGCGACAACTTGTCCACCTTGGTGCTGCCCAGAAGGATGACGAGCTTCTCGAACGGCTTGAAGCCCGCGACGCCGTAGTAGGCGTTGAAGTCGACCCTGATCTCTCCACTAGCCGTGGTGTCCGGACAGCTCAGGTACACGGATCGGGAAACGTCCTCGACGTCGCACTGCTCGCCGTTCGTCGTGCGGATCGTTGCTCCTCCGGTCACGGTGACGGTCGGGTTGAAGCAGACCTCGTTTCCGGTGAGGTTCTGTTCGTCCCACAGGTACC
>Ga0169931_10001633_pt1 | contig 36911 bp, 31 predicted proteins | sample Kivu_15m_20L_FD_129675 | JGI IMG/M metagenome (GOLD analysis project Ga0169931, IMG submission 129675) | Freshwater microbial communities from Lake Kivu, Western Province, Rwanda to study Microbial Dark Matter (Phase II) - Kivu_15m_20L... | ecosystem: Environmental > Aquatic > Freshwater > Lake...
GGGAGAGTCGTCTCGCTGCGCTCGACGAATCGGAGTTGGTTTCGTCTTCGCAAGCGTCACGAAGTGACGCGCACTCCCCCCTTCCCTTTAGGGAGGGGGGGCCGGGGGGGGTAGGTTGCATCCCCAACTGGCGCACCGCGTTCCTACTGGCGGGCATCGTGGGCGCGTGCGCGCTCACGCCGTTCGTGAACCCGCACGGCATGGAGATGATTCGGACGTGGCAGAAGATCGTCGGGTCGAAGGTGCTGCCGGAACTCGTCAGCGAACACAAGCCGCTCGATCCGACTTCGCCGCTCGGCCTCACGGTGCTCGCACTCGGCGCGGCGTATCTCGTGCTACTCGGAAGCACGTTGCGCACCGCCGACGGTAAGTTCGCGTGGCCGCGCGTGAGCTGGCTCGTGCCGCTCGTGTGGCTCGCGCTCAGCTTCAAGGGCATCCGTCAAGGCCCGCTGTTCGCGGTGTGCGCCGGGGTCGCCATCGCGGATTTGTGGAAGCACACGTTCTTCCACCGCTACCTGCTGAAGAACGGCGACGGTTCAACCGCGTGGGACGCCGACAACCCCACCGAGGCCGAGAAGCGGCACAGCCCGCTATGGGCGGCGCTGCTCGTCCCGGCGCTGCTGGTAGCGATTTCGTCGAAGCTCATCGCGCACAAGGTGGAAGTGCCGGTGGTCGGTGCGGGGTGGGCGCGGCTGCACCCGAAGTACGTTCCCACCGATCTGAACGGCGCGGTGCGCGAGTACGCCGCGAGCGTGCCGCCGGGCACGCGCGTCTTCAACGACGCGAACCTCGGCGGCTACCTGATGTACCACGCCCCGGAACTGAAAATCTTCATGGACGACCGGTGCGAACTGTACGGCGACGAGTGGATTCGCGGCTACTCGGACACGCTCGGTTCGCCGCCGGCGGAACTCGGCCCGGTGTTCGAGTATTGGGCGCAGAAGTGGCAGTTCGAGCGCGCGCTCATCCAGTCGAACGGCCCGGGCGCGGAGAAACTGCCGCTGGAAGTGTACCTCTCCGCGTCGCCGAAGTGGCGCGAGGTCGCCCGCGGGCAGAGTGCCGTGATGTACGCGCGCGTGCCCTAGCGGCCGATGGGGCTGGGGCGGTCGATGTAGCCCTTCGGCCCGATGCGGAAGTCGTCTTCGGAAATGGCGTACCGCTCGCGGGCGCGCGTGCGCTGCTCGTCGAGGTTGTAGCCGGGGGCGTCGGCGCGCCCCTGATTGCGCGACTCGATGGGACCGGAGAACCGGTCGCACCCGACCGGCGCGAGCGCGAGTAGCGCGCAGAAGATGAAGAGCCGGCGCATGGTCGCTCCTTCGGCGAAAATGGCAGCGGGTCCGTCCGCACCGTATTCTTCGTGCGCCGGTCAAGGCGCACTGAAGTGCCCCCCGCGCGTGCCGTTCGGGTCGCGCGCCGGCGGCGCCGTACAACCGGCACGCTCCTCAAGAGTAGGCAACTCGCTCCGCGAGTTGCCATTCGCGCTCGCAATCACCGAGGCGCGGTTCGCACTGCGAACGGTCGCTCGCGGAGCGAGCGACCTACACTTGTGCCGGCCCGCGCGCTCACTATCATAACGTGCGACCTTCCGCACACACCGCGTTCCGCCAACCGTTCGGGCACCCTCGCCTCGGGTTGGGACTTCCCAGCACGGGGCTTGCCGCGCCATGGCCACAGCCGACCGCATTAAGAAGCTCAAGGCTCAGACACCGGAATACCCGGACGACGTCTTCGAACACACCCGAATGCCCATCGGGGAGCACATCGAAGAGTTGCGGTACCGGATGTTCAACGCACTCAAGGCGCTGGGTCTCGTGCTGCTGGCCGGGTTCCTGATCGACGGCGTCGGCATCTCGATGGAGGACAAGAGCATCGGGGTCGGCATCCCGATGGTCAAGTTCATCACGAAGCCGGTCGAGGACCAAACCCGCGACTTTTACTACCGCATGGCCGAGAAGAACGCGAACGAGAAACTCGCGTCGCTCACCAACAGCACGCCCGAAGAGATCGCGGAGATTCGCAAGAAGATAAAAGACGGCGGCGACAGCCTCGCGGTTCTGAACGCCGAAGAGAAGCGCCGGCTGCTCGGCGCGCGCGAGACCATGCCGGTGTTCGTGCCCAAAAGCGCGCTCGAATCGGTGTTCGGCCGCCCCGCGCGGCCCGGTACGCCGGACGAGGTGCCGATGCAACTCGGCGTGTACCCCGGGTACGTCTCGTACCTGAACAGCAAGGGCGAGGGGCTGCTGGAAGCGAAGAACTACATCACCACACTGAGCGCGCAGGAAGGTATGGTGGTGTGGTTCAAGGTGTCGCTGCTCTGCGGCGTCGTCCTCGCCAGCCCGATCATCCTGTACCAGTTTTGGGCGTTCGTGGGGGCCGGATTGTACCCACACGAGAAGCGGTACATTTACCTGTTCTTCGGGCCCAGCCTGTTCCTGTTCGTCGGCGGCATCATTCTGTGCCAGTTCGTGGTGCTGCCGGGCGCGGTGAAAGCGCTGTTGAAGTTCAACGAGATTCTCGGCCTCGACCCGGACATCCGGCTCACGGAGTGGCTCGGCCTCGCGATCATTCTGCCGCTGGTCTTCGGCATCTCGTTCCAGACGCCGCTGGTGATGATCTTCCTGAACCGCATCGGCCTGTTCAGCGCCGGCGACTACCTCTCGAAGTGGCGCTACGCCTGTATGATCCTCGCGGTGTTCGCGGCGGTCATCACGCCCACGCCGGACGTGATTACAATGATGTACCTGTTCGTGCCGATGTTCGGGCTGTACATGCTCGGCATCGCCGTCTGCTACTACTTCCCCGGCTTCGACCCGAACGAAGAAGACGAGGGCGCGGAAGAAGTGGCCGTCTAAGAAGCGCGGAACTCGGAGTGCGGAGCGCGGAACCGAAGTCCAAAACGGCGCGTTTTGCCTTTGCCCTCTCCCCTTGCGGGAGAGGGTGCCCGCGCTTCGCGGGCGGGTGAGGGGTGAGCTGTCCAATTGGTCGAGTTTCTGCGAACGGTGTTGGTGCTCGCCCCTCACCCGGCCTCGCAAAGCCTCGGCCACCCTCTCCCACGCTTCGCGGGGAGAGGGCCAAACCAAGTGTCGCGCCGCTCGCGGAGCCAATGAACCCAGACCCGTCCGAACCGCGTGTGTTCCTTGTGGGTGCCGGCCCCGGTAGCCCCGGCCTGATGACGCTGCGCGGCGCGGAGGTGCTCGGCCGCGCCGACCTCGTGCTGTACGACCAACTCGTGCCCGCGCGGCTGCTCGATCTCGCGCCGGCCGCCGCGGAGCGCGTGTGCGTGCGCGACCTGCCCGGCCAGCACCCGGACAAATACCCGCACATCCACCAGCGCCTGATCGAAGCCGCGACCGCGGGCAAAACGGTTGTTCGGTTGAAGGGCGGCGACCCGCTCATCTTCGGGCGCGGCGGCGAAGAGGCCGAAGCCCTGCGCGCCGCGAACCTGCCCTACGAAATCGTGCCCGGCGTGACCGCGGCGCTCGCCGCCGGGGCGGTGCTCGAACTGCCGCTCACGCACCGGCTGCACGCGAGCGCGATCGCGCTCGTCACCGGGCACGAACTGCCGAACAAGCCCGGCAACAAGCTCGATTGGAAGGCGCTCGCGGCGTTCCCGGGTACGCTCGCGATTTACATGGGCATCGCGCGGCTCCCGGTGATCGTGAACGAGTTGCTCAAGTACGGGAAGCCGCCGGAGACGCCCGCGGGCATCATCGAGCGCGCCAGCACCGGCGACCAGCGCAGCGTGTTCGCCACGCTCGGCGAACTGGAGGACGCGCGCCGCAACGCGGGCCTCGAAGCGCCCGGCCTCATCCTCGTGGGCGAAACGGTGGCGCAGCGCGCGCCGCGCCCGTGGTTCGAGGCGCGCCCGCTGTTCGGGCAGCGGGTGCTGGTCACGCGCCCGGCGCACCAAGCCGCCGCGATGGTGAAGAAGCTCGAACACTTGGGGGCGGTCGTCGCGCGCATGCCGGCGGTCGAGATTCGCCCGCTCGCGGACTTCGCGCAACTCGATCGCGCGCTCGAACAGGTGCGGGCCGGCGAGTGGGATTGGCTCGTGTTCACCAGCGCGAACGGGGTGCGCGCCTTCTTCGACAGGCTTTACGCGCTAGACCGCGACGCGCGCGATTTGGGGCGCACGAAGCTCGCGGCCATCGGCCCCAAAACCGCCGAGGCGCTCCGCGAGTACCGGCTCCGCGCCGACCTCGTGCCCCCCTCCACGTTCTCGTCCGAAGGGTTGGCCGAGGCGCTGAAGCCGCACGTTGCCGGCGCGCGGGTGCTGCTGCCGCGCGCGAACCGCGGCCGCGACCTCCTGCGCGCGGAACTCTCGGCGGTCGCCACGGTCGAGCAAGTGACCGTGTACGAGCAGGCCGATGTGGTGGAACCGGACGACGCGGTGCTGGACGCGCTGCGCCGCGGCGAGATTCGCTACGTGACGCTGCCCAGCCCGAACATCGCGCGGGGCGTGCTCGCGGGGTTCGACGAAACGATTCGCGGGCGCGTGGAGCGCGGCGAAATCCGGCTGGTGTGCATCAGCCCGATCACCGGCTCCGCGGTGCGCGAACTGGGTCTGCCGGTCGCGGCGGAAGCGACCACGTTCACCGAAGACGGCCTCATCGCGGCGGTAGTGGAACTCGCGCGCGGCAGCGAGTAACATCACCTTCGCGCCCGCTCCCGCCTCTATCCCCTTTCCCGAAGGTGCCCTGATGCTCCGCGCGCTCGCGTGCTGCCTCGCGCTGTCGGTCGCGGCCGTTACCGCCGACGACAAGAAGCCGGTCGAGCCGTTCAACGGCAATGACCTCACCGGTTGGAAACTGAAGGACGAGAAGAAGAGCAAGTGGAAGGCCGCGTCGCTCGCGCTCGAACTGGACGCGAAGAACCCGACGCAGTTCGCGGACCTCACCGGCAACACGAACACCGTGCTGGTGCCCGGGCAGCTCGTGAACACCAAGGGCGGCGGGTGCGACATCTTCACCGAAGAGAAGTTCGGCGACCTGCACCTCGAACTGGAGTTCATGGTTCCCAAAGGCTCGAACTCCGGCATCTACCTGATGGGCGAGTACGAAGTGCAAGTGCTGGACAGCTTCGGCAAGGCCGACGACAAGCTGACGCAGGGCGACTTGGGCGCGCTCTACAGCGCCGCGAAGCCGCCGAAGAACGCCGCGAAGAAGCCGGGCGAGTGGCAGAAGTTCGTCATCGACTTCCGAGCGCCGAAGTTCGAGAACGGCAAGAAGGTCGCGAACGCGAAGTTCGTGAAGGTGGTGCTGAACGGCGTGCTGCTCCACGAGAACGTGGAGATGAAGGCGCACACGCCCGGCGGGCTGACCGGCAAGGAAGCGGCGACCGGCCCGCTGATGTTCCAAGGCGACCACGGCCCGGTCGCGTTCCGCGACATCAAGATTGTGGCGAAGTGACCGCTACTCGCGCGCGAAGACGAGGCCGAAGACCAGCAGCGCCGCGCCCGCGAGGCCCGCGGGCATTGGCGCGATCGAGTACTCGTAGTTGATGTCGATGCGCGCCGCAGACGCGCCGGTGAGCAGGCAGAACCCGCCCCACAGCACACCGGCCCCGCCGAGTCCGACCATCGCGATACCGAGCATGCGCTTCACGGTCACACCCTCGAAGTGCCAGAGCGGGCGCGCCCTCAATTCTTCTCTGGCACACGAACGCGGGTTTGTCACGCGAAGTGCGCGGAATCATTGGTGGCACAGGCTTTCCAGCCTGTGCCCCAAAAGCAGAGCACAGGCTGGAAAGCCTGTGCCACCAAGATGGTCAGTGCCCGACTTTGTCCGCGCCCGGCATGGCGGCGTGGAAGTCGGTGGCGATGCGCGCCATGTACTGCGTTAGCAGCTCCTCGATGCGCGCCGCGCTGTCCGAGGCGAGCACGAACCCGATGTGGTGTTTCATATCGGCCCGGTACACGATCTCCGGGTCGGTGAACGCGCTCGTGTCCGGCTTCTCTTGGCGCGCGAGGCTCATCACCACGCCGGCGTACCGGTTGAACCGCGTCGGCAGATCGTAGGTGCCGGTGCCGCGGCAGATTTCCAGCTTCGCCCACTCGCTCCACAGGTTGATGCCGGTCGCGTGCTCGACCATGTCGGCGGTGTGCGCGCCGCCCACGCGCGCGCTGGTTTCGATGAAGTACAGTTCGCCGTCGGCGTGGGCGCGCATGAACTCGGTGTGCGACGCGCCCCACCCGAGGCCGAATGCGCTCAGCAACTTGGCGTTCGCGGCGCGCAGCGCGGCCACTTCGGGCCGGTCCCGCGGCACCGTGCGCGTCGCGTAGATGCCGCCGCCCTGATACACGTCCAGCAGCGGCTTCCAGTAGGCGTTCACCTCGGCGAACTCCACCGCGCCGTTCGCGGTCAGCGAATCGACGTGGTACAGGTCGCCCGGCACCATCTGTTCGACCAAGTGGAACGACTGCTCGTCCCCCAGTTCGTCGATGCGCTTCCACACGTCGTCGGCGGTGTGCGCCTTGCGGATGCCCGCGGCGCTGGCCTCGGACCGCGGCTTCACGAGCCACGGCCCGGGCACGCGCGCGAGGAAGGCGCGCACCGCGTCGTGGTTGAAGATGGGGCAGAACTCCGGGGCGCGGACGCCCGCGTCGCGGGCCGCGCCGCGCATGGCGAGCTTGTCGCGGAACAGCCGCGCCCGCGATTCGCCGTGCCCGGTGCCCGTGAGCCGGAAGTGCTCGCGCAGGAACGCGCCCACTTCGACGTCGAAGTCGTCGAGCGCCACCACGCGGTCGATGGGCCGCGACCGCATGAGGTACGACACCGCGTTCACGAGCGCGCGGCGGTCGTGGAAGTTCGGCACCGCGAACACGTCGTCGCACGCGTGCCGCGCCCACGGCTCTTTGAGCGCGGCTTCGATGGTGAGCAGGTACACGGTTTGCCCCTCGGCCTTCAGGCGCTCGAGGAACCGGTTGCCTTTGAAGTAGCTGGCGAGGCAGAGGAACGTCATTAGCAGCTCGTGGCGCGCGTGTGCGGAACGAAACAAGTATACCGCCGCGCGCCCCCGCGCGCAACACTCGAGCGCTTGCGAACGCGGGGCGCGCGCGGTAGCGTGGACCGCATGAGCGCCACCCCGCCGACCGAGCGCACCTACGCCTACGCCTTCCAGCACGCCGCGAGCCGCGCGTTCGCGTCGCTGGCGCTGTGGCTCGTACTGTTCGGCGTCGCGGGCGCGGCCGCGCACGCGCAGTTCCAAGAGCGCATCCCGAACCCGCTGGTGGTACCGGTGTGTGCGGCGGCGCTCGCGTGCGGCGCGTCGCTGTTTCACGCGCGCCGGTTCTGGCCGCGGCTGTTCAAGCGCGGGGCGCAACTGGAGCTGCGCGCGACCGGTGTACGCGCGGCGCAGTTGCGCGGCGAAGAGGTGCGGTGGACCGCGGTGAGCGCGATTCGCGGGTCGGAAGCCGAGGGCACCCGCGAATACGCTTTTCTAACCCTAGTGCTGCACGACGGCCGCGCTCTCGAGTTGGACGTGTACGGCTTCACGGCCCCGCTCGAAGAGATCGTGAAAGAAGCGACGCGCCTCTGGGTCGCGGGCCTGAACGCGAAGCGCTGATGGTTCCCGAACGTTTGGGAGGACGAATGCAGGTGTCCGCACCGCGCGAGCGCGCGTTCAAGTTTAGTATCGCACACGCGGCCGGGCGGGTGCTGTTCTCACTCGTCGGCTGGGTGCTGATCGTGAGCCTGCCGGGCACGCTGCTGTGGATGTTCACCCTCGACAAACAGCCGCAGAACGGACCGTTCGTACTGGCCGGGATCGCCGGCGCGATCCTGCTCGGTTCGCTCCTCCAAGCGCGCAAGTACTGGCGGCGCTTCGTCGTTCGCGCGCCGCAGTTGGAGTTGCGCGAAGGGTTCCTGCGCGCCGCGCAGTTGGGCGACGAGGACCTCGCGTGGACCGCGATCGTGGGCCTGAGCGGTGCGAAAAGCGCCGTCACCCGCGACTTCGCGTCGCTGACGCTCGCCCTCGCCGACGGGAGCGAAGTCGAACTGGACGTTGAGGGTTTGGACGCGCGCATGGCGGACATTCTGAGCCACGCGCGCGAGATGTGGCGCTGGCGCACGGCCGGGCACCTGCCGGCCGCAGCCGCACAACCGAACCCGCCCGCCGCGTAGTGCTTTCGAGGACGCGCCCGTGCCCATTGATGCTGAGGCCGTGACCGGTTCGCTGCTCGGTCTCGCAGTCGGCGACGCGCTCGGGCTGCCGCGCGAAAATGTGTCCGCGCGGCGCGCCGAACGACTGTTCCCGCACCTCGACCGGCACCAGTTCTTCTTCCGCCGCGGGTTGTTCTCGGACGACACCGAACACGCGTGCTTCGTCGGGCAGGCGCTCCTCACGTCCGGCGGCGACCTCGACCGGTTCCGGTGCGACCTCGCGCGCCGGCTGCGCTGGTGGGCGCTCGGGGTGCCCGCCGGCACCGGTCGCGCGACGATCAAGGCGTGCGCGAAGCTGTGGCTCGGGTGGTCGCCGGAGCGCAGCGGCATCTGGTCGGCCGGAAACGGCCCGGCGATGCGCGCGCCGCTGCTCGGCGTGTGCCTCGGCTCCGACCGCGAGCGCCTCCGCGCGTTCGCGCGCGCCTCGACGCGCATCACGCACACCGACCCGAAGGCCGAATGCGGCGCGCTCGCGGTGGCGTGGTCCGCACACCGGTTCGCGCAGACGCGCGCGAGCGAGGCCATCGGCACGGCGGAACTGGTGGCCGAAATCGGCGAACTGATCGGTGCGGAACCGGCCGCGGCCAAGTTGCTCGAATCGCTCGCACAGATGAGGCCGAACCTCGAAGCCGGGCGCACTCCAGAAGAGTTCTGCGCGGCACTCGGCCTGAAGCGCGGCGCGACCGGGTACATGTACCACACGGTGCCGGTCGCGCTGTACGCGGCGCTGCGGTACCCGAACGACTTCCGCACCGCGACCCAATCGGCGATTCGGTGCGGTGGCGACGCGGACACCACTGCGGCCGTGACCGGTGGCATACTCGGGGCGCGCGTCGGGAAGGCCGGCATTCCGCCCGCTTGGTTGGACGGCGTGATCGACTGGCCGCGGTCGGCGCGCTGGGTCGAAGCGCTCGGGGCGCGTGTGGGTGAAGGCGCGTGGCTCGCGGAACCGCAACGCGCGCTCCCGCTGGCGGTGTGGGCGCTTCCGTTCCGCAACGCGGCGTTCTTCGTGTGGGTGCTAATGCACGTCGCGCGCCGGTTGCTGCCGCCGTACTGATGCGAGCGTTACGCACAATTTGTGCGCGCCGGTTACGAATACTCCCTCAACCGCCGCGGGCGCGGTATTCACTTGCGAAACGCGCCCGCGACGCGCACGATACCACTACCACACTTACCGGGAGCCTGTCATGGGTCTGCTCGATTGGGCAAAAGGCCAGTTCATCGACATCATCGAGTGGACCGAGCCGAGCCAAAACGAGATCCTCGCGCACCGCTTCACCCGCCACAAGAACGAGATCAAGAACGGCGCGAAGCTCATCGTGCGCGAGGGGCAAGCCGCGTGCTTCGTGAAGGAGGGGCAACTCGCCGACGTGAAGCTGCCCGGCATGTACACGCTCGACACCAAGAACATGCCCATCCTGTCCACCATCCTCGGGTGGAAGTACGGGTTCGAGTCGCCGTTCAAGTGCGAAGTGTACTTCATCTCCACGCGCCAGTGGACCAACCAGAAGTGGGGCACGCAGAACCCGGTCATGTACCGCGACCCGGAGTTCGGCCCGGTGCGCCTGCGCGCGTTCGGCAACTTCGCGTTCAAGGTCACGGACCCCGGCACGTTCCTGAAGGAACTGGTCGCCACGGACCCGTCGTTCGAGCTGTACGAGATTTCCGCGCAGTTCCGCAACGTGGTGGTGTCGCGGTTCATCGACGCCATCGGCGGCTCGAAGATCCCGATGCTGGACCTCGCGGGGAACTACGAGAAGGTCGGGAAGGTCGCGCTCGAGCGCATCGCGCCGGAAATGGCGAAGATGGGCGTCTCGCTGACGCAGTTCTTCGTGGAAAACGTGTCGCTGCCGCCGGAAGTGGAAGCGGCGCTGGACAAGCGGTCGCAAATGGCGGTGCTCGGGAACCTCGACCAGTACGCGAAGTTCCAGACCGCGGAAGCGATCCCGACGGCCGCGGCGAACCCCGGCGGGCTGGCGGGCCTCGGCGCGCAACTCGGTGCGGGTGTCGCCATCGGCGGGCAGATGGGCGGCGCGTTCGCCGGTGCCGCGGGGGCGAGTGGCGTCGTCACGCCGGGCAACACCACGTCGCCGATGGGTGCCGGCGGGCCTCCCCCGCTGCCGGTCGCGGTGGCGTTCCACGCGGCGATCGACGGCGCTGCCGCCGGCCCGTTCGACATGAACGCGCTCGCGGCGCACGTGCGCAGCGGCAAACTCACGCGCAGTACGCTGGTGTGGAAGAACGGCATGGCCGGTTGGGCCGCGGCCGAAACCGTGCCCGAACTGCAACCGCTGTTCGGGAGCGTGCCGCCGCCGCTGCCGATGTAGTTGAGAGTTGTTAGTTGATAGTTGTCAGTCAGTGGGTTCACAGGGTGGTTCATGCGTTCACAGGGTGCGCTACGCGACCCTGTGCTTCGGGATACAACCCCTTCGGGGTAAAAAACCAAACACCCTCTGTACCCCAAAGGGGTTACATCCCAAAGCACAGGGTCGCGTAGCGCACCCTGTGAACACCCAAATCCCACCCACCATCCACTATGTCAACCCCGCCCCCGCTGCCCGGCGGCGACGCGCCGCCGCCGCTCCCCGTCGCCACCAAGCCCGCCGAGACGCGCGAGCCGGCGCTCACCAAAGCGCCGCCGCAAGGGAAACTGTTCCCGTGCATGCAGTGCGGGGCGAAGGTCGCGTTCGACCCGCGCGAGCGCGCGCTCAAGTGCCCGTACTGCAACCACACCACGAGTATCGACGACGGCGACACCGGCGAAGTGGAAGAGCGCGACTTCAACGAGTACGCCAGCAAACTCGTGAAGGGCCAAGTGCGCGGCATCGAGGGCCGCTCCACGCAAACCAAATGCACCGGGTGCGGCGCGATGGTGCTGCTCGAAGACAAGGTGCAGACCGACGAGTGCCCGTTCTGCGGCGTCCACTTGGAGAACAAGCCGGAAGCCGTCGAAGGGATGCTGCCGCCGGAGTCGCTGATCCCGTTCGCCGTGGACCTGCGCGACGCCCGCGAGCGGTTCACGGAGTGGCTCGGCAGCCTGTGGTTCGCGCCCACGGAACTCAAGAAGGTCGCCAACCTCGGCCAACTCGCCAGCGTGTACATCCCGTACTGGACGTACGACGCGATGACCTACACGCGGTACCGCGGGATGCGCGGCGACGACTACCAAGAGACCGAGTACTACACCGAGCGCGACGCGAACGGGAACACCGTGCAGCGGTCCCGCACGGTCACGAAGACGCACTGGTACCCGGTGTCCGGCGAGGTGCAGCACTTCTTCGATGACGTGCTCGTGTGCGGCTCCGAGAGCCTGCCGCCCAAGCTCACCGCGAAGCTCGAACCGTGGGACACGAGCGAACTCGAACCGTTCCAAGACGCGTTCTTGGCCGGGCACAAGACCGAGCGCTACGCCGTGGATTTGAAGGAAGGGTTGGTGATCGCGAAGGAGAAGATGGAGCCGGTGATTATGCAACTGATTCGCCGCGACATCGGCGGCGACCACCAGCGCATCGAGAGCACCGACACGAAGTACGTGGGCGTCACGTTCAAGCACTGCCTGCTGCCGGTGTGGCTCGCGCACTACCGCTACCACGAGAAGGTGTACCAGATTCTGATCAACGGCCGCACCGGGAAGGTGGCCGGCGAGCGCCCGTGGAGCGCGATGAAGATCGTCCGGCTGATCGCCATCATCCTGCTCGCGATCGGCGCGATCGTCGCGCTGGTGTCGCTGTTGAGCAACAAGGGCAGCGCCCCACAGCAGCAGCGACAACCGCGGCGCGCGGAGGTGCGCCCGGCGGAGCCGGCGGTGCCGCGCGAGCTGGCGGCGCAGTGGCCCGACGGTCGGGAGCGCGCCGCCCGGCCGCCCGGCGCGGCGGCCCCGCGGTTGCTGCTGTAGCGAACGAAAAAAGGGGCGCGCCGTGCGGCGCGCCCCTCGCGTTTCACGTCCCGTCACTTCGCGGTCCCGTTACTTGCACGGGTCGGCGCAGTGGGCCGGCGGGCACGGGTCGCACGCCAACCGGGTCGCGCACAGGCCGCTGAAGAAGTCGCGGATCGGCTTCGGGCGGCACGGGTCGTTCAGCAGGCTCCGCAGCCCGCCGCCGATCCCGCTGTTGCAGATCGGGCCGCACGACGCGCCGCAGCCCTTGTCGCCACCGCAGCCCTTGTCGCCGCAGCCGGTGCCGCACCCCGGGGCCGCGGGGACGTAGCGGGCCTTCTTCACGATCACGTCGTGGGCCACTTGCACCGGCACCCGCTTGGTGATGGTCGTCGGCACCATCTGCGTGCAGGTGTGCGGCACCCGCACGTTCACCGTGTAGGGCACCTGCTTGGTGACGTGGCGGGCCACCTTCTTGGTGACGGTCTCTTCCTTCATCACCGTGACCTTGGTGGGCACCATGCGCACCACTTCTTCTTCGACGGTGCGAACGACCTTCTCCGGCACGCGGCGCACTTCGGTGACCTGCACTTGGCGGGTCACGTTGTAGGTCACGTCGCGGGCCACTTGGAGCCCTTCCACGAACACGCGGCCCGCGCCGTCGGCGTCGTAGGTCGGGGCGTTCGGGTTCGCGAGCGCGCCGCGCCCGCCGCCGATGATGCCGCCCTTACCGGCGTGGGCCGGGTTCAGGTGCGCGGCGTCCACGTACGCGCCTTGGGCGTTGCGGCGCACGGTTTCCGGCACGCGGACGATCTCCTTCGTCGGCACCATGCGCGTGACCTGCGTCGGCACCTTTTCCACCACCGTCTGCTGCACGTTCTTGGTGACGGTGACGGGCACCTTCTCGCACACCGTTTCGGTGACCTTGCGGGTCACTTGCACGGGCACCTTCTCCGTGACCTTGCGGGTCACGTTCACCGTTTCCGTGACCTGTTCGGTCACCTTGCGGGTGCGGGTCACTTGGCGCGTTTCCGTGTGGGCGGGGGTGCGCACGAGCTTCTTGCGGCAGCCCACTTGCTTCTGCACCGTGGTGCAGGTGCACGGGTCGAACTCGCACTTGAACACCGGCACGTCCACGAGTTGGAGCTTGCCGGGCACGCACACCGTTTCGCACACCGTTTCCGGCACGCACTTGGTGACGCACCGGGTCACGGTCTGCGGCTCGCACACGGTCTTGCAGACGTCCTTCATCACGGTCTCGCACACGTCGCGCGTCACCTTGCGCTGGACGTTCTTGTAGCACGTCTCGGTGACCGGGACGCAGACGGTCTTGCAGACGTCCTTCATCACGGTTTCGCACACCGGCTTGCAGACCGTGCGTTCGCACTCGCGGTACACGGTTTCGCACACCGGTTTGCACACGAAGAAGCACTCGCGGCGCGTGTGCGGGTCGCAGACGGTCTTGCACACGGTGACGGGCACGTCCTTGTAGACGGTCTCGCACACCTGCTTGCACACCTTCGTGCGGCACTCCTTCATCACCGTTTCGCAGTGCGGCTTGCACACCTTCTCGGTGACGTCGTCGTACACCGTTTCGCACACGGTCTTGTAGCAGGTGCGCTGTTCGCACTTGTAGGTGGTGCTCGTCACCGGGCGCATCACCGTTTCGGTGCTGGTGACGTACTGCGTGTGGTACCGCTTCTCGACGACGGTGTCGTACACCACCTGCTGCGCGCACGGGCCTTGCCCCCGCGCGAAGTTGGTTTGGGTGTCGCAACAGCCGCCGGTGCCGGAATACTTGGTGGCCCCGAAGTGCCCGGCCAGTGCGACCGAGCCGAAGCTCAGTACCGCGACCGCCGCCAACCACGGAGCGCCCTTGCGCGTGGACATGTAACGCCTCCTTGCGGGCCGGTGTGTGTCGCGCCGCTCCGCGGCGCGTCCGGTCGGCGCGTCCCCCCTCGGGCGCGCCGGTCCGGGTGAACCGGCCCGGTGCCGGTTCCCGTTCGCACCGACGAGCGCAGTGCGAACGGCCGATTCTTCCTGTACCGCTCGTCTGCGTGGTGTATCGGGCCGCGCGTTCGGGCCGGAACACGGGCGCGGGCCGTACCGGGGCGAATCGCGCGTCGCCCGCGCACTGTTGGGGCGCGCGTACCGGCGGTGTCGCCCGGCGCGGTTGTAGGGCCGCTTCGCGGCGGGAGTGGTCAGCGGATAGCGGGCAGTGGGCAGAAAAGCAGAAGCCCGGTCAGCAGCCCCCTGCTTACTGCCCCCTGCCCCCTGCCCCCTGACCACTGACCACTGACCACTGACCACTGACCACTGACCACTTCCACAAAAGACACGGGCCGGCGTCCCTTTCGGGAAGCCGGCCGGTGGAACGTGTCGGGTTGAAGTGCGGGTGGCGGGCCGGTTCGGAGGCGCGTCCGAGCCGTCGGGGGGAGCGTGATACGCGTGATGCGAAGCCGTCTCGCGGGGCCGGCTGTGTTTTGCGCCGCCGGCGTCGTTCGAAGGCGAAAGAACCTAAAGCAGTCGGCGTGCCAATCGCGCATTTCGCCCGCGCCGGGCCGGCGCGGGAAGCTGCGCGCGAAGGTGCGCGCGACCGGGTAAGCCCTGACGCCCTAGCGGCGCAAGGGAGAGCAACTCGTGCCACCGAGTCGAGGAAAAAGTTACAGGCGCACGGAATTTTTCGGACCGGGGCGCGCGGCGCCCGGTCGCGCCGGTTGTGCGCACTTTTCCGCTTGACAGTGAGAAGTAAAAGTGGGACGTGTGGAGTATACGCATTCGGCGCGCGCCGCGCCCTCTCTCCTACCCGCGGGCGCGCCGACCGGAGGACGCGAAGGCTATGCTTCACTACTCGTGCGACCAGTGCGGTAAGGACCTGAGCGCCGGCGGAGCCGACCGGTTCGTGCTGAAGATGGAGGGCCGCGCCGCGGGGCGCCCGGCCGAACTGACCGACGACGACCTCGACACCGACCACATCGAAGAGATGGCCCTGTTGCTCGAAGAGTTGGAGGAGAGCGGCACCGAACCGGACCTGCCCCCGGTGTGTACCAAACTCCGTTTCGACCTGTGCTCCGCGTGCTTCCGCAAGTTCCTGCTCGCGCCACTCGGCCGCGAAGCCGCCAAGTTCGACTTCAGCCCGAATTAGGAGGGGCGAGGGGCGAGGGGCGAGAGGACAGGGGACAGGGGTCAGAAGGCGGCGTATTGGTTTTAGCCCCGGAGGGGCGGGGGATAATAGCCCGGGTTGAAGCGAGCGGAGCCGAAGGCGCAGCGAGCGCAACCCCGGGTACGCGAGGCGAAAAGCCCAAGCCCCGGAGGGGCGACAGACGAAACACGCAAACGTGGTGTCTGTCGCCCCTCCGGGGCTTGTTGGTCTTACGCGTGCGTGGTACCCGGGGTTGCGCTGCGCTCCACCCCGGGCTAATATCCGCCGCCCCTCCGGGGCTAAAACCAATACGCGGCCTCCTGCCTCCTGCCCCCTGCCCCCTCTCCTACAGCCGTCCGCTCACCGGTTCCACGGTGAACGCGAACGCCTCGCACGACACGAAGCCCGGGAGCGGCAGCGCGGCGCGATCCGTACACGGTCGGTCGTCGATACTGAACCGCAGCTCCGGCACGCGCACGCCGAGACCGTCGCGCGAGCGGTAAATCACCACCGGCGCGGGCACGTCCAGTTCGATGTGCGAATCCGGGCCGGGGCCGAGGATCAGTTCGTTCCCCATCAGCAGCACGCCGTCCACCGCGAGCGGCAACCGGTGCCCGCTTGTGAGTTCCAGCCGCGCCGACGAGCTTACCGCGACCGGCTTGTGAAACAGGAACTGGCAGTTCGAGCCGAGCGTGACGCGGTCGCCGGCCGAAAGGACGGTGCGCTTCGATTCGGTGCCGTTCACGCGCAACTGCCGGCCGCTCTCGATCGCGTACCCTTCCCCGTCGCGCGTCACCTCCGCGTGCGCGCGGGACACGTCCGCGAACAGCGGCACGTCGACCGGGCCGTCGGCGGTGGCTTGGCCGAACGTGACGCGGTTGGCGAGGCACACGAGGTAGCCGCCGACGCCGTCCACCCACAGCAGGAACCGGCGCGGCAACTGCGCGCCGCCGGCCGACGACAGGAACGCGGAGGCGGCCGGGCCGGCGGGTTGCGGGGGCTGCGTGCGGTTGCTGTCCGGGTTCGCGCCGCGGCCCAACGCGCTGAGCGTTTCCATCGCCCCGCCCGCGCCGACGGCCGCGCCGAACGCGCTGGTGCGCACCGCGGAGAGCACGTCCGAGCCGCCGGGCGACGCGCCGTTGGCGTGCGCCGCCGACGGTGCGAGGTCGCCGGCGGCGGGCACGGCGACGGCCCACGCGCGGCCCCGCACGTCTTTGGCTTCGCGGTTCTCCGGCGCGACCGCGAGCACCTCGCTCGCCACGCTCACGGCCTCCCGCCACCGCTTGTGCTCGCCCGCGTCGTGCAGGCGCGCGAGCGCCTCGCGGAACCGCGCGAAGCGCGAATCGAGTTCGGCGCGGAACCGGTCGATGCCGGTGTGCGGTTGCGGCAGCTTCTGTGCGACGCGGTCGGCTTGGTCTTGGGCGCGGAGGAACTCGCCGCGGTCGGCGAGTTCTTCGGCGAGCACCCACTCTTGGGCGGCGGCCTCGAAGCGGTCCAGTTCCGGGAGCCGCACGCCGCGCTCGCGGAGCCGCACGACGTGCGCGACGGCATCGACGGGCCGCCCGGCTTCGAGCATCCCGCGCACCTGCGCGACCGAGAGCTTGGACAGTTCTTGGCGCAGTTCGCCGACGACGCGCTCCCCGGTGTTCAGCCCTTCGGCCGCCACAAGGTCGCGCCACGCGGGTTCGGGGGTGTGCTGGTCGAGCGCGGTGCGCGCGCGGGCGGCGTAGGCGCGCGCGACCTCGCGCGCGAGTTTGAGCGCGCGGCGGTCCCCTTCGGCGAGAAGCGGGCCGAGCGCGCGGTGCGCGTCTTCGGGGCGCTTGGCCGCGACGGCCTCTTGGGCCTGTCGCAGCGCCAACCACGGTGACGACATGGGCACGGTGCGGCGCGGGAGGAACGAAACCTACGTCACAGTGTACCGCGACCCGCGCCGAAGCAGTAGTGCGGAAGTGGGCAGAGCGGACGCGCTTTCTGCGCGGATTGTGCAGTCGGTGCTTGACGAACTTGGGGGAGCGCGTGTTATGGTGGAACGGCTTGCGAGCGCCGCACGGACCGTCCCCGAAGTGGTGCGCTGTGCGGCTCGCCTACTCAGCTACCTGTAGCACCTTGCGGCCGCGAACGGAATCGACTGTGTCCCGATTCTCGTTCCCAAACTCGTGGTGAGAGCCGGATCGAGTTCGTTTCCCAAAACGGTGCCGCGTGCCGTATCGCATGTTGCTCATGTGCGTCCTGCTCAGCACGCCAGCGCTCCTGTCCGCGCGCGACGAACCGCCGAAGGCGGTTCACGCCCTCGAACTGCCGTTTACTGCCCCCGGCGGGAACGTGCGTAACCCGTGGGTTGGCTACAGCCCGAACGGAAACCACCTCGGCGCGCACTATGTGTTCAACGACCGCGAGTGCGTTGCAATCTGGGATACAACTACGGGCCAGTTGCTCCACAAGATCGACACCGGCAAGTTGCCCGCCGGGAAGATGGCCCCGAGGTTCGGTGCGCCACTGGTGTACACCCCCGACGACAAGTACCTCGTGTATTTGACACCGGGCAAAGCCAACTTCTTCGACCTGAGTGATGGCAAACTCGCGCACTCGGCGCGGGTAATGAACTACAACCTCCAAGAAGAGTACTACGCCGCGCTGGTGAGCGCCGACGACAAGATCGTGCGCCAGATCACCTACGGTATGTCGGTCGAGGAAACTTGGCGGATGTCCACCTGTGCCAGCGGGAAGGAACGGAAGTTCATCGACGAGCAGAAACTCTCCTTGCCCGCGGCGCTGGGCGCAGCGGTGTCGCCCGATTTCGCTTCGCTCGCGTGGGTGCCCGGCGCGGGCGTCATCGGCCCCAATCGCGACGCGCCTTACCTTGAAATCCTCGATCTGAAAACGAAGCGCCGGTTCCAACTGCGCGAAGAGAAACCCATGGACGGGCTTGCGTACACGGCACTCGCGTATTCGTCCGACGGCAAAGCCCTTGCCGGTGGCAACGCGGCGGGCGGCGTTGCGCTGTGGAAGCCCACACAGGAAAAGCCGCTGTGGGTGTGGGCCCCGAAAGAGCCGGAGCGCAGCATCGGTGCGCTCGCGTTTTCGGGCGACGGCAAGACACTCGCCGCCGGCACTTACGACCTGAAGGGCAAGCCGAACGTGCTGATTCTTTCCACCGCGAACGGCAAACTCGAGCGCGCGTGGTCCGACAACGACGGGGGCGTGCGGCACCTCGCGTGGAACCCGCAGAAGCGGCAGTTGGCCGTCCTCGGCGGGTTGAAGGTCACGGTCTACGACCTGCCCGCGCCCAAGTAGCGCGCACTTTCACTACACGGTCACGCTCTTCGCCGTGTTGCGGGGCTTGTCCACGTCGCACCCGCACAGCACCGCGATTGCGCCAACCGAGTCGTCACACCGCGGGCTTGCCGCGCGGCCGGGGCGCGCGTACTTCATTTATCGGACCCAGCCGACCGCGGTGGTCGAAGGGGCCGAATCGCTGCCAATCCCGCATCTCTTGGGAGGTACGACATGCGGAAGTGGAACGCGCGGCTCGAACTGGAGCCGCTAGAACGGCGCGACAACCCGAGCGGCTTGAGCGATCTGTGGGACGGGATCACCTACTACGGCGGGGCCGCGTGGGACGGCGTGAAGGAAGGGGCCACGAACATCGCGACCGGGGCGCGGGACGCGGTCGTCGAACTGGTGCGCACCGGCGGCGACGTGATTACGATCTACACGACCGACACGGACAAACTGGACCCGTCGCAACTGAACTCGAAGCTGTTCCAAGGGGCGGCGGCGACCGCGGGCAACCCGCAGGCCGCGGCGCAGTTCGACAACCAACTGGTGTTCGGGATCGCGACGCTGGGTGTCGGCCCGCTGGTACAGTCCGGGGTGAAGGCGACGGAAACCGGCGACTGGAGCGAGTTCTCGCACCAAGCGGGCGGGTTCGGGGTGATGGTGCTGGTGCCCTACGCGGGCGTGAAGGGGCTGAACGCGCTCCCGCCGATGCCAGTTCGGGTGCCGGTGTTCCAACCGTCGGCGGCGCTGGTCACGGCCGACGGGATGCTGGTCGCGGTGCCGGGCGGCGTCGCGTGGGAAACGGTCGCGGTGGTGTCGTTCGCGGTGCCGGTCGAAGCGGCAACGGCGCTCGGCGGCACCGGGGCGGTGTTCGCGGTGGTCGCCAACGGCCCCGGCGGCACCGAACCGGCAACACCGGAGCCGAACGGCGCTCAAGGCGACGCGGCACCGCCGACGAGAGAGGGGCTTCTGGGCGAACTCGCCGAGAAGGGCGTCAAGCACGCACCGGATCAGGTCGTTGCCATCGCTCGGGACGCGAACGGGAAAATCGTGTTCCTCGAACGCGGCAACGCGCGAGCCGGGCTACAGCACATCCTCGACCAACACGCGGCCGACTTCGCACGGCGCGGGATTCCGGTCGAGCAGATCCCGGATGCGGTCATGGCCGCGGCCACTCGGGGCAAACCCGTGGGGGTGCAAGGCACTCGGCCCGTCTACGAGGTCGAGTTCAACGGCCAGACCCACCGCGTTGCGGTTACGGTGGGCGACAACGGTTTCGTCGTCGGTGCCAATCCCGCGAAATAGGAGCGCCGCTCGTGGACCGCACAATCAAGTTGATGGCCGATTACGGCTGCCACCCGCTGTGGGCAGCAGACGGCGACGGAACCCGCAACGTCAGCCCCGAAGAGCTACCACTTTCGGTGGAACTCAGTGCCGCGCTCGCCGCTTGGGCGCGGGCCTTCGACGCGACCCTGAACTCAGACTATCCGCCGGACTCGGGCTTCCGATCCGCCGCCGAGGAGAACGACTTCGACGCGGAAGGGCACCGACTGTGGGCGGAACTGCGAGCCCAACTCGGCGGGGCGTACCGTGTCGTGTACTTCAGCGCGCGCGCATCGCGCCTACTGGAGTGAGGTGGCGTGCGCTACAGCGAGCACCTGCGCTCCGACACCCGCGAGGGCTTGCGCGCCCGCGGGTGGTTCCCCGACCGGCGCGCCGACCTCACCGCGGTCGGCGCGGAGTTGGCGCGCATCGGCATGCCACTGAACCGGCCCGCGCGCACGTTCCTCGAAGAGTTCCACGGCCTGAACTTGCCGACGTTCGCACCGGTTCTCGGCGGGTGCCTGCACGCCAACCCGATCGGGCTGATGACGGACCTGTTGTACCCGGAGTACGCGCCGCACATCGCGCGGTTCCACCCGCGCCCGCTGTGCCCCATCGGGTACGGCGGCGGGTTGTGCCTGTTCGTCGCCGACACCGGCGCGGTGCTGTGGCTGGACGAGCAGTTCCGCTACTTCGCCTACAGCCGGTCCCTCGAAGTGGCCGTGCAGAACATCTTCGAGGGCGGCCCGGCCGACAGCGTGACCGAGTGGCTCTGGATTCCCGACGGGGAAGCGCCGTACGTGGAGTACCCGGCGAACGGCCCACCGCTGGTGACGCCCGCACTGCCCCGCGCGCCACTGTACCCGGCGAACGTGCCGTAAGCGCGCCCGCGCGCCGAACTTCGGCGCGCGGGCCTTCGCTTTATTCCACCGTCACGCTCTTCGCCAAGTTGCGGGGCTTGTCCACGTCGCAGCCGCACAACAGCGCGATTTCGTAGGCGAGCAGTTGGAGCGGGATCGCGGTCACGATCGGTTGCAGGTACTCCGGCACGTCCGGCACCGCGATCACGTCGTCGGCCAGCGCGGCCACCTCGGCGTCGTCGGCGCTGCACACCGCGATCACCGGGCCGCCGCGGGCCTTGATCTCCTGCATGTTGCTCATCACCTTGTCGAACACCGCGCCGCGCGGCACCAAGAACACGCTCGGCGTGTTCGCGTCCACCAGCGCGATCGGCCCGTGCTTCATCTCCGCAGCCGGGTACCCTTCGGCGTGGATGTAGCTGATCTCCTTCAGCTTCAGCGCGCCCTCCAGCGCCCCGGGGTACTGGTACTGCCGACCGAGGTACAGCACGTTCCGCGCGTCCGCGTACTTCGCCGCCACTTCCTTCACGCGTTCGTGGCACTTGAGCGCCTCGCGCACCGCGTCCGGCAGCGCGCGCAGCTCCTCGATCATCCGCGCGCCTTGAATGCTGCTCAGGTGCCGGGTGCGGCCGAAGTAGAGCGCGAGCATCGCCAGCGTACACACCTGCGACGTGAAGGCTTTGGTGCTCGCCACCCCGATCTCCGGACCCGCGTGCAGGTACACCCCGCCGTCCGCCTCCCGCGCGATGCTGCTGCCCACCGCGTTGCACACCGCGAGCGTCGTGTGACCCATGCGCTTGCTCTCGCGCAGCGCCGCCAGCGTGTCCGCCGTTTCGCCGCTCTGCGTGATGGCGAGCACGACGGTGTTGCGGTCCATCGGCGGGTTGCGGTAGCGGAACTCGCTCGCGTACTCCACTTCCACCGGCAAGCGCGCGAACTCCTCGAACAGGTACTCGCCCACCAGCGCCGCGTGGTAGCTCGTGCCGCACGCGGTCATGATGACGCGATCCACTTGGCGCAACTGTTGCGGCGACAGGTTCAGCCCGCCGAAGTGCGCGGTGGCGTCCGCGTCGTCGAGCCGCCCGCGCATCGCGTTCGCCAGCGCCTCGGGCTGCTCGTAAATCTCCTTCAGCATGTAGTGCGGGTACGCGCCCTTCTCCGCGTCCCCGTCGCTCAAGAACCGGCCGATGTCGCTCACGCTCACGCTCACCGGCGCGAGGTCGTGATCGCGCACCTCCCAATCGGTTTCGCTCAGCGCGCACAGTTGGCGGTCGGTGAGGTACACGACCTTATCCGCGAAGCCGGCGAGCGCGTTCGCGTCGGAGGCGAGGTAGGTGCCGTCCGGCCCGACGCCCACCACCAGTGGGCTACCGAGCCGCGCGCCGACGATCACGCCCGGTTCGGCCTTCGCCATCACCGCGATGCCGTAGGTGCCCTTCACCAGCGACAGCGCTTGGCGCACGGCGCTGACGAGGTCGCCGTGGTAGTAGTGCGAGACGAGGTGCGCGAGCACTTCGGTGTCGGTGTCGGAGCGGAACTGCACGCCCTGTGTTTGAAGCGTGTGCTTGAGCGCGGCGTAGTTCTCGATGACGCCGTTGTGAACGAGCGCGATCTCGCCGCGCGTGTCGGCGTGCGGGTGCGCGTTGCGGTCGGTGGCCCCGCCGTGGGTGGCCCAGCGGGTGTGACTGATGCCGTAGCACCCGGGCGCGGGCCTCTCGGCGACGTGCGCGCGGAGCGCCGCGAGCCGCCCGGCCTTCTTGCGGAAGTGCAGCTCATTGCCGGTGCCGGTGACCATCCCGGCGCTATCGTACCCGCGGTACTCGAGCCGCCGCAGCCCTTCCAGCAGCACCGGCGACGCCTCCCGCCGACCCGTGAACCCCACGATCCCGCACATGTGCGCATCTCCGTTGCGAACGGGCGACGGAGTGTACTGCGCACGTGCAGGGTGTGGAAGCCGAAGTGCGGGGGTTCCGCACGGCACTCTGGAATCACGTTCAGAGCGCCGTTACGCTGCTTTGCAGCCGCGGAGCGGCGACCGATTTAGAACTCGGAGGTGTGGGCGGCGTCTCGTGGTGCGCTGCTCTTTGCAGCCCCAGAGGGGCGACCGATTTGTAGCCCGGGGTGCAGCGAGCGCAGCGAGCAAACCCCGGGTACGCACGCGAAACACCAACAAGCCCCGGAGGGGCGACAGAACCGAATCGCCTTCACAACAGGTATTCTTCCTTGTACGCGACGCCGTGTTTCTCCAACAGCGTGCGCAGTTCGTCGGCGTACGACATTCGCTTCTTCGCGTGGTTCGCGCGCTGGTTCTCGATGTACGAACGCACCGCCGGCAGTTGCGAGTGACTCACGGTAAACGCGCCGTACCCGCCCTGCCACCAGAAGTCCGCGGCGCGCGGGAACGTGTCGTGAACCCAACCGGACGACGCGGCTTTGAGGTCGCGGAGCACGTCCTTGAGGGCCGGTTCTTGGCGCAGCGAAACGAGCAGGTGAACGTGGTCTTCGAGGCCGCCGATTTGTTGCGGGGTTCCGCCGAGGCCGCGAATTGTGCCCGCGAGGTATTCCCACAGCCGCGGTTCGATGTCCGGCGTGATCGCGGGCGCGCGGTTCTTGGTGCTGAAGACGAGGTGGTAGTGCAGGCACACGTATGCTTGCGACACGCGGCACCGTGGGGTTCTGTCGCCCCTCCGGGGCTTGGGGTTATGGTGGTTCGCGTACCCGGGGTTTGTTCGCTCCGCGAACTGCACCCCGGGCTACAAATCGGTCGCCGCTCCGCGGCTGCAAAGGCACTCTCACTTCCTCGCGTCGCGGACCGTCTCAGGCGTACTGCAATCGGTCGCCGCTCCGCGGCTGCAAAACCCACCTCGCGGTTCAACGAAACCCATCGCAGTGCGCGCCGCCTACGGTTCCTCGTCCCACGCGGTGGGGCGCGAGGCCGGTTGCGCGGTCGGTTCCTTACGTGTGCGCACGACCGGCGTGCCCTGAAGTTCCGATTCGGGGCTGGCGGCGCTCGCGGTGCGCGGGGCCGGCGCTTCCGGCAGCGCCGCGCGCGGTGCGATCTGTGCGCGCGGTTTCGGCGGCTCCTTCGCCACGGTTGGGGGCGCGTCTGGTGCGCGAGACGACAGCACGCCCGCCACGATCACGCCCAGAACGCCCGCCAGCATCCCGAACTTCGCGTCGTTCGTCATCGGCCACCCTCCAATACCCTTTCGTTCAATATCCGCGCGAAATCGCGCCGCGGAAGGTTGACTTGAAGCCGTTCGCGGAAAACGCTCTGTGCTTCCCCGCGGCGCGCGGCGCAGGTCGCGCGCGCCGCACCGTCGGCACAGCTTCACTGACCGGAGCGCGCGAATGGAGTGGTTCCCCGGGGTCGTCGCACTCCTCGCCGCCGCCGGCGCGGTCGCTCTGGTCGTGAAGGGGTGGGACGTGCGGCTCGTGCTGCTCAGCGCGGCACTCGTCACCGCGTGCGCCGCGGGCACCGTGCCGGTGGTGCTGCGCGAGTTCCTTGCGACGTTCTCGAACGAGAAGTTCGTGGTGCCCATCTGCACCGCGATGGGCTTCGCGTACGTGCTGAAGCACACCGGCTGCGAACGGCACCTCGTGCTGCTGCTCATCCGCCCACTGCGGCGCGTGAAGTTCCTGCTGGTACCGGGCGTCGTGCTCGTCGGGTTCGTGGTGAACATCCCGCTCATCAGTCAGACGAGCACCGCGGTGTGTTTGGGGGCGGTGGTGGTGCCGCTGATGCGCGCCGCGGGGTATTCGCTGCCCACCATCGGCGCGTGCCTGCTGTTGGGCGCGTCGGTGGGCGGCGAACTGCTGAACCCCGGCGCGCCGGAGTTGCTCACGGTGTTCTCGAAGACCGGCGTTTCTACCACTGAGCAAGCGCGCTCGTACCTCCCGCCGCTCGTGTTCACGCAACTCGCGGTCAGCACGCTCGTGATTTGGGCAATGAGCGCGTGGTGGGAGCGAAAGGCAGAAGAACCTACCCCCCCGGCTCCCCTCCCTGAAGGGAAGGGGGAGAGTCGTCTCGCTGCGCTCGACGAACCAGAACCCGCTTTGTCTGCGCCCGCGAGCGAAGCGAGCGGTGACTCCCCCCTTCCCTTCAGGGAGGGGGGGCCGGGGGGGGTAGGTGAACCCGCCGAACCCGAACCCGAGCGCATCAACATCCTCAAAGCCCTCGTGCCGCTGGTGCCGCTGGTGTTGCTGTTCGCGGCTGCGCCGCCGTTCAGCGTCATCGACATTCCGGACGCGTGGGTGATCGCGCGGAAGGCCGACGGCACGCGCGACCCGGCGTACAGCAGTCGGCTCATCGGGCTGGCGATGCTCGTGGGCGTGCTGGTCGCGGCGGCGGTCACACCGAACAAGGCCCGCGATTGCGTGAAAGAGTTCTTCAACGGTGCGGGCTACGGGTTCGCGAACATCGTGAGCCTCATCGTCACCGCGACGTGCTTCGGAAAGGCCATCGAATCGGCGGGCGTCGCTCGCGCGCTGGGCGAACTGATCGCACGCGCGCCGGAACTGATGCAACCGCTCGCGGCGCTGGTGCCGCTGGCGTTCGCGGCGCTGTGCGGCTCCGGGATGGCGAGCACGCAAAGCCTGTACGGGTTCTTCCACGCCCCGGCGGAAGCGCTCGGCCTGAACCCGGTGGATGTCGGGGCGCTGGTGTCGCTTGGGAGCGCCGCGGGCCGAACGATGTCGCCGGTGGCGGCGGTGGTGCTGATGTGCGCGTCGCTGACCGGCGCGAACCCGTTCGCGCTGGCGAAGCGCGTGGCGGTACCGCTCTTAGCGGGCATTGCGGTGGTGATCGTGCTGCGTGTGCTGCACGTCTTGTAGCGATTTCGCCCGTTGACTTGATGTGAACGAGCGTATAAAATCCGTTCGGCCGGCGCGAACTTGCGCTTCGGTTTAGGGCCGTTCGTTCGCACGCGCGAACTCGATGGGCGGCGCGAGACGACGCGAAATCGGCAGCGCACGAACGGGGAGGGGGTAGCGCGCGGAAGTTGGCAGCCTTGGCAGCCTCGCCCCCCGGAGCCCTCGAAAATGCAAGGATTTCTAGGCGCATTTCTCCGCGAAGCGAGGCTGCCAACTGGTGGCAGTCTCACCCATCCGGGGCCACTTGGCAGCCTTGCTCCGCCGGCGCAGTTCGGCTTGACAGCGCGGCCCGCGGCGCGCGACCCTGCGCCACTGCCCCCCGCGGAGGTTGCACGGATGCGCATCTGCTTGTACGAAGACCGCCGCGCCGCGGACCTGTACCCGCTCGCACTCACGCGACCGGCCTCGGACCTGCTGTGCGGGCTGAGCACGCTCGGCGAGAAGCAGGCGCGGCACTTCGGGTCGAGCGCCGTCGGCTACCTGTGCCGGCCCGCGCTCGCGCCGCTGCTACGCGCCCGCGGCGCGCCCGCCAACGACCCCACGTGGCTCCGCGCCGCGCCCGCGGTGCTCGTGAACGCGCGCTGGCTGCCGCCGGCGCAGCCGCAGTTCGGGCCGTTCGTCGAAGGGCCGCACGTCGCGCTCGCCGGCGGCGAGATCGCTTACGCGGTGCTCGACCAGAAGCGCCTGCAAGCCGTTTCGCCCGGCACCGTCGAAGAGTGCCTCCGCGACTGGGCGCAGACGCTCCCGGCGCGCGCCGCCGGCGGAACCGTCATTTCGCGGGCGTGGGAACTGATCGACCGCAACGGCGAGGAGATCAGCCGCGACGCCGACGCGCTGTGCGACCCGGCCGACGCCGGCCTGCACCCGAACGCGCTCGCGCTCGTCGGCCCGGCCGACCGCCTGTTCGTTCACCGGTCGGCGACCGTCGATCCGATGGTGGTCGCCGACACGACCCGCGGCCCGGTGATCGTGGGCGAAGGCGCGCAGATCGGCGCGTTCACGAAGCTCGAAGGCCCGTGCTTCGTCGGCCCGCACACGCACGTTCACGGGGCGCGGATTCGCGGCGGCACGAGCATCGGCCCGCACTGCCGCATCGGGGGCGAGATCGAGTGCAGCGTGATTCTGGGCTACTCGAACAAGTACCACGACGGCTTCTTGGGCCACAGCTACTTGGGCGAGTGGGTGAACGTCGCCGCCGGTAGCGCCACCGCGGACCTGCGGTACGATTACGCGCCCGTGCGGGCCGCCCTGCCCTCCGGCGACGCCGACACCGGGCGCATGAAACTCGGCGCGCTGATCGGCGACCACGCGAAGACCGGCTTGGGCGCGCTGCTGGACGCGGGCACGGTGCTGGGGCCGTTCGCTCAAGTGGTGCCGAACGGCACGTTCGCGCCGCGCACCGTCCCGGCGTTCCACCGGGCGACCCCGAAGGGGGTGACGGAACTAGACGCGGAGAAGGTGCTGAAGGTGGCCGACGTGGTGATGCGCCGCCGCGGTCGCGCGCTGACACCGGAACTCGAAGGCGCGTACCGGGCGCTGCTGGGTGCAGTGGCGAAAGCGGACCCCGCACCGGTCACGCTCCCGATTCGCAAGAGCGCGTGACGAAACGGTGACGAACCACCGGCACCAACCTTGAGTAGCGCGCGACACGCGGGTAAGGTCATATTTATGAGCTTGCGCCGCGCAATGAGCAGGCGGCAAACGCGCGCAATCGAATCCCAAGTTCGGCCTCAGCTCCGAGCGTTCGCCAGTCGATGAGGTCGCGCGATGGAAGCATTCTCCGGGGCGTGGCGACTAGGCCACTGGTCCGCCGTCTGGGCCGTGGAGTTCGAGGGGCCGGCAGACGAGTTCCTGTACCAAGACCCCGGCCGACCCACTCGCCCGTCCCGAAGACGACGGGGAGGTTCGGGGCAGCACGCTGACCATCGGTCTTGATGGCAGCTTCTCCCAAGCCGGGAAGTGCGACCGCCCGGTCCTGACGTATGACGAGCACGGCATCCAAGTGTCGGGGATGGCCGGGTTCGGCGGTATAGTACGTGAGGACAACGGGCGAGGCTACCTGCTCACCGCTGCGACAGCGGGCCGGCTGCGATTGGACGACGGGGACACCCGCATCTGTGACTCGGCACGTGTTGTCGGGGGGCGACTGGTCCGCACGATTTGCGTCATCACCGATGAGTGCTACGGCGACCGGGTTGTCTTGGTCTACGACCGCTCGTAAGCCCGGCCGAATTAGGCGCTGCAGCAGACTGCCCCGCCTGTAGGTTTCTGGTGACCACAACTCACACGGCGGGGCCGCTGCTGAGCGTATTGTTCGGCCGCAGAGAGTACAGCGGATGGGTAGCGAAGGCTGTACGCCGATTGAGGTGGGCGAAGTCCTGAAGTTGCGCGACTACGATCTGGCAGTACGGTGCCTTGAAGTCATTCGTTCGCACCTGCCGTCCATCCTTCCCGAAGGGTTCAGGCATCGGGTTGAAGTTATCCCGCTTTGCCATCATCACCCGTCGAACTGCTACCCGGCGTTCGGAGTCTTTGGAGACGGACAGAGTGCGGAAGTGGACGTCGCCGATTCGCGGATCAACGCTTGGGCTGCGGCGCGGGGGCTCGACTGGTTGATTGCGGAGAGTAAATCGGTCGCAGCGCCGTCTTGGGACAGCATCCGCGCCGGTCAACGGTATGCCGAACCGATCGCGGCACCTGAACCGGCCGCGTAATTTGATTCCCGTTGCTCAGTGTGCGTCGTTGTAGCCGGTTACGATCTCGGCCGAGCGGGTGAGGTTGAGGTTCGGCCGCAAAGGGGGGGGGCGCGGATGTGGAAGCGCGGTTCGGTGCTGTGCGGAGCCTTCGCTCTGACGTGGGCGCTCTTCATGCTCGACGGCCCCGGCATTCTCACCGGGCGCGCGCGGACCAGTATCGGAACCGTCTCGGGTCCGGACCTGAATGGGCCGTCCGAGTACCGGGGGCTGATCACTTACGCGGAGAAGACCGACGTTTACGAGAACATGCAAGTTGTCAGCGCGGTTTGGTCTGTCAACCCGCGCGGTCTGGTGGGAACGGTCGTGCTGACCGCGGCGGTGTGGGGCGTCGCCGTGTGGTTGGCAAGAAGCAAGCGCATTGGGGCCGATGCAGTGCCCACGCGCGAGCACCGGAAGGGTGCTGAACCAAGCGCTGCACCAGACCCGGCCGCGTAGTTTGTATGTGCTGCTCGCCAGAAAGTGCTGGTCGCGTCGGGTACGTCGTTCAGCAGACGCGGGCCCGGTGTTCTTCAGCGGATCCGAACTGTAGCGTGGCGTTGAGATTGGCTGAAGCGGGGCACCATGAACGAATCCCGATTGCCCGTCGGTGAGGCCCGAGCCGATTCCAAGGCAGTTGATCGTCCGTTTCCACCTCTCGCGGCGGCCCCGCTCGGCTACAACCGCTTCGACCCGAGTGACGTCGTCGGCTGGCGAACCGCGTTGGATGCGTACGGGTTCGTGGTTCTCGCCAACGTGCTTTCCGCGAACGAGGTCGCCGTCGCGACCTCCCTCCTGTGGGACTATCTCGAAGAGCGCATCGAAGGCGACCGAAGCGACCCGGGCACGTGGGCCGCGTGGCCGAGCGAGTCGTACCGCTACGGCATGATTCAGCACGACGGCACTCACTGCGACGGCGTGTGGTACCTGCGGGGGCTGCCCGGCGTTCGAGCGGCGTTCGCCAATCTGTTCGGCACCCCCGATTTGCACGTCTCGTACGACGGATTCCCGGCCGTGCGCCCCGCCCCGGCCGTCGGGCCAACGAAACGCGACTGGTATCACATCGACCACTCCTTCGACCGCCCCGGTCGCTGGCTCGCTCAAGGACTGATCGCGCTGACGCCGTCCGGTGCGGACGATGGCGGCTTGGTCGTCTGGCCCTGCTCGCACCACCGCTTCGCCGACCGCTGGGGAACGGTGCCGAACGAAGGTACTCTCACCACGATCCTGAGAGACTTTGAGGTGGTGCAATCGTATCCCGGTGCCGAGTTGCCGCGGGATATCGCGGGCTTGGGGCCGGTGAAGGTTTCCATGCAGGCGGGCGATTTGGCTTTGTGGGACTCGCGGACCGTCCATTGCAACGCGCCGCCGGGGCCGATCCCGAACCGTGCCCGGAGCGTTCCCGCACTCGCGGACCTGTTAGCCGCGTTTCCGGCCCGCGTGCCGGAGAGCGAAACGTGGTCAGCGCTTCCCCTGTGTGCCGAGCCGATTTCGGTGGGTTGTGCGTGCGATCTGTGTCAGGGGCGGATCGCCCTACGGCCTTCGAGTCCTCTCGCCCGGCTGGGCGCGTACGTCTGCTGTCAGCCGGCAACGCAGACGGCGGCCGATGCGCGGGAGCGCGAGGCGATGCTCCGCGCGCGAGCTTGGACCGGGCACGCTCCGTTTCGGGTCGTGGGGCCACAGGAAACGAGCGCGGAACCGCTCCCGAGCGCGGTCGCGAATTGCGGCATTCGCCGGGCCTTGGCAGGGGTGCCCGGCGGCGCGACAGCGGACGGCGCGTAGGTTTTCGAGAGGCCAAGTTCACTCGACCTGCCCGCGGGTGAATTGGGCCGGTCAACTTGCCGGCGTGTGGTCGGCGCGGTTCAACCGCCGCGGGCACTCACTTCTTGTCGACGGGGATTTTGGTGGTGCCGGCGAGGCTGGCGCTGGCGCTGGCGCGAGTGGCGCGGATGCGCTCGAGCAAGTTGTTGCGGGCGATAGCCGCGGGGTCTTGCGGGCCGAGCGGGGCGGGCGTCGGAACCGGGGCCGGGGTTTGCGTGTCGGTCGGCGTCCCCGCGGCCTTCTCCTCGGGCGCGGTCAACCGGTCCTCGGCGTCCACGAACCCGGTTTCGCCGTACATCTGCTTCAGTTCGCTGTACTTCACCACGCGCTCGAGCCGGATGTACGAAATCTCCTCGTAGGGCACGAAGAACCCGCGGCCCTCGTCGGTGGTGCCGCCCTCGCGCCCGCGGAACACCAGATACAGCGGCTCGTAGCGGGCGATCATATCGATCGAGAGCACCGCGCCGTTGCGCAGAATCAGGTTCATCTGCGCGTGGTACACCTCCGGTACCACTTTGAACATCTCGATACACTCTTCGCGGCGCATGCCGGGCCTCGGTTCGGAATTCGGTTACGCGCGCTTCAGTTCGAGCACGGTCGTCGGGTTGGTGAGCCGGCGGTACAGCCACACCTGCGACGCCGCGGCCGCGCACCCGCCGAGGCCACAGATCCAGCGCCAGTCCATCCAGCCGAGCAAGCCCTCGATGGGCGTCTTGGGAATGCTGGTCGAAACGCCGAGTTGGTCCGGGGGCGGCGGGGCGTTCCGCATGGCGGCGCGGGCCGAGGCGAAGTCCTCGAACACGCTGAGCAGAATCACCAGCGCCGCGGTCGCCAGCAGCGCGCCGAACAGCAGGCCGAGCGGCCCGCGGGCCAGCGCCCAGAAGTCGCGCCGGCCGTTCGCGGCCTTGAACCCGTCGCCGAGCCGCCGCCACAGTTTCGTGAACACCGCGTCGGCCACTTCCGCGCTCTCGAACGTGACCGACGCGCGGCTGGTGCGGATGCCGTCCTTCACGTATTCGACGAAGAGCGTGTTCGTGGGCAGGTGCAACCGAACCCGGCGCACCGCGGCGAGGTCCACAACGATGGCGAGCGGACCGAGTACCTCGTCGAGGTCGTCGTAGGCGGCGGCGACGAGCAGATCGGGTTTCGGCGGGCCGGCGAGCGGCGCGAGGTGCAACCGCTCGTGCGTGAGGACCACGACCGAGTGCGACTTCACGTCCGGGTGCGCCCAGACGCGCCGCCGGTTGGAACCGGGGAGGGTCGCTTCGGTACCGGGATCGAGCGCGGGCATGGGGGCGCGTGAGTAGGCAGGCGCACAGCGCCGGACGGCTGCCCAACAGTAGAACGGAGACGCGGGGCGGTCAAATGCGGGCGCGTCAGGCGGACGGCACGCGGTCGCCTTCGAGCACGGCGCGCACGACTTGGTCTTGGCGGAACGGTTTGAACAGGACGTGCCGCATCCCGTCGGCCCGGGCCTTAACGATGGAATGGGCCGCGTCGTAGCCGAAGCCGGTGGTGAGCGCGACCGGCGCGCCCGGGCACGCGGCCCGCAGGCGGCGGTAGCAGTCGTAGCCGCCCGAATCCGGCGGCTTCACTTCTTGGAAGATCGCGTCGTAGGTGCCGGCCGCGGCCAGAGCGATGCCGTCTTCGGCGGTACCGGCGGTTTCGGCCGTCGCGCCGAGGCGCTCCAAGAGCAGGTGCGCTTGCCGCCGCAACCGCTCGTCGGATTCGACCACGAGCACGCGCCGCCCCGCGAGCGGCTTCTCGCCGGTCGCGGCGTCCACGAGCTCGCGCCCCACCCGCGAAACGCCGGCTTGCACCTGCCGCGCGGCGTCCAGCACGCGGCGCAACCGGGCCGCGGCGTCCGGGTCGGTGGCGCTCACGCGGGCCAGAACCGCGCTCGCCCCGGCGAGCACTTCGTCCAGCGGGAGGGCGATTTCTTTGTTGACGGCCTCGATGCTCTGCCCGGCGGTACACACCTGCTGCGCGCTGAGCAGTTCGAGCGTGTGCAGCGCGGAGGCGATCTCGCGCGAGAACAGTTCGGTGAACTGCAAATCGTCGGCCCCGAACCCGTTGACGTGCGGGCTTTCGACGTTCAGCGTGCCCACCACCTCGTTCCGGTACTTGAGCGCGACCGTCATGGAGCTGCGCGCGCCCTCGGCCCCGGCGATGTAGTGCGGGTCGCTCGCGGCGTCGCGGCACAGGTAGCTGGTGCCGGTAGCGGCGACGAGGCCGGTGACGCCGTTCCCCTCGGCGCGGGCGAACAGCACCCGCCCCGCGGCCTCCGGCAGCATCCCGTCTTCGAGCAGCGGTTTCAGCTCGCCGGTTTTGGGGTCCAGCAGGCGCACCTCGATGGTGTCGTAGTGCAGCACGTCGTGAATCGCGCGCCGCAGGTTCGCCTTCAGTTGGTCGACGCGCGCCTCGACGTTCATGTCGGTCAGTTGGTCGGCGTCGAGTCCGGCGAGGGTGCGGCCGGCGGTGTGGAGCGCGTCGAGTTTCTGCTGCTGGAGCACCTCGGCTGTCACGTCGCGCAGCATCACGACGATCGCGGAGACGGTCCGGTCGGCGTTCAGTGCCGGGCGCACGTCGGCGTCGAGGAAGGTCCGATCCGGGCCGGTCGTGCGGTGCAGCCGAAGCGCCGACGGCGCGCCGGCGCGGGCCGGCGCGAGCGGGTCGTTCGTGTGGTCGGTGGGGCTGGCGCGTTCGACCGAGACGCGGTCGCAGGCGAGCGAATCGAGGAACGGGCGGCCCACCGGTTCGCCGCCGGTCCACTCGCGGTACACGTCGTTCGCCCAGTACACGACGCCGTCGGGGCGCAGCACCGCGAGCCCCTTCTCGATGTGCGCGACCACGAGTTCGGCCCGCGCGAGCCGGGCCAACAGGTCCGCACCGGCCGGCACCGATTCCGCGTCGGCGCGCGCGGCGTCCTGCAGCGGTTGGGGGCGGTCGGTCACGAGTGCTCCGAGTTCGGTGGCGCGATTTCGGAATTATACGCACCAGAGTTGTGCTCCCACAAGCGCGCGCCGTGCGGTAGACTGGCAAACGGGGTGAAGACATGACGGTTACATCGGCTACGCTGCTGGACCGGCTCCGCGACCCGCGCGACGCGGAGGCGTGGAACCGGCTCGTCGAGTTGTACACGCCACTCATTCGTTCGTGGAGCGAGCGCTTGAACGTGCGCGGGGCGGACGCCGACGACCTCGTGCAAGAAGTCATGGCAGTCGTGGTGCGCCGGTTCCCGGAGTTCGTTCACCCCGAGAAGCCCGGGGCGTTCCGCGGCTGGTTGCGGGCCATCGCCGCGAACTGCGCGCGTACAGTATGGAAGGCGCGCAAGGTGAAGCCGACCGCGCCCGGCGGCACCGACTTCGGCAGCTACCTCGCGCGCCTCGAAGACCCGAACGACGACCTGTCCCGTGCGTGGGAGCGCGAACACGACCTGCACGTCACGCGCAAACTGCTCGACCGCATCCGCCCCGAATTCGAAGCGAAAACGTGGGAGATGTTCGCGCGGTTCGTGCTGGACGGCCTCTCCGCCGACGAAGTGGCCGAAGAGGTGAGCGGCACCCCGAACGCGGTGTACATCGCCAAATCCCGCGTGCTCGCGCGATTGAGGCAGGAGGCCGGCGGGCTGCTGGGATAGTGTTCGGCTCAGCCATTGGAGGGCGAACAGTGGACGGAACACGACGGGACACGCGAGTTGCCGTAAAGGTGAGTGCGGTGCTTTTCGGAGCGGCCGTTGCGATCTGGCAGATTTGGTATCCGGGCCGCTCTTTCGAGCGGGAGCGTTGGTTAGACGAGTCGCTGATGGTCGATGGTGTGCGCCACCGTATGGCGGTTCGCTTACTCGCCCGCGACACTTTGATTGGCCGCACTCGCGAGGAGGTAATTGAACTTCTCGGCCCGCCGGTTGAGAGAGACGAAACGGACATCTTGGTCTACCAACTTGGTCCCAACCGTTCGCCGTTTCCTGTTCCGGCGATGGACAGCGAATGGCTATCGGTGATCCTCGGTGCAGACGGCCGGGTTCTCCGATGCAAACTTTGGGAAGACTGAGAACGACAGGCTTTGGCGCGTTGCGCTGTCGCGCGAATTCCCTTCTCGTAACTGCGAAACACCAAATACCAAACACGAAACAGCAAACACGAAACACCCGCAAAGACAGATCGCCCGTTCCCGTGCCATCATTGGGGTGTGAGCCGCCTGTGCGGAGTGCCAACCATGGCCGTTGCGACCTGCCCCAGCGCCGAAACCCTCGCCGCGTTCGCGCGCGGCGACCTCACCGACACCGACCTCGCGTGCGTGTCCGAACACATCGGCACGTGCGGGGCGTGCTGCGCCGCTCTCCGCGGCGTGCCGCACGATTCGCTCGCGGAGTTGGCCCGCGCCGCGGCGCTCGAACCGCCGACCGTGAAAGCGGAGATCGAGCCGCACATCGAGCGACCCGCGGGCCGCGTCACGGTCGGCATCCCGGCGGGCTTCGAGGAGCACCCGCGGTACCGCGTGTTCGGCGCGCTCGGCGCGGGCGGTATGGGCACCGTGTACAAGGCCGAAGACCAACTCATGGGCCGCGTGGTCGCGCTGAAGGTGGTCAGCGCGCACCTCACCGCGAAGCCCGGGGCCGTCGCGCGGTTCCGCCGCGAGATTCGCGCCGCCGCGCAGCTCAAAGACCATCACATCGTCACCGCGTACGACGCGGGCGAAGCCGGCGGCTCGCACTTCCTCGTGATGGAGTACGTCGAAGGCGACAGCCTCGACCAGCTCGTGGCGAAGAAGGGCCCGCTGCCGGTGAACCTCGCGTGCAACTTCGTGCGCCAAGCGGCGCTCGGGCTGAAACACGCCGCCGACAAGGGCATGGTTCACCGCGACATCAAGCCGCAGAACCTGATGGTCACCAAGGGCCGCGTGAAGATACTGGACTTCGGGATCGCCCGCTTCGTCAGCACCGACGAACGCGACGTGCCCGCGGACCGCCCCGAGTTTGGCGCGGCCAACAAACCCGTCGACGACGGGGAGACGAACCCGAACCTGTTGATGGGCTCGCCCGACTATCTTTCGCCGGAGCAAGCGAAGAACTCGCACACGGTGGACGCGCGCAGCGACCTGTATTCGCTGGGCTGTACGCTGTACTACCTGCTGACCGGGCGCGCGCCGTTCGGCGGCGCGGAAGCGCTCATCGACAAATTGCTCGCGCACACGACGCAAGAGCCGCCCCCGGTGCGCGCCGCGCGCCCGGAGGTGCCCGAAGCGCTGGTGAGCGTGCTCTCGAAGATGATGGCGAAGAGTGCCGACGACCGCTACCAGACCGCGCACGAGGTCGCGGCGGCGCTACTGCCGTTCACGCGCTCGGAGGCCGCGGAGCCGCAGTTCGAGATCGTAGAAGCGCTGCCGGTGGTGTCGCCCCCGGCGGTCACGCCGGCCCCGGTGCTGCCGCTGTTGCTCGCGGACGAATCGGTGCCGAACGGCCCAACGTTGGCCGAAGCGCCGAAGCCGCGCAAGAAGAAGAAAGCGCGCCCCAGTTGGGCGCGCCGGCACCGCCCGAAGTTGATCGCCGCGGGCGCGGTTTTGCTGGCGCTGATCGTGCTCGCCAACGGCAAGAAGAAAGACGCAGAGAAGCCCAACAAACCGGACCCGGTGACCGCGAAGGCCGACCCGAAGGCGGTTCAGCCGCCCGCGAACGACAAGGGGGCGAAGGCGCGCCCGAACCCGTGGATCGACGGCAAGGGCAAGGCGGTGCTGTTCGTGGTTCCGAGCGACGGCGTGTTCGTGCCGGACTACCAACCGGTGCGCCGCCGCTTCATGGAAGCGGGCGTGGCGGTGAAAACCGCGAGCGGCGAAGGCGGGGTCTCGAAAGACATCAACAACCCGAACGGGTCGGGCGTCGCGGTCGATCTGTCGTTCCGCGACCTGCGCCAAACGGACTGGAAGCAGTTCGACGCGCTCGCGTTCTTCGGCTACAAGTGCGACGAATACGTTGGCCCGCACCCGAAGGGCGTGACCGCGGGGCAGCTCATCAAAACTGCATTCGACGCGGGCAAACCGGTGGGCGGCATCTGCGTGGGCGTGGGCGTGCTGGCCGAACACGGCGCTCTCGTGAACCGCGACGCCTCGCGCCCGCCGCAACTGGAGAAAGACTGGCCGCGCCTGTTCGGGCCGTTCCGGCGCATCAACTGGAAGCGCGAGGGTGTGGTGGTGGACGGCAAGATCGTAACCGCGGCCGGCCCCGAAGACGCCGTCGTCTTCGCCGACGCCCTACTGAAGCTCATGGGCGCGAAGTGAACGGCGAGCGGCGCGTCCCCCGCCGGACGCGCGCCGCGGCGCTGGCATCAAGCCCGAGCACCGAAGTACGCGGCGACGGCGGCGATCTGCATCCCTTCCCACACTTTCAGCGTGTCTTGGCTCACCTCCATGTTCGGCAGGATCATGTACTGGAACACGGTTTCGGCGAGCAGGAGCAGAATCGCGATCACGCCCACCCACGCCCGGAGCGTGACGAACATGTGCGAGTGTCGGCCCAACAGGAACCGGGAAATCAGCGCCACGCCGAACCCGCCGGCGAGGCACCCCAACAGCGCCGGCCACTGCACCACGTCGTCCGGGGAGGGCGTCAGGCGCTTTGCGGCCAGCGCCGGGTCGCGGTAGATGGCGAAGGCGACTGCCGCGAGGCTCCCGCCCACGAACAAAACCTTCATGAGCCACGGGAGGAAGTGCTGCTTCTCTTGGAACGGGTGCGACGCGAACGCGAGGAACACGAGCGTGAGCAGGAAGAAGTGACCGAGCGGCGCGCGGATGGGCGAATCCGCCGGGAACATCAGCAGGATCCAGAAGAACGAGCAGATGAGGACCGACAGA
>Ga0169931_10001634_pt1 | contig 36911 bp, 32 predicted proteins | sample Kivu_15m_20L_FD_129675 | JGI IMG/M metagenome (GOLD analysis project Ga0169931, IMG submission 129675) | Freshwater microbial communities from Lake Kivu, Western Province, Rwanda to study Microbial Dark Matter (Phase II) - Kivu_15m_20L... | ecosystem: Environmental > Aquatic > Freshwater > Lake...
AAAGCCTTAGCTGACAAGCATTACAGGCGAGACAGAGCCATGAAACGCTCTCGATCGCCTCAAACCCTTGCCATAAGAGGATTTGAGCAGCATCCAGACAAACTTTTGTCAGTCAATCAGGGTTTTGCCTATGGGAAGCCTACAGATCTCAACGTGAGGTTTATCTGGGTAAGATGATCGATGTTGACCGATTTAGGGTCGGGCTTGGTAGCCCAATAATTCGTCCCTGCTGTTGTGATTTAGATTAGATGACCTAGGCCTAGGCTCCAATCAGCTTTTGTGACAACCCCATGGCCGATTTATTCCAGGTGGGCTGCACTTTTCTGCCAAGGGAAAGGTCATTTTCGGTAGGTTTAGGCCCAAAAACTAACCCATGGGTTAGCCCACAATTCACGGCTGTTGACTTGCCATACCAGAGCGCCCTGGCGCTAAAAGTAACGGCAAAAAGCAGTAGAAACCCTCTCACGAAGTAGGTTACCCAGGTAGCACGCCTAGGGTTGTCCTCTGAGTTAGGCGGTGCTTTGGATAGGAGCGATCGCCCCTCAGGGCCAGGCTTTGGTGAGTTTGGCATGATACTACCCAGGCATATTAACTGCGGCACTTCGAACTCTGTGCTGTGTGAAATAGCCAATGGTCAATGCCCAGCCAGGACTAGGGAATTGTTGGCGGTTGCTAAGGTGGCTGCGTCGATGAGCTAAATCCTACTTAAGTGATGAGTAAAAGTCAAGTTGAATCTATTTAAGTGCTGAAGAAGGCGTGAGTATTAGCTTTTTGACAGCATAATGCCTGGGTTTCGCCTGGCTTGAGTAGAATATAACTATCCTTCAATGATGGAAGCATTTGCTATGGCTAAGCCTTCCCTGCGGAGCACGTCCCAGGGTGTTGAGGTCGCCAGTCAGGCTCTGACCCGCGCCGGTTGGACTCAGGCTCACCTGGCCGACCTGGTGGGTTGTAGTCGGCAGCCCATCACCCACTTCTTTAAGGGAGAGGCGATTTCCCAGGTCATCTTTATGCAGGTGTGCGATCGCCTCAACCTTGACTGGCAGGCGATCGCCGGTCTGGCAGAGCCTCCGACTATGGCCCCTAGATCATCGATAGCCCCTGCTTTGGGTGCCCCCCAACTCGGTCTCGACACCCTGGTGCAAACCCTGCGGCAGCAGGGTTATGACAGCATTCGCGAGCGCTGTGGCACCATGCGAGTGCTGGATATGTCGCACCCCGTCGAGGTCAACGATATCTATACCAGCGTCAACATCCTGGAGCAGATCACCGGTCATCAGTACAAGCAGGTGGATGATCTGCTGCACAACTGCGATCGCGAGAATTTTGAGCGACTGGGGTTAGGGGCGATCGCCGAGAAGCGCATTCCTGCCCTTGAAGCGGTACAAACCTACAAAAAACTGATTATTCTGGGTAAGCCTGGGGCGGGCAAAACCACCTTTCTGAAATATTTGGCTATCCAGTGCAATGAAGCAAAATTTGAGCCAGACTGCCTGCCTATTTTTATTACCCTCAAAGACTTTGCTGAATCCCAGCACAACCCCAGCTTATTGACCTATATGGCCACTAGCGCTGGCTATGACCTCCCCGTCGAAACCGATGACAGCAAATGGTTAGACGGTTTAAATCAAATTCTTGGGGCGGGCAGAGCCTTGATTTTGCTCGACGGTCTCGATGAAGTTAGGGCTGAAGACCATCAGCGGGTGATTAAAGAGATTCGCACCTTTTCGGAACGGTTTTGGCAAAATCAGTTTGTCATGACCTGCCGCATCGCTGCCTGGGACTATGTGTTTGAAAAATTTACCGAGGTCGAAGTCGCTGACTTTGATGAGGCCCAGATTGCCGCCTTTGTGGCTAAATGGTTTCACGCCAAGACGGTAAAGTCAGAGCAATTTCTCAGTCAGCTCAGCCAGCATCCTCGGATTCATCAGTTGGCGGTTAGTCCACTGTTATTGACGCTAATTTGTTTAGCCTTTGAAGAGTCGGGTGGCTTCCCCAGCAGCCGATCAGAGCTTTACAAGGAAGGGATTGACGCCCTGCTGAGAAAATGGGATGCCAAGCGCGGCATTCAGCGCGATCAGGTCTATAAAAATCTATCTCGCCTGCGTAAAGAAGACTTGCTCAGCTATCTGGCTCTCATTACGTTCAAAAACAAAGCATTTTTTTTCAAGCAAAGCGTTGCCGAGCGCCACATTGTCGACTACATTCGCAACCTGGCGGCGGCAGATGCCGATGGCGAAGTGCTTCAGATCGATAGCGAAGTGATTTTACGTTCCATCGAGGCTCAGCATGGGTTATTAATCGAGCGCGCCAAGGGTATTTACTCCTTTTCGCACCTTACCTTCCACGAATTTTTTGTGGCGCGGGAGATTGTGACGAATAGCCTTTCGCTAGAAACTGCTCTGCAAGATTTGGCTGCCCACGGGCCAGAAAAGCGGTGGAGAGAGGTGATTTTGCTGACCACAGAAATGCTGCGCGATGCCTCGCTGCTGCTGCGGCCCCTGCGGCACACGATTGACCAAATCTTGGCCAATGTGCCTCGGTTGCAGACCTTTTTACGGGAGGTGGGCGATCGCGCCACCGCTCCCGAATTTGCCCCCTTTAAGCCCGCCGCCGCCCGCGCCTTTTGCTTCGACATCGACTTTGATATCGACCAAAACCGCGCCGTAGCCCTGGGCCTCGATAAAACTGTTAATCTGCTGGTGTGCGCCAGCTTTCTCATCCGCATGATGAGCGGCATGACCCTGGCTGAGGCCATTGCCATGGCCCAAGCCTACGACGATCAGCAAGCGGTCGAAAGCAAAATCATCGCCGCCAGTTCGGCCAACGCCGTCATGTTAATTGCCATTCGCATTGCCCTTGACACGGGCCATTTAGATACCTCCGCCCAGCAGACCCTGAAGACGCTCTGGCAGGACCTCAAGGGCCACACCGACGACGATGAAACTGTGCAAGCGGTGACTGACCAAGCCAGAAAGGTAGCCAAAAGCCGCTACCACATTGGCCAAGACTGGCACTTCACAACCCCAGAAAAACTGCAGCTTAAGCAGTACTACACCACTACGCTGCTGTTGGTTCAGTGCCTCAACAGCGATGGCTGCATGCTGTCTCCCCAACTGCGTCAAGAACTGCAGGAGTCTCTATTTATACCCCTGGCTTAGCATAGGGGTAGGGCTTGAGCGACCTGGCCCTTGGGCCAACTTCTATGTTCGCTCCTTGAGCGGGCCCGTTGACCATCGCCCTTTGGGCCAGTCTTTGACCATTTCACCCCCATAGCAACCATGACCTTAGCGTTCTACTCTGTGCAAACTCCCGCTGCCGTTACCCTTGGTCCTGAGGGCTATCCAGGTCTGGGGCAAACCTGGCAGGGGGGGATCCTTGAGCTGTCTGCCCCAGGCACCCATGTTGGCTTTGTCTACCAGGGGGTAACAACCTTGACCTGGGGTCGCGGTGAGAACAGCAACCAGCGATCGCAATCCTTTGAGCTCACCGGTGGCATGTACTTTTGTCTGCCAGGAGACGGTCGGCTGGCAGGGCAGAATGGCCGCGCCTTGATCATCACATGCCCCACCTACTGGGGCATGTTTAGCCTCGGTGGCCCCCTAGAGCCTGCTGGACGACTGGCCTATATTGATGGCGGCACCAGCAGTTTGCTGATTCCGCCAGTGCTCATGGGCGACCCCTGCCTCAACGCCATGTACTTCCCGGCAGGGGTAGAGCAGACCATGCATACACACCCCAGCGATCGCCTGGGTGTGGTCGTCGCTGGGGCTGGCATGGTAGAAACCCCAGACAAAACTAGACAGGTCACCCCAGGGGATATCTTCTGGATCTCAGCCCATCAGCTACACCGCTTCTGCACGACTGATAGCCCGCTCACTATCGTCGTGTTTCACCCCGACAGCGAAGGAGGCTTTACCCACCGCGACAACCCGATGCTGCGGCGCACCCTGGTGGAGGGGGTCAGTGCGGCTGAGCTGCCCGAGATTCAAACCCCGATTGAACGGGTGTCGCCCCATCCGGCTAGATGCTAGCGGCGATCGCCCCGCCAACCCAGCACCCCCGTCAACCCCAGCAGCAGGGGAGTCAGCCAGTCGCCCCAGCGCACGTAGGGGGTGAGGCCTTGGCGGCGATCGAGGGTGGCGCGGTGGGTGAGGTAGGTTTGGGGTGCCCCCAGCCAGAGGGTGCGGCCGTGGTTATCCACCAGGCCAGAGAGGCCGGTGTTGGTGACCCGCAGCGCCCAGCGATCGCTTTCCACCGCCCGCAGCACGTCAAACCCGTGATGCTGCCGCATCATCCAAACCGGGTAGGGGTCGTTGTTAGAGGCCGTGACGATGAATTCGCCACCGGCTTGGGCCTGGCGGCGAAACAGACGGCTGTAGGCCGACTCGTAGCAGATGCCCACAATGCCGATGCCGACACTGGTTTCAAACCGCTGCCTAGGGGCCCCCGGCACCAGGTAGCTGTCCAAGGGCGACAGGCGGCTGATCAGGCGACCCAGGACCGCCTCAGCGGGAATGTACTCCCCCAGGGGCACGAGCTGCACCTTGTCGTAGCGGCCGTGGATGGCTCCGTCGGGGCGAATTTCGAGCAGACTCTGGGTGTACTGCGATTCCTGTAAGGATCGCTTTGCGAATCGCCCCTCCCCGAGCACCGGGGCAAAGGTACCCAGCCACAGGGGCACCCCGGCCTGCTCTACAGTGCGGATGATCGCCGCCCCTTGAGGTGAATTCGGATTCCACAGCTGCGGCAGCGCGCCTTCCGGTGTTACCACGGCATCCACGCCCTGGGCCACCAGGGATCGGTAGCCGTCGGTGTACCCAGCTAGGGCCTGGTTAACGCCCTGGGGGGTGAGCTTTTCACGAGTCGGTACGTTGCCCTGGATCAGGCCCAGGGTGAGCGCCTGGTCGTCGGGCACATCCCTAGCACTGGCATAGAGAATAGCGCCCAGGGTGTGACCGAGGAGCACCAGGGTGAGCGCGGCGAGGGTAAGGGGGCGGCGAGAGGGTTGGGTGGGTAGGGGCAGACCTGTGTGTCCGCCCTGACCTGTGTGTCTGCCCTGTATTGGGTGGGTGGAAGAGGGGTGGGGTCGAAGGGCGACGGTGAGGAGGCCGTTGGTGGCGACGAGCATGGCGGTGATGATCCCTGGGCCTGAGAGCCTAGCCAGGTGCAAAATCCAGAGATTATTGGGGCTTTGGGTGAGGCTGAGGGGCGACCAGTCGAGGGGGCTGTGGTTGCGCAGGGCTTCGAGGGCGCACCAGAGGGCCGTACCGGCCAGCACTAGCCAGCGCGACTGGCCCGGCCAGCGGCCAGCAGCCCAGGCCATGGCACCCCCCCAAACCGCAATACAGGCAGCGCCCCAGAAAACAATAAAGATCCAGGCGGAGAGCGCGATCGCCACACTGCTCAACCAGGGCACCCCCATCCACATCAGTGGGTGCAGGTGAGTGATCCAAGCCAGGGACAAGCCGTAATACACCAGCCCCCACAGCAGGCCGTAGGCGGCAGCCAGCCCCCACTGCGGCGTGGCTAGCACCACCCACCACAGGGGCACCAGCCCTATCCAAGCCAGTGGCCACAGGCTAACCGGCGGCAAGGCCAGCACCAGCGCCACCCCACTCAGAACGACCAGCCCCGCCCGCGGCCAGCGCCAACCCTCGATCCAGCGCCTCAAAAACGTTCCCGTTGATGACATCCCAACTTCCAGTTGCCTATCCCAGTTCCGGCCAAAGGCCAAAAAAACAGGAAGCGATCGATCATCGCTTCCTGCTTAACCGTAGCCGAAGTACGGCCGTCCTATTCGAGAACTAGACGAGGGATCTGCTGCGAAACGCTCTACTCAGCGGTCGCCAGCTCAGTGCTACCCCGACGCTGACGGTTCGTCAACGTGTTAAACAGCATTTGACCAATCGCCTTGATCAAATTGCCTTCCAGCTCCTTGAACATTTCCATGTTGAGGCCAAAGGCGTCGTTAGCCTCCTCCACAATCTGGGCCACCATCGCCTCATCCACCGGGGCCTCATCCATCGACTCGCGATACTTCACCTTAAAGGCTTTCTCGTCAGGGATTTCAGGGAACTCATAGAACGCCGTGCCTTCTCCTTCCGAGAGGTTCATGGCCCGCTGGGCAATGCCCTTCAGAATTTGCCCGCCCGACAAATCGCCAATGTAGCGAGTGTAGGAATGGCTCACCAGCAGCTCAGGCTGGGTCTTGGCGACTTCGCGAATGCGATCGACGTAGCGCTGGCCGCCGGGGGTCGTGGCAATTTCGTTGGCCCAGTTGGGGCCGTAGTAGTAGTCCAGGTCAGACTCCAGCGATGCCTTGCGGTGTAGCTCAGGAAAGTAAATCTTAGAGACAACCGGGTGATCTTTATGACGCTCCAGTTCCTCTTCCATCGCCGCGTAGGCGTAATAGAAGTTGGCCACCAGCTTGCGGTAGGAATTTTTTTCGACTACGCCCCGCAAAAAGCAGCGGACAAACCCCATGTTTTCTGCCATGGTGTGGGCTTTTTTGGTGCCTTCGCGCAGCTCGGTGGATAGGGTACTGCTCATGCTGACTGTCTCGCTTTAGGGTTACTTAAGGGTGGGGTTTAAACAGAGTTTTGGTTAGACAATGCCTGCCCAGACCAGGCCAGCCCCCTCAATCCGAGGACTTAACACGCCATTAATAAGGGCCACATTTATTTAATTTAGACTGATTTGATCACCGTTTCTATTACGAATTTTTACAGACGTTTACCGCAGCCCGAGTTCCGGCGGGCAACCGTTTCTCGCCTATCCGTAATGCCAGGGTCTCGCTGGCGGCGGAACTAGCCCGCCGCCAGCGAGGGTGGCGGAACTAACCCGCCATGCGGGTCAGCAGCACCGGGCAGGTGGCGTACACGCGCACATAGTCGGTCAGCGACTCACCCAGCACCTTGTCTAAATCGGGCAGACCCTTGGCAATGGTGGGACGGCGATCGGGAGAACCCAGAATAATCAAATCCATGTTGCGCTCCTCCGCCAGTTCGCAAATGCGGCGACCGGGTTTGCCCTCTGGGGCCGCCAGCTTGTAGGCAATGTCGTATTTCTTCACCTCGGTTAGGGCGGCGGCTAAAATGGGGTCTTGGTTAGGATCTTGGCTGGCCACATCAAAGGGTTTGCTCTTGAGGCTAGAGACCGTGTGCACCAGGGTCAGTTCGCCCCCCTTAATGTCGCGCAGGAGAGAAATCGCGATGGTTAGCCCGGCTTTGGCGGAGTCAGACTTATCCAGCGCTACCATCACCCGCTTAATGGGGCGAATGCTGTAGAGGTCGTCCTTAATCAGCAGCATAGGTCGCGACGACAGCTGGAACACGTACTGGCTAACGGAGTTTTCGAGAATGGCCTTCAGCCCCTGCAAGCCTCGAGACCCCATGACAATGAGGCTAGCGTCGATTTCATCGGCTACCTGAATCACCACGTCTTTGGGGTCACCTTCCCGCAGGACAGCGGTGACGCGGCTGGGGTCGAGGTTGAGATTGGTAATGGCGGTGGCTAGGGTGCGACCCCCGGCTTCCCATTTGGCCGCCATGGCCTCCGAAGATATCTGGGAGGGCACCACGTGCAGCACCGTTACCGCCGCCCGCTGAATCAGGGGAATATCCATCAGCGCTTTCATCATGGCTTCGGTGTTGCCAGTGCCAGAGTCAGCCAAAAGAATTTTTTCGATCATAGTGTCCTCCTAGGGTTGCGCTCGATGGCAGAGTGGATTGTCGGTATCGTCGGAATCGAATGCCTCAGCAGAGTTCGTCGAATTCTCGGGCTCAGTGGGTATTTGAAAAGCCAGAGAGAGTCGGACGTCATGCTGCGACGGCGGGTCAAGGCAGCCCATATCTCAGAGCACTGACAGTGGCCAAGCAGCTAAAGCGCCTGGGTCTGCTCGTTGCCAACCGCCTCTATGCACCAGCTAATGCTGCCAAGGCCATCGGGTTGTCCATCGGGTCAACGGGATGTAGAACTAAGCTTAGGAGTATTCTCGCTAAATACTGAACTGATCCGAGGGTTCACGGCACCGGGCCCAAGGAGCCGAGTTCGCAAACGTGACCAGGAGGTTTTTTAGAGGGAATGCTCTAAGGTGGTCTCAATCATCATAGGCATTGGTTTTGAGCCTATTTGGGCGAGATTCATAATTTGTAGTAGAGTCTGCCCGACTATCGGGCCTAGGCATGGAACAACTTCTATGGCTTGAGCACCGGGTGGTGGTGCAGCCCCATCACACCGATTACGCGGGTATTGTCTGGCACGGCACCTACATCGCCTGGATGGAGGAGGCCCGCGTGAACTACCTCAGCACCTGCGGGCTCACCTTCGTTGACTGGGTGAAGGCGGGGGTAGACCTACCCGTGGTGGATTTGACGTTGCGCTACCGGCGATCGCTCACCCTGGGTGACACGGCCCTGGTCAAAGCCCGCCTGGGGCCTGCCAAGGGGGTGCGCCTGGTGTGGCACTACGATATTCAAAATGCGGCCACCCTGGAAACCTGCATTGACGGTACCGTCACCCTGGTTCCGGTAGATTTCAAAACCCGCCGGGTGCTGCGACGACTGCCCGACCCTTTGCAAGCCGCCCTGGCTGTCCTGGGCTAGGCATTATTTCCCGGCGGGATGGCCCCAAAACTTTGTAGGATGTCCCTATCCTGAAAAAGAAAAGAGCGGCGAAGCGTGCCCACCTCGGCCAAGATTAAGATAATGATGGCCACCGGTTAGGGCACCCGCTATCGCCGTTTGTTTATTCTATGCTTGTGGGTTGTGTGGCTATGCTCCTCTTTCTGCCTAGAATTTTGGCGGTGGTCTGTGCCCTGGTGTTGATGGTCGCCGGGTGGGGTAGTCTCGCCCCCACCGCCTACGCCCAAGACAACGCGGTCGACTATACCCTCACTGACCTCAGCTTTCGCGATTTTTCGGGCAAGCAGCTATCCGGCACCTCCTTTGCCGCGGCCGAAATGCGGGAGGCCAACTTTGAAAAGGCCGACCTCAGCCGCACCATTCTGACCAAGGCGTCGTTCCTGCGGGCCAACTTGACGTCGGCCGACCTGTCGGGCACCTTTGCCGATCGCGTCATCTTTGACGGAGCCAACCTGACCAATGCCATCTTCACCGATGCCCTGCTGACCAGCAGCAGCTTTAACGAGGCCACGATCACCGGAGCCGATTTCTCCGGAGCCATTATCGATCGCTTCCAAACGGCCACCCTGTGCAAATACGCCGACGGGGTCAATGCCCTCACCGGCATCGCCACCCGCGACAGCCTAGGATGCCGGTAGCGTGGGTTCCCCTCCCTCGGGCCACCATCTCACCCCCGCAATCACCGACCCACGTCCCCGAGGATCCCTCAGGTAACCCTCCCTCCCCCCGCGATCGCCGCCCCCCGTCCTCAAGTATCCCTCAGGCTCTCATCTGCCCCCCGCCCCCTACACCACCACAGCCCCCACCCCAGCCGCCTCAAAGTGCTTTTGGAGGGTAACCTTGGGCAGTGGCCCCAGCAGGTGATCCCACGGCAGGGGCTGGTCTAGGGCCCAGTCAGCGTGGACATAGTACTCCAGCGGCGGAATCTGACCTTGGAAATCCTTGAAGGCGCGGCGGTAGCTGCCCAGGGAGTCGCCATAGTGGCGCGCCCGCTCGAGTACCTGACCGAGGCGGCGATCGCCCCGGGAGATCAACGCCTGGATCACCGACCAGTTGTAGCTCTCGGGGCGAAAATCAATGCCCTTGGAGCGCAGATGTTTTTGCAGATACTGAAGCCGCTTTTCAGCCTCTCGATTGACCCCACACCACTGAAATGGAGTATGGGCCTTGGGGACAAAGGTGCTGCACCCCAGGGTCAGGCGCAAACCAGGGGTCGCTTTCTTCAGTCGGAGCATGAGGGCCACGGTTTGCTCCAGATCGGCCTGGGTTTCCCCCGGTATGCCCGCCATGCCGTAGAGCTTCATGGCGCTCAGCCCCCCGGCCTTAGCGTTAATGGCCGCCTGCTCAATGTCGTCGGTTTCGAGCTTTTTGTTGACAATCTGTCTGATCCGCTCCGACCCACTTTCGATCGCAATGGTGATAGAACGGGTATCGTGGCGGGTGAGGGTGGCGGCCAACTCCGGGGTGACCGTGTTGGTGCGCACCGAGGCAATGCTCAGACGCACGTCATCGAACTGGGGGCGGTTGAGGTAGTCGAGCAGGGTGGCAAACTCTGGATGTTGGGTAACAGAGGCCCCCAGCAACCCTAGCCGATTGGTGACGCTTAAACCCTGCTCAATGGCGGGGATCAGGGATTCGTCTAGACTGGCGGTGCGAAAGGGAAGAGTGAGGTAGCTGGCCAGGCAAAAGCGGCACATCTCGGGGCAACTGCGCACCACCTCCACCATAAAGATGTTTTCCCAGGCGGCGTGGGGGGTGACGACGGTAGAGGCCGACAGCACATTGCCTCGATAGGTCTGCTTTTGAACCGTGGCGGGGATGTCTACATCCACCGGGTGAATGGCCCGAACGCCGCCGGTCGGGCTGTCGTAGCTGACCGCATAGAGCGAAGGCACGTAAACCCCTGGGATCCTGGCCAGACGACGCAGGGTTTCGGTGCGGGACGCGGGTTTTAGATCAACCAGCGCGTCACAGAAATCATCGAGTAGGGTCTCCCCATCCCCCAGCAAAATGATGTCGAAGAAGTCAGCAAAGGGCTCAGGGTTAGCCGTCAGCACCGGGCCACCGCCGAAGACTAACGGATGGTCAGCGCCGCGATCGCCCGCCATGATCGGAATATCGAGCTGCTCCAGCAGGGTGAGCAAGTTGCCGTAGTCGAGTTCCCAGGAGAGGGAGAAGCCCAGGATATCAACCCAGGACGGCAGCGGCTCATGGCCATCGGTAAACAACCGGCTGACCCGGAGGTCTGCTCGGCGGGCCAGGGTAGCCCAAACCACCTGGTAGCCCAAACTGGTAATGCCCACGCTGTACTCGTTGGGAAAAGCGAAGACTACCGACAGCGCATCGTCGTGGGGCGCCGTGGGCTCAAACAGCAGGGTTTCGTCTTGAAGCGGAAGGGGGGGCACGGGCAGGGCTAAGAACAAGGCCTCTCCAGTGTAATCAGTGGGGGTGCTGTTAACCCAGGGCTGGTGCCCCAAAACTGACGGGGGTAAAGCTGAAAGGGCAAAGCTGGAACGGGCTCGGTAGGACCACCGAGGGCTTCAAAAAGGCTTCATAAAGGCCAGGCCTGGGGCGACATCCTGGTTTAGCCATGGCTTCAATGCCACCGCCATTGCGCCTAGGTTGCGCCCAGGTATCAGTGAATTTGCGCAGGTGCTAGGGTATTCACTAAACCAGATGTCGTGAATGCACGGTGTCCCCTGGGGAAACATAAACCTACGATGAGAGGGTTCCAACTCAAGACCTATTCGGGACTCGCTACGACCGGTTCAACGGGTCGAGTTCGCGTCCTTGGCAGGGATCTTTTTTAGTTGGGATATCCTTAGGGTGTTCTGGCCAAAGGGTTATCCTAGGGTTTATTAGGAACCCGCCCCAGGGGCCGAGTTAGTCGCCTTGACCAGGACGTTTTGGAGATGGAATACCCTTAACGCATCGTGAGCGCCCAGCTGCCTTCATGGCAATGACCATCCGTTAACTGCTACCGCAGTGGTTCTGCGGCTTCGGCCTATGACTTTCTCTATGCCTTCCATGCGGCCCACCTATATTCTTCCCGACGATGCTACCGTGCGTTTGCCTCGGGATCCATCTCTGCTGGCCCAGGCTGAGCGCATCGCCGAGGGCTATCAACAGCGTCAGGCGGTAGAAACGGCCCAGTGGCTGAAGCGAGGGTCAGCCCACCTGCGTCGGGGACAGTACAAACCGGCCCTGGCGTTTCTGAAGCAGGCCCTCCATGGCTATCGCAATCTGGGAGACAAACCTCGTCAGGCCAAGGTGCTGCTGACCCTGGCTCACCTGTATTATCGGATGGCCGATTATCTGGGGGCGGCCGACTACGGACGCCAGTGTCTGAGGGTAGCCCGTGGCCTGGGCGATGAAGACATGATTCAAAAGGCTTTGGAGCACCTGGGCAACACCTACCGCCACCTGGGCAACCTCCAGCGGGCCTTGGACTACATGGGCCAGAGTTTAAACATCGCTAAGAAACGGGGCGATCGCGCTGGTGAAATGCGATCGCTCAACAACCTGGCCATGGTCTACCGAGCCAAGGGGCTCACCCACCAAGCCGCCACCCTCTACGAGGCCAGCTTGCTGATGGCCACTACCCTAGGCGATCGCGCCACGCAGCTCCAGATTTTACAAAACCTGGGCAACACCTACTTTACCCTGCGGGATCATACCCAGGCCATCGACTGTTACAAACGCTTTATGGCCCTCAGCGAAAACGGCGTAGGGGGCGTAGACAACCACACCACTCGCCGCATTCTCACCCAGCTCACCCGGGCCAGCATCGCGATCGGAGATCATAATCAGGCGATTGTGCACCTTCAGAACCATCTCTCCATCGCCTGTGCCCTTGGTGACACCCGCGGTATCGCCACCCTACTCGACGATCTAAAGCGCAGCTACGCAGCCCTCAGCGACGCCCGAGCGGCCGCCATATGGCCCGAATTCACCTCGGTCTAGCCCAGATAACGTCCCTCTCGAGATATTGCCAAAAAAAAGGGCGCAAACCTTGCGCCTTTTTTTTATTGAGTTAATCGCCCATCGCTAGGGCCCTGAACTACTTCCAATGGGTGGCCATCAGCTCGGCCAGGTCAACTACCCGCTGGCTATAGCCCCACTCATTGTCGTACCAGGCAATGACTTTAACCATGTCGCCGCCCATCACCATGGTCAGACTAGCGTCAACAATGGACGAATCATCGGTCTTGCGGTAGTCGCTAGACACCAGCGGCAGATCGCTATAGCCCAGAATGCCCTTCATGTGGCCTTCGGCGGCAGACTTCAGGATTTCATTGACCTGCTCAGCGATCGCGGGCTTTTCGACCTGAATCACCAGGTCAACCACCGATACGTTGGGAGTAGGCACCCGCAGGGCAATACCATTGAGCTTGCCGGCCATTTCAGGGATGACCAGCGCCACAGCCTGGGCGGCCCCAGTGGTGGTGGGTACAATGTTGAGCGCCGCCGCCCGAGCCCGGCGCAGGTCGCGGTGGCTAGCATCGAGCAGGCGCTGGTCGCCAGTGTAGCTGTGGGTGGTGGTCATGGCACCCTTGATGATGCCAAAGTTCTCGTGGAGCACCTTCACCACGGGGGCGAGGCAGTTGGTGGTACAACTGGCATTGCTGACTACGTTGTGCTTGTCGTGGGTGTAGTCTGCGTGGTTAACACCCATCACGTAGGTGCCAATGCCGCTGCCTTTACCCGGTGCCGTGATCAGCACCTTTTTGGCGCCCGCTTCGATGTGGCGAGAGGCACCCTCTTCGCTCACGAATACCCCAGTCGACTCAATCACGAGGTCAATGCCCCAGGCGGCCCAGGGCAGGTTGTTGGGGTTGCGATCGGAGTAGCACTTAATGGTTTTGCCATTGACAATCAGCGTATCTTCCCCCGCGCTGATGTCGGCATCCAAGCGGCCCAGCATCGAATCGTACTTCAGCAGGTGGGAATTCGCCTTAGGATCAGACGTATCGTTAATAGCTACCACCTCAAGCTGGCTGTTTTCGCGCGTCAACCAGCAGCGCAGAAAATTACGGCCAATGCGGCCAAAACCATTAATTGCTACTCTAACCACTGCGTTTAACCCTCTGTTGTAGTCGGACTGGGTATCTATTCTTAGACAACAACATAATATCGCAAAGCATGATCCACTTTATAGGGGCCGTCCATTGAACTGAATCTATCAATACCCGCAAAGACCGTCAATAAATCTATGCATCGTGGGCGATGCATCTTTTGTGGCCGCTGGTGGGGATCAATCTGCGGAATTAGCATAAGTATTTCTACTCTGTTTATTCGGTTGACATAGAATATTGATATGCCGCCCTTGGGCATCTCTTTTCTAGAAACACCTCCTGTAAGAAGAGTCGCTAAACACGACCCTGCCTAGGACATGGCTGGGATGCAAAGCCGGTAATGTCCTGGTGCAGTCGGGATCTCAAGGATTACTAGGACGCTGCTGCCGATTGGTTTAGCCCTGGTCTGAGCTCCTGAGGGGGCTGGGCCGTCATCGTGGCCGGCTAGTGCTGATGTTTAGGCCAATTCGGTAATTCTTGCTATGATTACGCCTGACACTTGGTGTGGTGTGTGTTCAAAGGAGTTTAACAATGCCGAATTCCGTAGATTTTACCGGCAGACCCTTTCATTTCATTGGCATAGGGGGCATTGGCATGTCGGCGCTGGCCTACATTTTGACCAAGCGCAACCTACCGGTATCAGGGTCTGATCTCCGCTTAACTCACATTACCCGCCGCCTGCAAGAGGCCGGTGCCCACATCTTTTGGCAGCAAGAGGCGGCTAACCTCAGCTACTTTATTCAGTCTCCCTCCCTGGTGGAGTCAGGGGAATCAGGTGCCTATGGGGTCGGATTGGCCCTAGAACCCCCTATCGGTACCGCCCTCGGGGCTGGAGATGCCATTCCCCAGGTGGTTTGTTCCACGGCCATTGATCCTCGTAACCCTGAGTACCAGGCTGCCCTGGATCTGGGCTGCCCAATTTTTCATCGTTCCGAGCTGCTAGCGGCCCTGATTCGTGAGTACAGCAGCATTGCCGTAGCCGGTACCCACGGTAAAACCACCACCAGCAGCATGATTGGCCATTTGTTGCTCAACGCTGGGCTCGACCCCACCATTGTGGTGGGCGGCGAGGTATCGAGCTGGGGTGGCAATGCTCGCCTCGGGCAAGGCCCCCACTTAGTGGCCGAGGCCGATGAATCAGACGGCACTCTGGCCAAGCTGTCGGCAGCCATTGGGGTAGTCACTAATATTGAGCTCGACCACACCGATCACTATCGTGATCTGGACCAAGTTGTAGCGACCTTTCAAACCTTCCAGCGTCAGTGTGGGCTATTGGTGGCCAGCATTGACTGTGAGGTGGGGCGTACCAGGCTCAACCCCACGGTGACCTACAGCTTGCACCCCGAGTCGGGCGCCACCTACCACGTCACCGATGTTCAGTATGGGGCTGATGGCATCTCGGCTATTGTCTGGGAGCTGGGTCAACCCCTGGGACGGCTGCACCTGCGGGTGCTGGGGTGCCACAACCTCAGCAATGCCCTGGCTGCGGTTGCGGTGGGGCGACATCTGGGCATTGCCTTTGGCGATATTGCCGATATTTTGAGCCAGTTCTGTGGGGCCCGTCGCCGGTTTGAGCACCGGGGTAGCTACAGCGGTATTCAGTTCTTTGACGACTATGCCCACCACCCCAGCGAAATTCGGGCCACCCTGGCGGCCGCTCGCACTAAGGCTGACCAGTCCTTGCCGTCCACCCTGGCCGATAGTCGCCATAGTCACGACGGACGGCGGGTCATAGCCGTGTTCCAGCCCCACCGGTTTAGCCGCACGGCGGCTCTGCTCAACGATTTTGCCGATGCCTTTGCCGATGCCGATCAGGTGATCATGGCCGATATCTACAGTGCCGGTGAGCGCAACACCTTTGGGGTATCGGGTCGCCAACTGGCCGATTCAGTGGCCCAGGCTCACCCCAAGGTTGTCTATGGTCACACCTTCGATGACATTCAGGCTACCCTCCTGCACAGCCTGCGGTCCGGTGACCTGGTGATGTTTATGGGAGCTGGCAATCTGAACCAGATTATTCCTCAGGTGATGGCCTACTACGCAGAGGCAGAGGTGTCGTCGCTACAAGAGGCCTGCTAAGCAACGGTCACCCCAACGGGGTTAGCGAGGATGGGGAACGATTGTTGAGATCTGGGGTCATGAACCAAACCCTTGGGGTTGTGCCTAATCTTGCTTGCCTAAAACCACAGGTATCGCTGCAGTCGCTAACCACCTTTCGGGTGGGCGGTGCCGCTGAATGGTTGGCCATGCCCCGGCACCAGAGCGAGTTTGAGCAGGTTTTAGACTGGGCGATCGCCGTCGGCCTGAGGGTGACCCTGCTGGGGGCGGGGTCAAATTTGCTGATTAGCGATCGCGGCATTGCTGGCCTAGTCATTTGCACCCGCCGCTGGCGTAAAACCACGTTTGACCAGGCTGGTTGTGTCACCGTCGCCGCCGGTGAACCGCTGCCAACCCTGGCCTGGAAGGCCGCCAAGCGCGGCTGTCGCGGCCTGGAGTGGGCGGTGGGTATTCCCGGCACCCTGGGCGGGGCAGTGGTGATGAATGCCGGTGCCCATGGCGGCTGCACAGCAGATGTACTGGCTTCCACGCTGGTGGTTGACCTGGAGCGGGTAGAAGAACAGCGGTTAATGCAGCTTATCCCTCAGGACTTGAGCTTTAAGTACCGCACCTCAGCCCTACAGGGCGGGCATCGAGTCGTGCTCGAGGCCACCTTGCAGTTGGAACCAGGGCACGACCCCGAGATTGTGGTGGCTGACACCCTGGCGGGTCTTAACCAGCGGCGGGCTACCCAGCCCTATGACCTGCCCAACTGTGGCAGTGTGTTTCGCAATCCCTATCCATACACAGCGGGGGATTTAATTGAAAAATCTGGCCTCAAGGGCGATCGCATCGGCAATGCCCAAGTGTCCGAACGCCACGCCAACTTTATTGTTAACCTGGGCGGTGCCACTGCCACCGATATTCGTCAATTAATCCGCCATGTGCAAGATGAAGTGGAAGCCCGCTGGGCCGTGCGGCTCCAGCCAGAGGTGAAGTTTATCGGCGAGTTTCCAGGTTTTGAGAGCGCTGGAAAATAAGCCTGATTGCGTAGCGCTGTAAAAGACTACTGCACCCCGTAAAAATTAAGGGGATGATGACCAAGTCATCATCCCCTTTACCTAGTAGGCATCCTGCAACTCATAGAAGTCAGGCGATATGTAGTCTTTCCGCAGGGGCCAGCCGATCCAGTCTTCCGGCATCAGGAGCCGTTTGAGGTTGGGGTGACCTTCGTAAATGATGCCGTACATGTCATAGCTTTCACGCTCCTGCCAGTCGGCGGCCTTCCAAACCCAATAGACGGAGGGAACTCGGGGATCGTTGCGGGGCAAAAACACCTTAACGCGAACCTCCTCAGGCCGATCAGCATTGTCGTCCACCTTGGTCAAGTGGTAGAAGCTGACCAGAGCCTTGCCGGGGCCATCATCATAGGCACCCTGGCACTGGAGATAGTTAAAGCCGTAGGCGTACAGCGCCGTGCAAATAGGGATTAAAAACTGAGGCGCGACCTGAATAACCTCAATTCCCAGGTGGTCTCGAGGGGCAAGCTGATGGTCGAACCCGTTTTCGGTTAGCCAGCTAGAGGCCGCCCCAGCTTCTACTAAGGGTGCAGAGATCTCCTCGGGAGAGGACGGTTGAGAGTCTGTTCCAGCCATTTAGATCTCCTCATTTTCGGGAACAAGCTCAGCCACAGGCTCAGCTATGGGCATACCCATGGCCTCTAGGAGCTCCTTAGGCGGTGTTGCGTGGGTGCCCATCTGCAGGTACTGGCCGGTCAGAATGGGCGGTACGGTCTTGAGGGCGTGGCTGCGCTCGTAAAACCGGTGGGTTTGCAAGGTATAAGCCCGATCTTGCATGGACTCGGTCGCCACCTTCTTGCGCAGCTTAATAATGGCATCAATGATTGCCTCAGGTCGAGGCGGGCAACCGGGAATATAAACATCCACGGGAATCAGCTTATCTACGCCGCGCACCGCCGAGGGCGAATCGCTGCTGAACATGCCGCCAGTGATTGTGCAGGCACCCATCGCAATGACGTACTTGGGGTCAGGCATTTGCTCGTAGAGCCGCACTAGGGCCGGGGCCATTTTCATGGTGACGGTTCCAGCGGTGATCAGGAGATCGGCTTGCCGGGGACTGGCCCTAGGCAACAGCCCAAACCGGTCGAAGTCGAACCGGGAGCCGATCAGGGCCGCAAACTCAATGAAGCAGCAGGCGGTGCCGTAGAGAAGGGGAAAAAGGCTGGATAGTCTGCACCAGTTGTACAGGTCATCCACCGTCGTCAAAATGACATTCTCAGACAGCCCGTGGGTAACGGCAGGAGGCGCTGAAGGGTTTGCCAGCTTCTCTCCTGGGGCCAGGGAAAGTGGATTCGCGGCTGAGGGGGGGGTCATGACCATTCCAGAGCTCCTTTACGCCAAGCGTAGACAAGACCAACGACCAAGATGGCAATGAAAATCAGGGCCTCTATAAAAGCTAGCAAGCCTAGCTGACTAAACGCCACGGCCCAGGGGTAAAGAAACACGGTCTCCACGTCGAAGATCACGAAGACCAGGGCAAACATGTAGTAACGAATATTAAATTGGATCCATGCGCCACCGATGGGCTCCATGCCTGACTCATAGGTGGTTCTGCGAGCTGGGCCACGGATGATGGGGCGCAGCAGCTTAGAGGCGGTCAGGGCCGCTACGGGCACCAGACAGGAGATGAGTAAAAAGACCAGGAAATACTCGTAGCCAGATAAGACGAACACAAAGTCACCACCCTAGAAGGCTAGTACGATAGAGCATGAGCAAAGAATCCACAACTCATACACTTCAAAGGTATTCTAAGGCAATTTAGGGGAAAAACCTGGGCCGGAGTTGTCCTGACCGTTAGAAAAATATGCGATCGATTAGCTAGCTTGAACCGTTTTTAGGCTAGATGAGAGAGATGACCCAACTGTGTCATAATTGTTTACAACGAGCATTTTGCCTGGGGTAAGCTGACGAGATGGCTTGGCAGGTGCGGAATTTGCTAATTGCCCGAGTTAACCCTGATTGAATTAAGATGCCTTGGTCCTATGAGTGTTGAACCTGAGCCGTCGGCTAATGCTTCTGAATCGGTGGATTTGGCTACTGCGTCTGGGGATGCCTTGGAGGGTGACTCTGTAAACGAGGTGGCGGTTCTTGCTCCTGAGGATATGGACTGCTACGAATGTCGATCCTGCGGCTACTCCTATGAGCCGGTTAAGGGAGACAATCGGGCTAAGATACCCATGGGCACTGCCTTTGAAGAGTTACCCCTGAACTGGCGTTGCCCGGTGTGTAGCGCTCCCAAGAAGCAGTTCAGCAACATTGGCCCGGTTAATTCTCCCTCTGGCTTCAAGGAAAACTTGAACTTCGGCCTGGGCGTGAATCGATTGACCCCGGGCCAGAAGAATATTTTAATTTTCGGTGCGTTGGCCCTGGGGTTTATGTTCTTCATTAGCCTCTACGGCTTGAAGTAGCCAGCACTCCCCAGGGGAGCTGTAGGGTTTGTAGCGCTTGCTCTAGGCCGATTTGAACTGAGTGTTGTTTAGGAAGTACGGGTTCTGAAGTTTTATGCACGCTGCGTTTGACGGGTTAAAGCGAGTTCTGGTAGTGCTGGTGGCTGTGGTGCTGGCGACCAGTTGCTCCAGTTACTTTTTGGCGGACGTAGATGTGCATCCGTGGCAGGTGGTGCCGGTACCGGTGGAGGCTACCCTATCGGATGTGGCGTTTACCCAGGATGCCGCCCACGGTTGGATTGTAGGTAGTCGCAATACGCTCCTGGAAACGACGGATGGGGGGGAGACCTGGCAGGTGCGCGAGTTAGCCCTAGGCGATCAGCCCTACACCTTTACGTCCGTTGATTTTGAGGGCATAGAGGGCTGGGTGGTCGGCATTCCATCGGTGCTGTTGCATACAGCTGACGGGGGTGAAACCTGGGAAAATGTGCCTCTGAGTAAAGAGCTGCCAGGATCGCCCTTTTTGATTACGGCGGTGGGGCCCAAGGCGGCTGAATTGGCCACGGATATTGGCGCGATCTACAAAACTGAAGATGGTGGTCGTACCTGGAAGGCGATGGTTCAAGGCGCTGTGGGAGTTGTGCGCAACATGGTGCGTTCTAGTGATGGACGCTATGTGGCGGTGTCTTCTCGGGGCAACTTTTACTCCACCTGGGCGTTAGGCCAGGATGAGTGGATTCCCCACAATCGTCAGAACTCAAGACGCCTACAGAATATGGGCTTCGATGCGGCTGGTAAGCTTTGGGTGATAGCTCGGGGTGGTCAGGTGCGGTTCTCTAACTCGCGGGGTTCGGAGGACTTTACCGAGGCTCTGAGTCCTGAGTTTGGGACGAGCTGGGGGCTGCTGGATATGGCCTTTCGCACTGTAGACGAGGTTTGGGTAACCGGCGGCGGCGGCAATCTGCTCTGTAGCTTTGACGGTGGCAAAACCTGGTTTAAGGATAAATCCGTGGGCGATGTACCGTCTAACTTCTACAAGGTGAAGTTTTTGGATCCCGAGAAGGGCTTCATTCTGGGGCAGAAGGGTACTATTCTCAAGTACAGCCCGGCAGTCGCCTAGGAAAATTTGGGGAACTTCGTTGAAATGGCTTGTTAGGGTTTCCGGGGTTCTCTATGATGAGATTAGATTCTTCTGTGTTCAGAGAGGAGACGTTGATATGGCAGGTTCTACAGGTGAGCGCCCGTTTGGCGACATTGTCACGAGTATCCGCTACTGGATTATCCATAGCATTACCATTCCCATGCTGTTTATCGCAGGGTGGCTGTTTGTAAGCACTGGCTTAGCCTACGATGCCTTTGGCACGCCCCGCCCTAATTCCTATTACCCCGACAACCAAATGCAGCTGCCGATTGTGTCCGATCGCTTTGAAGCGAAGGATCAAATCGATATGTTTTTGAATCAATAGTGCTTTAGTTACTCCCACGTTTGATTGAACCTATGCAAAGCAATTCTCCTAACGAGCAAATTACCTACCCGATCTTCACCGTGCGCTGGTTGGCTGTGCACACGCTGGGCGTTCCCAGCGTCTTTTTCCTGGGTGCGATCGCGGCGATGCAGTTTATTCAACGATAAGAGATACCCATGGAACGTACTCCTAACTCTAATAAGCAGCCCGTAGAGCTTAACCGCACATCCCTATTTTTGGGTCTGTTGTTGGTTTTTGTGCTAGGTCTGCTGTTTTCTAGCTACTTCTTCAACTAGGCTGAGCTATTTTTCGTGGTTAGTCGGATTAGGCTGACCAGACTGTGTTGGGCTATTTACCAGATTAGTAGGAGGCGACTCTCATGCTTCAGAGCGGACGAATTCCTTTGTGGATTGTGGCTACCGTTGCCGGTACCGGTATCTTGGTGGTGGTGGGCCTGTTTTTCTATGGATCCTATGGTGGTGTAGGCTCCTCCATGTAGCCCCTGGTGGTTAATGTAGAGTCTTCAAAAGAAGGGGTGAATGGATCCAAAGTCCATTCACCCCTTCTTTTTGGGTTTGTCGTTAGGGTTGCTGGATGGCGTTGAGGTAGCCCTGCACCAGGCTGTCGATGCCGGTAATGGCGGTACCGACCACAACGGCGTAGGCACCCAGGTCAAGGGCTTGATGGGCCTGGGCTGGAGACCCAATCCCACCTTCACAGATCACTGGAACCGGACAATGTTCGACCATGGCTTGTAGGAGCGCAAACCCTGGCGGGGGTTTGCGCTGGGTGGCTTCGGTGTAGCCGAATAGGGTCGTGCCAAGGCAGTCTGCTCCGGCCTCTACGGCCCGCAGGGCGTTGTCGAGGGTGTCGACATCGGCCATGACGGGTTTACCCAGTTCGCCGTGAATGCGCTCAATTAACCCGCCTAGGGTTTCGCCGCCGGGGCGGGAGCGTTGGGTCGCATCTACGGCAATGATGTCGCTGCCCGCCTGGGCCACGGCTGCGGCATGGTGAAACTGGGGGGTGATATAGACCGCAGATGGCGGTATCACCTGCTTCCAAAGGCCGATAATGGGTCGGTCGGTGCGATCGCGCACCGCCTGAATATGCCCAGGGCTATCGATCCGTACCCCAACAGCTCCCTGGTTTAGGGCCGCCATCGCCATGGCCGCGATCACCTGGGGATGGTGTAGGGGAGAGTCTAGGGGTGCCTGGCACGAGACCACTAGGCCACCCCGCAGGGGTTCCAGAAGGGTGTTCACGGGAGAAAATGAGTTCACACTATATAGTTATTTGGGTTTACCTAATTCTATGGCGGCTCGAATTTCAAAAACTCTGCTGGTAGGGTCGATTGGCCTGCTAGCCCTGGTGATTGTGCTCAATAACCTGACGGACTACAACGCCAACTTTATGTACATCCAGCATGTGCTGAGTATGGATACGGTGTTTCCAGATAGTCAGCTGACCTGGCGGGCGATCGCGTCTCCCCCCATGCAGAAGCTGGTCTACGGGGCCATCATCGCCACGGAAGCGACCATTACGGTGCTATGCCTGGGCGGTGCGCTGCAGTTGCTGCAAGCCATTGGCCGGGGCGGAGCGGCCTTTAACCAGGCCAAGGCCACCGCGGTCTATGGGCTGACCCTAGCCTTTGTGTTTTGGTTTGTGGGCTTTATGGTGGTGGCCGGGGAGTGGTTCACCATGTGGCAGTCGGTCGACTGGAATGGACAACAGCCAGCCTTTCGGTTTATCGGCTGCATAGGCTTTGTGCTGCTCTATCTCAGTTTGGTGGACAGCGACCTAGAGTAAGAGACCCTTGCCTCATGCTCGCCGAGGATGTTTGAGAAGGCCATGCGCTGGGGCGCTTAGCCCTAGAGCACTGGTACAGTATGGCTAAAAACCCGGTTTCTTCGTCGCTGCGCTAACGATATGACTTGCATTCTGGCCAAGAAACCGGGTTTCTGTACCGACGTTCTAGGGTTACCGGAGAGGCCCTGAGCCATAGGCCACCTTGGTCCGCTTGCGCATATCAAGGCGGTGATGGCCCCATCATCGCAACGCCCTGGGTCAGCAATTAGCTGGAACACGTTAAATCGTACACCAGTGATCGAATGCGCTCTGATTGCTGGGCATCTAGCACCTTAGGAAAACCGAGTTCGAGGGTAGTCTGTTGATCCGAGCGGTTAATCTTATTCAACTGGGCCACTAACCTAACCGGTAGACCGCCACTCACCTCTACCGATAACCCTACGGGTTCCCCAGCCCCAAAAATCTCAGGGTGAAGAATCAACGGGTGATCATGCTGTAAAACCGCGCGCATGCCTTGGCTATTGATAGCGTAGGCGACTGCATCTAGATAGTGACCATGGCTATAGACTTGGGCCGGGGCGGTGATTTGCTTCAACACCGGCTGAGAGGCAGAGGGCTCAGGATGATAAAACACCCTCAGCAGGCTGGTGATCAGAAAGCGAATTGACTCTAGTGGCCGATCAGAATTAGGGCGAAACTGAGAGTACCACTGTTCTACATCTGAGTAGAGCACCAAAATCAAAGCATCTTGCTGGGCCGGGGTAAGGTCTTCAAACGCGACCGTAATGATGATGTCGCTATCGGAGCGAGGGGCAACCCGCAGGACTCGGGCGGTGAGAAAGACTCGGCTGCTGGTATCCCCATGCAGTTCCAGGTCAACGACATCGGGCAAGTTGGGCCAGTCTGACAATTGAATGCGGGCACCGGTTTCGCTGATGTCAACCGTGGTGCCTTGAAGGGTGCTTTCTCCCGAAAATAGGGTGGCTGCCAAATGGCGGTCCAAGCGGTGAGACCGACGCAACTGGGGCTGTTCTAGGGCTACCAGAATAGCTGTGCTCAGCAGCAGCACATTGACCAAACACCAGGCTGCGTTGATTAAAACGGCATCAGAGGCTTGCAAATCGGTGATCAGCCAATAGGGCACCAGAAACAGTGATAACAGACTCAGGCTAATCACTATAAGCAAAATCTGAACCGAATTCCAGTCAAAGCTGCGCTTTGATACCTGTAGGCCCTTGTTAGTCACGTTAAAGCTGCCCAGCTTAGGATTAACCAGCGCCATAAAGGTCACTAATCCATCCTGAAAGGCCATGGCATACTCAAAAATTTCATTCCAAAAGGAGAAGCGTACTCCTTTATGAAGGATGAAGTTGGCGTTGAGGGCAATCAGAATTGAAGGCAGGGCGTAGGTTAGGGTCTCTAAACCCAGGCCCCGTACTGAATTAATGCCGAAGACAAGAAAGGCAATGGGGGCGATCGCGTACATCAACCGCGGAAATCCAAAGAAAAAGTGGTTGGTGGCGGAGGCGTAGCAAATTCGTTGGGATAGGGATAGGGTGCGGTTAAAAATGGGCCACTCCAGCCGTAGAATTTGTGCCATGCCCCGGGCCCAGCGGACCTGCTGACCTACGTAGGCTGAAAACGTCTCGGGGGCTAGACCGGCCACCATGATTTTGTCGTAGTACACCGTTTCATACCCCTTGCCATGGAGGCGGAGGGAGGTATGACAATCTTCGGTCACAGTTTCCACCGCAATGCCGCCTACCTCTAGCAGATGACTCTTGCGTACGACCGCGGCCGAACCGCAGAAAAACGAGGCATTCCAGAAGTCGTTACCCTTCTGCAAAATCTTGTAGAACAGCTCGTTACCCACGGGGATTTGGCCCTGGGTTAGCAGATTGCGCTCAAAGGGATCCGGATTGTAGAACCAGTGGGGGGTCTGTACCAGGGCAACCGTTGGCTTGAGGAAAAAACCGATGGTTTCCTGCAAAATATTGCGGCAGGGGATATGGTCGCAGTCTAGGATCAGCACCAGTTCGCCGGGGGTGCGAATCAGAGCGTGGTTGATGTTGCCCGCCTTGGCGTGGTCGTTGTTGTCCCGTGTGATCAAGTAGCAGCCTAGATCAGCGCACATCTGCCGTAGCTTCTCCCGTCGCTGGGGAAATTTGCGGCCATCGTCGAGCACATAGACTTCTTTTTTGCCCATTGGGTACTCGATGGCCATGGTGGCCAGCACGGTCTTACGGACAATATCAACGTCTTCGTTGTAGGTCGGAATATACACATCTACCGTAGGCCACTGCTGGGGCGGCACCTGAGCCATGCTAACGGACTGACGATCGCGAAGCTTGAGGGTTTGGAAATAGGCGAAAAACAACGTTGCGATCGCGTACAGCTCTGCCCCATAGAGCAATAGGCTAAACAGGCTGTTGAGCCAGCCATCGAAGTTCAAGGTATTAACGGTGCGATACCAGAGATAGCGCAGGGTGACGACTATGCTCAGCCACATGAGCAAGAGATGCAGTTGCTCACTCAGACCCCTGTCCTGATAGCGCTGCTCAAGCTTGACCAGCACCCATCCCAAGACAATCAACCCCATCGCCAGCCACAGCTGTTGGCCTAGGGAAAGCGGCGTGACAATCAGCGGAAACGATAGCAGTAGAGCCCCGACAATGAGCGCGGCCAAGGCCCCCTGGGAGGTGCCCCCCAGCGGTGCCCTGAGCCATTGGGGTAGGCCTTGAATCAGTCGAGCAAACCAACCCTGGGATCGTTGAGTAGTGTTAGAAGCCTGGGTCATTGGATTCCCTCCGGACGGCTGAGACGGTTGAGAAAGAGCTGAGACAGACCGTAGAGCAGCAGTGCTAGTAGCACAATGCCGCCGGGCAGCAAGACCCAGTTGGTCTGTAAAAAAGCAATGGCACGCGTGACGAGCCCCCGGCGATCGATCGTGCGAGTGGGCTGCTGGCTGAGGGTCGTCACCTGATAGTCGGCCTGGTTATAGACGGAAGGTGTCGCGGTTGTACGCTGCACGATCGCGGTGTCTCCGGCTAGTCGAGAGAAGAGGGCATCTTCATTGAAGACCTGCTGCACCTCGGTGAGGCCTGTCGGCTGCTGAGCCATCAGCCCCAACAACAGACGCTCCTGGTTCCAGGGGGATACCTGGGCCTGGATTATCCCGGCCTGATCCGAGAAGGTTTGCATCTGGGTTTGGTTGAGCTGTCGACCAAACTGACTTTGCAGCACTAGGCTCGAACTGTTTTGAAGGGCTGCTGGGATCGGAAAATTATCGCGCAGGCCAATGGCCACGATATTCTGCTGCCGGGCCTCGTTGGAGAGCCCGGCAGCCAGGTAAGCCCCTAACTTAACGGATTGCCCCTGGCTGAGTCGTCCCAGCCGCCCGCTGACCTGTAGCAGGGTGAGAATTTCCCCGTCTGAGGGATTCGTTGGGAGCACAAAGGAGGTTTGGGATAAATCCTGCGGGGCCGTCAAGGGAAAGCCCGTGGTTTGCAGGCGCTTTAGATCAGGCAGTTGCACCACATTGGCCCGATTGAGATCCAGGCTGCTGTTGCTGTGCACCGTTCCCCACATGGGCTGATCCGGCAGTTCTCCACAGTTAATGGCCACGTTGGGATAGGTGTAAAACTGCACAGCCAGGGTAGAGGTCGGAGTAAGGCGGCCTGGCGGAATATCAACGGTGACAGCATCAGTGCCGCCATTGACCGATTTCAGGCGCTCTCCACCAATTCCCTGACCGTCTAGCATGACTGAGACCGACGATCGCCGGGGGTCAATACCAGGACCGTAGCTGTAGTCTAGGGTGAATTTACTGCCCCGCAGAATGGTTTCGTCAGGCAGCGATCGCACGGGTATTTCCACCGGGAGCGGTACGGGCAACCCGCTCACAGTCACATCTTGAAACGGCTGATTTTCACGGGTCGTCAAATCACCCAGCAGGACTCGACGAGCATCTTTCGGTAGGTGGCCGGGCCAGTCCCTTGGGTCGGGAGTCGGTACCTCAGAGAGCTGCTTGACGAGGGCCGCTTGCCCGGTTAGCAACTGTCGGTCAGCGGGCTGTACCAGAGCCTGGACGGCCTTCAGTACCCCTCCTGGATCGTTACCGGTGGCCACGAGGACGGGGACATGCCCATCGGCGGTGGTGGTCACCATCAGCACCCCAACCCCGTTGGGTAGGGGTTTGCCGTCGCCGTCCAGCACTTGATTATTTTGAATAGCAAAGGGCAAGGCCAGGTCGGCTAAAACCGGCTGGGCTGACGGGGTGCCAATCACCACCAATCGATCGGCTTCATTGAGCTGATCGAGTTGGTTAACCAGGCGAGTTTGAATGGGCCGGGTGTTGCTGAGGCGGTTGGCAGCGGCCTGGTAGCGACCACTGGCCGTCAGCCAGACACTGTCTACGGTCTTAGGTCGCAGGTAGGTGAGCCGATCGGCCTCTAGACCCAGGCGATCGAGGAAGGGATAGGGATAGTTGGTTAGATCCAGGGCAATGGCCTGGGGTCGGTAATTTAGCAGCACCTGAGAGTCAGGCAGGATTTCTGTCCACAGGGTGGGGTCAGTAGGGTCAGTACAGTCTGCGGAGGTGTGCTGCTGTACCTCAATAATCAGGGTGTTAAAGTCCTGAATCAGATTGGCTGGCACATCGAAGAGGAGGTTGCCAATGTCATCGGCGGGGCGATCGAGGGGCACGCTACCTAAATGGCTATTGTTGAGACGCACGGTCAGGTTTGAGCGCTCGGCATAGAGGGCTGGCGACTGGCGAAATCGAATCTGTACCTTGGCTGACTCGACCTGCCAGTGCCGTGGACGGGTAAACTCCAGGCGAGCCTGGGATAAAATGCCCTGCATTTGTAGGGCGTTGCCCACCACTGGGGAGCGGTTAAATTGCAGCACGTACTGGCTCAGGGCCGGATCAGTGGGCGTGGGTACTGACGGCGGGGCGGTGGGGGTAGGCGATGCATCAGAGGGTGTCGTGGGAGCAACCCGCGCCCCACCCTCTCCACTCGTTTGGACAGGGCGCGGGCTCGATGGTTGTGGGGCTGGAGCCGATCGAACGGGGCGACTCGGCGGCTTGACCTGGGGAGCCGGTGGAGCCGATCGGGGTAAAGAATACTGTTGAATGACAGTGTCTTCTTGTTTTTCCACCGAGCTATTGCTCTGGGCTAGGGCCGGCACCAGGCTCAGGAGGGCAATCAGCACCGCCCCGAACAGGCTCATGCCTAAGAGCCTGAGCCCTTGGCGTTGGGGACGGGATCGATAGGTGCGGAAGCGAAATCGAGTGAACCAATTAATCATAATCTTTCCTTATGGGCTAGGGGGTTAGTCCTGCATTAGCGTTAATTAAAGGCAGTGATATCGGGTGGCTAGGGGTGGCCTCACTGGCAACTCCTAGGCCGTGAAAACAACGGCACCCAATCACGGGATAGATTCAGAACCATGGCTAGATGCCCGGAGCCAACTGGTCGGCACCTGATTGGCTGGGTAGATACCCAGCCAGGCTAGGTTTTGGACGTAGTAGGCATCGGCGCTATCCCAAATACCCTGGCTGTAGGTCTCCATTAGCTTCTGTTGGTAGATAGCCACCGCTGTATCTGGGTCGACCTGCTGAAACCCTAGATAGAGCATGGCGTAATGGGCTGTAGACTCGTAGCTCGCCACGGGCTGGCCAGCCAGGGTCAAGACAGCCGGAATGTGTCCTTGCTGCTGCCAAAGTTCCCCTAAAAAGCCTAGACCTTGGGCTAACAAGGCCTGGGCTCTCGGTTCTTCGAACCAAGCTGCATCCCAGGCTAGGCGCCACCAGACCCGATAGGCATCAAAGCCGTAGCGACTTTGCAAATGGGCCTGTCCGGGGGCTGTCTCTAGGGTTTGATCCGCCAGATTAAGCACCACCCAATCGCTGGGTAGCCCCTCGGGAGACAGCTGGCTAGACTGCTCTAGTACCCCATAGCTGCTCTCTACCAGGGCTAACCAATCTCGGCTCGGGTCTACCTGGGCAAAGAGGCGGAAGGCATAGGGAGCCAGGTAGGACGGGTTGAGGTAAATGGCTCCAGGACGAGGTTGAAAAGCACCTATGGGTCCTGGTAGCAGGTAGCGTGGTTCATCCCCAGAGACGGGCGGTAGGGATACGATCGCTTGTACCCAGAGGTCATCGAGCTTGAGTTGGGCGAGTTCTAGATAGTCAGCACGCTGCCATCGACGGGCGGCCAGAATTAAGGCGGTGATGGCGTCAATATCAGCATCGCTGGCGAAATTGCTGTCTAAAATACCCCAGGTACCGCCGGCGCGCTGCCCCCACTGCCAGGCCCAGAGGCGATCGCGGCCATCGGCATCGTTGGGGAGGGCTGGGCGCTTGAGGTTGGTCTCGGCCCAGGCCAAGGTCTGCTCGAAGGTGTCTGGGTCGTCGGTCAGTACGGCCCGGAGCATGGCATAGGCCTGGCCTTCCGACACGGTACGGGCCTGAGCTTCCCAATCAATCACCCGGCCATCGGCCTGAATGAAACGCTGACGGTAGGCCATCCAGCTCTCGTTCAGCAGGGCTTCAGGGGTGGCGGAGGCCCCATCAGGGTGAATTAGGCCAACGGGCAATGAGCCTATGGTCAGATCCATGGCCAAGGGCTGGAGGGCAGACGGCGGCGGTGTCCTGCAACTTGAACTCCACAACATCGATAGGGTGATTGGCAAAAACATCGATTGCATACTGGAGCGCATACTGGGGTAAAAAATTAAATCCGTCTGGGGCTGTTGCTGGTCACGTTCAGGCTAGAAACGCACTGGGTTGGCGCAGGGGCTGGTCAGACCACCGCGACCCAGACCAGCGTCAAAGGCGTCAAAAGCGCTCCCAAGCCGGCTGAATGCCCCGCTGCAGCAGCAGCCCCCCTTGAATTTCCTGAATTTGACGCGTGACTTGAGGATTGACATAGCCCAGGGCTAGCTGTTCTTGCTGCCAAGCTTGAAGCTGTCTGATGGCCGCCAAAGAATTGCCTTGCACCGCATTGAGGGCCGCTAGCGCAGTGCGGGCGGTGGCGTTTTGGCCATTGGCCGCTAGGGCCTGCTGGTATAGAGCATCGGCCTGGTCATAGTGGCCCAACTCAAATTCAAGACCGGCGAGGGCTAGTAAGGCATCTGGCTGGTCAGGTTGTCGCTGGAGCACGGCCTGGTAGCTCTGCCGGGCAAGGTCGAAGGCACCGGTTTGCTGGGCAATTTCACCCTGCACGAAATACCAATCTAGGGTGTTGGGGTTGGCGGTCACCAGGGCGGCGGCCTGGGCTTGGGCTTGAGCTGGGTTCGTGGTGGCGAGCACTTGCAGCGATCGCAGCTGCAGCTGCGGATTTCCTGGGTCGCTGGCCAGCAGAGCCTGATATAGCCCGGCCCGAGATTCACTGGGAGGCAAAACTGTGGCCAGGGCAATCAGCTCCGGGGGGGGAGTGGCCGTTCCAGACTGTTGCACAGCCTGGGTGAGCAGGGTGGTTGCCTGCTCTTCGGAAATCAGCCCGGCCTGGTAGGCCAGGGCCGCTCGCCCCAGAGGGTAGGCTGCGTTCTGGGGGTTAGCCGCAATCAGCGAGTCATAGAGCGCCAGGGCTGGCTGGAGTTGGCCCTGGGTTTGGTAGACCGCCGCTAAGCCCTGGAGCGCGCCCGCCCGGATAGAGGGAGCCTGGCTGGTGCTCAGTAAGCTCTCGTAACGCTGGGCACTCTGGGCCAAATTGCCCTCCCGCCGTTCGATGTCAGCCAACAGCAACTGGGCGGTCTCTGGATCACGGCTACCCGCTGGAGTGCCGGTGTAGATGGCCAAAACCTGCTTGGCCTCTACCAAGCGGCCCTGCTGGGTCAATAGCTGAGCGATGCGAAAGTAAAGAAATGGCTCCGTGGCTCCCCCAGCCGCCAAGGTCTGATACAGCGGCAACAACTCGACGATAGGCGGGGTGAGGCGGCTCAGGACTTGCCCCATGTAACGAACTTGGACCGGATCGTTAGGGAGCCGAGGAAAGGTTGACTGCACCTGCTGTACCAGATTGGCCTGGGTAGTCTGACCCATCTGGTAGACCAGCAACTGGCGCTGGAGGATCAAGCTGGCTTCCCCGGGTTGCTCTTGAATCAGCTGATCGACCAGCTGAAGGGCCTGGGGGCGATACTCTGGTAGGCCGCCTAGGGCAAAGCTGGCCTCGCGACGAACCCCAGGGGAAAGGTTAGGCGTCGTCGCTAACACCTGTTGGTATAGGCCAGCCGCCTCCTGGTTATAACCGGGCTGCTGGCTGTAGTCGCCAATGGCGTTCAGGGCTCGGGCCAGGGTAAGGCGGGAGTCCCGGCGTCCCTGCAGGGGCTGAATCAGCGCTAGGGCATTTTGGAACTGGCGGTTGGCGGCATAGTTGCTGGCCAAGGCCCCCCGGAGCCGAATCTGCTGGGTTTCTGAATCGGTGGGACGACGCAGCTCCTGCTCTAAGAGTTGAATGGCTTGGGAAAGCTGTCCGCTGTCCCTTAGGGCCTGGGCGTAGGCGATCGCCCGATCCCCCTGGATCACGTTTCCCGCCGCTCGATACTGTTCAAATAGGGCAAGGCCAGTGGCATAATCTCCGCTGAAGGTGTAGGCCTCTGCCGCCTGTCCCACGATTTCAGGGTCGGTAGTGCGGGGTAAAACCTGGGCATAATCGGCCAGGGCAGGGGAAAATAGCCCCTGGTAGGTGTAGAGCTTGGCCCGCTGGGCCCTAGCCTCCAGGGAGTTGGGCTCCAGTAGCAGCAGTCGGGTGAGCGCCTGAATACCAATGGGCTGCCACTGGGTCTGAAATTCTCCCAGGTAGCCCAGGGTACTCAGCGCCAGGCGGTTATCAGGATCGATGGTCAGCACCTGCTGATAGACGCTGAGGGCTTCGGCATCCCGCCCAGCCCGCCGGTAGGCAATGGCTAGCCCCATTTGGGCTTCCACATTGTTGGGGTTTTGTTCTACCAGGCGCTGAAAAGTCGCGATCGCGGCCTCAACCCTCCCTTGGGAGAGCTGGTTGTATCCCTGACCGATGGCATTCGTCTGGGCGTAGGCGATGGTCGGTGGGCCCAAACTTGCTAGGCTGGCGATTAAACCCGCGATCGCTAGCCGGGTGATGGCCCCACGATAACGCTCTAAAATCTTGGGTCGATCCGGTTGATTCATTCCCCTATGCATCATTCTAAAGATCTCCCAGGCAGTAGGTTCCAATCGGTTCGAATGCGGAACCCGGCATAGGATTCCTGAAATTGATCCCGTTGTTGGAAGGTAAAGCCGAGGCGTAGATGCGACATTACCTCAAAGTCGTAGAACAACTCCAACACATCAGGACTGACACCCTCCGGAACGGTCGTGGAGAGGCTACTGCCATAGGCTAAGCCCAGGCGATCGTCCTCCATGAAGATGTCTAGAACATTGAGGCCCAAGCTAAAGTTGTCTTCTGAAAAGCCGCTACTGCTGTTGTTCAGGTAGCCATAGCGACCAAAGAAGCCCAGGTTGGCCTGGGGGATAAACCACTCAGCATTGAGGCCATAGCTGTCTAACCGCCCTCCGGTGCCTTGAAATTCTGTGTCCCGAGCAGTGACAAAGGTACCCCGAAGAATTAAGTCTCCGGTACGGAAGTCGACTTCACCAGCGAAGCCATCTAGGGCAAAATCGGTAATATCGGGTGACGATGAAAACACCGCCGCATTAAAAGCAATATCATCGGTAATGGCCCACTGCATCAGTCCGCCTAGGTGAGAAGAGGCGACGTTAGCACCGGCAATCAGAGCTGGATTGGTTAGAAACGTCGAGTTAAAGAAATCCCGAGAGATGTCCTTAGAAAAGCTGTTTCGATCAAAGTAGGAGGTCAGATCCAGCTGACCGAGGCGAAATCTCAGCCCTGGGACACCGGAAACAGCCGTAGCCAGGTAAAGTTCCGTGAGCTGTAATCCATCTTGACTCGTCAAGTCAGGGCCAGTGGCTAAATCTAACGCTCCCCCCACCAGAAGATTAGGGGTTAAAAACGCATCTCCCGAGAGCCGCGCTCGAGCTGAGGAGCTATCGCCCTGCAAGACGTAAAGGCCTTGAACATTGAGGTTAGGTTCTGGCAAAAGAGGGGCGATCGCGATCCCTGGGGCCAAAGGAGCGGCCTCTAAACCAGAGGCTTGACTGGTTAGAGGCGGCGAGATACCACTATTGCTCGGTGGCGAGTACGTGCCAGGGCCCAGGGGAGGGGACGAGGCCTGTCCCCCCCCCGCCAGGGCGGGCAGAGATGGCGCTGCCGCCACCCCCGTAGGCCATGGAGGTATGCTCAGCGGTTGACCTACCGGAGGTAACACCGGGGATAGTTGGGGCACTGCGCCATAGCCATAGGGATTTGGGGCTATGCCATAGGCATTAGGCGCTAGACCGTAGGGACTGGGTACCATGCCGTAGGAACCGGGGGCCATGCCGTAGGGGCTACCCCAGGGCACTACTCCCGGAGCTGGATAGGCTACGGCAGTACCTCCAGGCCAGGCACCCGAGGCACTCCCATAGGGTGTAGAAGAGGGAGGAACGATCACTGGCGGTACCCATGGGGTTGTAGGGGCTACAGCCACCCCACTTGTGTCTGGGATAGGTGTACCGTAGGGAACCCATACCGTAACCCACAGGCCGCCAGTGGCGGGCATAGCCGGGTAGGAGGAGGCCCCCGTCTCAGCCGGGGTACCTGAGGGCGGCACTGCCTGGGCGATCTGCCAAGGCACCGGCATCCCGATCAGCCCCTGTGCTTCAGCAGGGGTAAAAGCAGGTGTCACTTGGGTACCCCCTTCAGGGGCGATGGCCAAAAGGTCGAGCTGATGTGCCGCCGGTCTTTCCGGGGGGTCTTCCAGCTCTGATCCGTTGGCAATACCTGGCCAACTGGCTAGACAAAACACCAGGATTGATCCGGTGAAACGGCCATGAAGACTGTCAGAATAATTACTCAGTGGCGGCATGGTAGCGTACAATTCCTTATCGTGTGCCTTGGGGGATCGGTTTAAATAAACGGTGAATTGCTATTGCAGTCTTAGAGAGTGTTTGAAACGTCAAAGAGCGTCTCAGGTTATACCTAGGTCTTAGAGGTTGTTTGAAAAGCCAAAGAGCGTCTCAAGTTATACCTAGGTCGTAGGCCAATGTCCTCAAAACTCAGCGTTTTTGCTATCTCTTGGCGGCAAACTATACCTGGGACAACCCTTTTCAAATAACCTCTTAGGTTAATGGCCTCAAAATTCAGCGGTTTTGCTGTCTCTTAGGGGCAAGTCATACCTGGGACAACCCTGTTCAAAAACCCTCTCAGGAGAGCCTCGGCCAGACTGCTCATGAAAACAACTGATACAGCGTCTTCTTCGTACTCTTGTGAAATGTATGACTAGAGCAACCCTTGCCAAACTTCTTGCGTTTGTACTGGTACTTGTTACCGCCTGCGATCGCCCCCTAGACAACCTAGTGGGTCGGGGCAGTAGTGCCCCAATTGCTATGACTATTGAACAAATCGCCGACACAGGTCAGCCTGGCCAGTTCATCCTTTCGGGTACAGCCACCCTGCCGGATGAAACACCGCTAACCGTGTCGGCGGTGCGCCGCATTAACCCTCAGCCCAACGACCGCTCCCTTGATGGCGAGTCACGGTACGCCATTCTGGATCGAACATCGGCAATGGTCAGAGAGGGGCGATGGCAAGCTCAACTTTCTCTGTGGGAAATCAGCCCTGAGGGCTATTACCAAGAGAATTGGCAATTGACTAATAGCAAAGGTTCTGAACCTGAGCTCGCCAATTTAGCCGTAGATTTTTGGGCAACCTTGGAACCCCTCGACCTGGCTCAGTCCAAGCTGAAGGATCGTTCAGAGGTGTTTGACAGTACCCTTAATCCATTGATTAATTTCACCCCTAGCGGTGAACCCTACCTCAAAGTCATTGAACCTAAGCTGGTTGCCCTGCCTAGCGCTAGGGCAGTAGTCCCAGTCAGTCTTCCAGAGCAAGAGAGAACCACGTGGAAAGAACGATTGATGCTGGAGAATCCAGATATCCGCCTGACAGAACAGCCACCCATCCCCTTCCAAGCCAACGACAACTTGCCCCTACCCGCAGAAAATCTGCTGCGCTAGCTAATTGCCTTGCCTAGCAATCAGCTAACTAAGCCGCCGTGACCGTTCACATCCCCCCCTACCTTCGAACGAGAGATCAAGGGTTGTAGCGGTTTAGCGGGGGGGAGTGAATCATTACAAGCCGCCAGCTGATTGCTAGGGCGACCGCGCAGTTCTTCCACCTGCTGAGAAATTTGATGCAATTGCTGCAAAAGATTTTCTAAAGGTTCATGCCCCGGTTCTGAGCTAGATTCATAAACTGATCTAGGGATCTCTAGGGCAACGGGCTGCACTAGTTCTTGAGGACTTTCTAGCATTGCGCTGGGCCGCCCTGGTTGGGCGTAGGAGGGTGGCACCTCTGAAATCGCCTTAGAAAATGCCTCTCGGGAGACGGACTGAGACGTCCCAGATATCTGGGCAACAGGGGTTTCAGCGAACGCTGGCTGCAGGAAAGCATTCAGATTTTGGCTGCGTAGCCGAGCCTCTGAAAACTTAATTCGCTCTAGCTCCGCTTGGTTAACCGCCAAGCTCCGAACTATTTCCTGCTGCGCAGATTCCGCTTCAGCTATTTTGCGGGTAGACTGTCGCAAACCCATGAGACCAAAAATGCCTAGGCCTACCGCAGCGCTCATGCCACCGGACAAGGCTAAATAAGGCCCCGCCAAGTACTTCAACTCAGCCGAATACACGTCTCGATTTTGTACCTCTACACCAATAATATTAGATTTAAATAATGCGAAAGGAGCCGTAGCAATTGAAAAAACTACGCCACTAACACAAGCGGAGATGACTAGAGACCGAGCAAAGGGTGATTGAACCATGTCTTAAGAACAAGTAGGTGATTACAACCGTAGAATTACTCCCACACCTGAAGAATAGGGCTTAGAGATCACACACGTATAAACCGGGCGTTAAGGCATCGGTAGAATTCATAAAGATAAAGTAAATCTTATCGGAATAGTCCGGCAGGTAAAATGAGGTCGGTTGTGATGGGCGTATCTAAGGGTTAGGGGACGCGTCCGCCAGCGACCTTGGGATCGAGGGAAAGAGATCATCAAAGCGGTCATTAGCCCAAGCGAGCCTAAGGAGTAGGAGATGGTTAAGCTGTTAGGCATTCAAGCAGCACTAGTACAAACGCTACAAAAGCCTTACAACAAGGCCTTTGCAGAAGTCAGTATGCAATTTAGATGCTCAACAGCTTAAACCCATCGTCGCTCCAGCGCATGCCAACGCCCTTGAAGCGCTGCTGAATGAGCCATTTACAGGCACTTTCCACCATTCCCGACCCCAACGGCAGGCCAAGGCGGTCAAAGGTTTGATAGCGAGTGTGGTGATGGTGGCGCTGAAAGTAGGCCTGCACCTGGAGCAGAGTGGCAAAGGCCGAGGCCGACCAACCCGGCAGATGAATTAACTGGGTTAAGGCCCGCCGCACCCGTTGTGCCTGGCCGTGGCGCAACCAATGCTGCCAGCGGCGGAACCAGGATTGGGCCTCAGGTGAACGGCAGGTACCAAAGAGCGCCTCAGTGGCTCTGGCCAGATGACTGGCGGCATGGAAGAAGTCCAGCACGGCTATAGCGGTCGCAAAACAGGTGCGGTAGACGCGCCAGAACCCTCGTCCACCATCACTGAGCCAGATGACCCGTGGGGCGGTGTCCACCCCTGACGGGTCGCCTCCAATTGCAGCGGTGGGATGAAGTCGTCGATAGTGCCTAACACCGCCACCAGTCGGCGTCTCAGCAGTTGGGGGACAGTCTTGCCAGCTCGGGTAACTCGCGTGCCAAGGCGTGCCAAAATGCCGACTTTCACCTCCCGCCACTGAATGGCCCCCGTCGGCGTCTTGGGCGTGGGCCGAAACGGCACCATCACCCCATCTGCCCCAATCGCTAACGGCAGGGTGGCCAACCTGTCATCCAGGGCCTCGGGGGTCACTGTCTGGCCTGAAGCCTGGGCCCCTAACGCCTCCGCCAGCGCTACTTCAGCCCGTTGCCCCACCTGCTGCACCCAGTTCCAGAGGCTCCAACCGCTGGATACGCCCCAACAGCTCCGTTGTTGTATTCAGCTTGTCCTAAGAGTATCCCAACTCAAAAAATATCCCTTTCAAGGAAGCGAACCCGGCCCAACGGGCCGGTCGCGGCGAGACCCCGGATAGGTAATTTAGTTGCACCACTCTAACCCTGGTGGCGATGGTTATACCACCGGGTTTTCGTCAAAATAAGTAGGTGGACATAATTAAATGCTGTCATTCCGACCAAAGGGAGGAATCTCGGACTCCGCCAATGACCGAGATGTCTCGACTTCGCTCCGCTTCGCTCGACATGACAGGACTACGTTTAT
>Ga0169931_10001635_pt1 | contig 36904 bp, 35 predicted proteins | sample Kivu_15m_20L_FD_129675 | JGI IMG/M metagenome (GOLD analysis project Ga0169931, IMG submission 129675) | Freshwater microbial communities from Lake Kivu, Western Province, Rwanda to study Microbial Dark Matter (Phase II) - Kivu_15m_20L... | ecosystem: Environmental > Aquatic > Freshwater > Lake...
CGGGCGCCGGCCCTGGCACCGGGAGTGAGGCGGCCGCGGACGCCGCGGCGGCCGGCTCCGAGGCGCCTGCAAGCGATGCCGGACATCCCGGGCCGGACCGGCGCCCGTCGATGCCGCCCGGCCGGCGCGCCGAAGGGCGCCGCCCGCCCGGGGACGGCCCCGGGCACGGGCCCGAGGCCGGTGGCCGCCGCGAGGCCCCCCTGCCGGAGCGCGCGGGGGCGCACCCCGGCCCACGCGGGCCCCGTGGCGCGGGCGCCCCGGGTGTTCGGACCGAGCCGCACCAGCGCGGCCGAGCAGGCCCGCGCGGCCCCCAGGCCGCGCCGCGCCCACAGTTCGAGGGACGGCCGCAGGGCGGGCCGCGCCCGGAGCGCCGGCACGACCCTCGGCATGACCGCCGGCCCGACGCCGACCACGGGCTTCCGCCCGCGCAGTCCGCCCCCGCCGGCCCCGAGGACGTCGCCCGGCGCGAGCGCGCCGCGCTGCTGCGCACCTACGAGGCCAGCTCGCTGAGCAAGGCCAACTTCTGCGCCCTCAAGCGCCTGGGCGAGGCCGAGCTCGACGCCCTGCTCAACCAGGCCCGCCGGGAGCGCGAGGCGCGCGGCGCGGCAGCAGCGACACCACGAGGGTGATCAGCGTCAGCGGCACGACGAAGCTCATCATCGCGGCCGAGAAGGTGCCCAGCGCCGCGTGCTGCTGGGCGGCCAGGATCAGGTAGGCGACATAGGCCGCGTAGTAGGCGACGAACACGCCGCCCTCCCAGCGCGCGATCTCGCGCCCGCTCAGGAAGACCGGCAGGCAGGCCAGCGCCACGGCCAGCATCACCCACAGGTCGAAGGCCAGCACCGACGGCGCCACGCCCAGCCCGCTGCCGCCGGCCAGTACGCCGGACAAGCCCAGGCAGCCGAGGATGTTGAAGGTGTTGCTGCCGACCACGTTGCCCACGGCGATGTCGCGCTCGCCCTTGAAGGCGGCCACCAGCGAGGCCGCGACCTCGGGCATCGAGGTGCCGGCGGCGACGATGGTCAGGCCGATCACCAGATCGCTGACGCCCAGCGCCTTGGCGAAGGCCACCGCCGCCGTCACCAGCCAGTCGGCCCCCAGCACCAGCAGCGCGAGGCCGCCCACGATCAGCACCGCCTGCGCCGGCCAGCGCGCGTCCCAGGCGCCGGCTTCGGCCGGCTTGACCTCGGCCGCGTACTCGTCGCGCGCCGCCTGCGTCTGGGCGCGCGACTGCACGACGAGAAAGGCCGTGTAGGCACCCATCAGCACCAGCATCAGGGCCCCGTCCAGCACGCCGATGTGGCCGTCGAGCGCGAGCGCCATCAGCAGCAGCGAGACGCCCACCATGATGGGCACCTCCTGGCGGATGAGCTGCACGTCCACCACCAGCGGGACGATCAGGGCGCTGACGCCCAGTATGAACAGCACGTTGAAGATGTTGCTGCCCACCACGTTGCCGACCGCGATGTCGGTCTGCCCGTTGAGCACGGCCCCGGCCGAGACGGCCATCTCCGGCGAGCTGGTGCCGAAGGCGACCACAGTCAGCCCCACCACCAGCGGCGAGATGCCCAGCGACAGCGCGAGCTTGGACGCGCCGCGCACGAGCAGGTTGGCGCCCACGATCAGGGCCGCGAGGCCGGCCAGGAAGAGCAGCAGGTTCATGAGGGCTCCAGGGGGGTGGGCGTGGCGAGCGCCCAGCGGGCGCACAGCGCGTGCAACTGCGCCAGCCCGTCGGTCAACGCCGCCGGCCCGGGCTGCAGGATGTCGCAGGACTTGATCTCGTGCAGCGCGCCAGCGCGCACGGCCGGCACCTCGGCCCAGCCCGGGCGGGCGGCCACGCGCTCGGGGCGGAACTTCTTGCCGCACCAGGAGCCGACGATGAGGTCGGGCGCGCGGCGCGCCGGCTCCAGCGCGTCGGCGATGACCCGGTCGCGGCCCAGGGACTGCGCCGCGAGCTCGGGGAAGACGTCGTCGCCGCCGGCCACGGCCACCAGCTCCGAGACCCAGCGGATGGCGCTGATCATCGGCTCGTCCCACTCCTCGAAGTACACGCGCGGGCGCCGGGGCCAGGCCGCGGCGGCGCGCGCGATCGCGGCGTGTCGGTCCTGGCAGGCGGCGATCCAGGCCTCGGCCGCGGCCTGCGCGCCGACGAGCCCGGCCACCAGGCGCATCGTGGCGAAGATCTCGGCCACGCTGCGCTGGTTGGTCACGAGCACGTTGAGCCCGGCGCGGATGAGCTTGTCGGCCAGTGCCGCCTGCATGTCGGAGAAGCCGATGACGAGGTCCGGCTCGAGCGCGACGATGCGGTCCACCTTGCCGTCGAGGAAGGCGCTGACGCGCGGTTTCTCGCGCCGCGCCCGGGGCGGGCGCACGGTGTAGCCGCTGATGCCGACGATGCGCCATTCCTGCCCGAGCAGGTAGAGCCACTCGGTGGTCTCCTCGGTCAGGCAGACGATGCGGCAGGGGCCTGGGGGGGTCATCGGCAGCGGTGTCCTCGAGTCGGTGTGGGCCGGGTTGCAGGCGGGCAGGCGATCGAAGGATTCTCGATGCGCACCCCCGGCCCGGCGTGGGCCAGGGTTGCTGCGCCGCCAGGTCCGGTGCCGGCGTAACATCAATTCCGCTCAGCGTTCGCCCCGCGCCCCGAACCCGCCCACCGAAAGCCCCGTCATGAACCTGCCCCGGCGTCTCCTGGCCCTGTCCGCCCTCGCCCTGCCGCTGGCCGGGGCCTTGCCCGCGGCTGCCCAGACCGCCTGGCCCGAGCGGCCGGTGCGCGTGGTGCTGCCCTTCCCGCCGGGCGGGCCGAGTGACATCGTGATGCGCCTGGCCGCCGACAAGCTGCAGGCGGCGCTGAAGCAACCGGTGGTGATCGAGAACAAGCCCGGCGCCGGCGGCAACCTCGGCAGCGCCGAGGTGGCGCGCGCTGCGCCCGACGGCCACACCTGGCTGTGGATCACCGACACCGTGATCACGGTCAACCCGCACGTCTACAAGAACCTCGGCTTCAGGCCCGAAGCCCTGGTGCCGGTCACCGTGGGCACGCAGTTCAGCCAGACCCTGGTGTGCCACCCGTCCGTGGGCGTCAAGACCCTGGCCGAGCTGGTGGCCAAGGCGCGTTCCACGCGCCTGAGCTATGCCTCTGGCGGGGCCGGCGTGCCGGGGCACCTGGCGATGGAGCTGCTGCTGTCGACCGTCGGCATCGACATGACGCACGTGCCCTACAAGGGCCCGGCCCCGGCGATGCAGGACGTGATCGGCGGCCAGGTGGCTTGCGGCTTCCTCGCCGGCCCGACCGTGCTGCCCCAGGTGCGCGCGGGCAAGCTCGTCGCGCTCGCGGTCTCGGGCAGCCGGCGCTCGCCGGCCCTGCCCGAGGTGCCCACCGTCGCCGAGGCGGGCCATCCCGCCTACGCCGCGGACTTCACCCTCGTGCTGATGGCCCCCCGCGGCACGCCCGAGCCCATCGTCAACCGCATGCGCCAACTCATGGCCGAGGCGCTGAAGGCCCCCGACGTCGCCGAGAAGCTGCGCGCCGGCGACCAGAACATCGTCGTGGGCACCCCGGCCGAGGCCGCGGCCATGCTCGCCGCCGACAGCCGCAAGTGGGGCGAGGTGGCGCGGCGGATCCAGCTCGGGCTGGATTGAGACGCTGGGAGCCTACCCAGGAACCACACCCGGAGCGCGAATTTCAGCCCCTACCCAGGAACCACACCCGAGCCGCGCGGACTTCAGCCCCTCCCCCGCCAGGGGGGAGGGGAGCAATGCCCGGGCTCCGAGCTGCCTGGTTCCGGGGCTCGAGTCGGTGGCGCCCACGGCGCTACATGGGTCTCTCGGCCTTGCGTGCTTGTCGGGCGCGGCGCAACGACGCTCAGTCCCAGACGCCGGATCCGCCCCCGGCTGAACGGTGTCGCGCGCGCCCGGCAGCGTGCGCGATGGCATGGCCCAAGGCGTCACCGGGGCTGCGAAAGCTTGTAGCTGGGAATTTGTCCCATATACTGCAGCCGCACCCATTGTGCCGACCCGCCCTTGAGCATCTTCTCAGCCGTCTGCCTGGCCGCCTTCCTGGCCTACGCCTACCTCGGCGTGTACGTGCTGGCGCTCGATGCGCGCGCGCGGGCGCACCGGCTGTTCTTCGCCGGCAGCGCCGCCTTCGCCATGTGGGCCTTGGCCTACACGATCGGGCACTCGGCCGACAGCGTGGCCCTTTATCGGGCGGCCTACCGAGTCTCGTCCCCGTTCTGGATTGCCTGCGCACCGATTGCGCTGCACTTCTTCATCGCCCTGACCCGGCCGGCGTGGCTGGACCGCCGACCCTGGCTGCCGATGGTGCTCTATGCCCCGGCGCTGGTGCTCCTGTGGCGTGAGCTGGACAGCGGCTTGTTCGCCGCGGAGTTCGTGCGCACGCACCTGGGCTGGCACGAGGTGCCCGACCTGGGCTCGCCCTGGTTCTGGGCCCTGGTGGCCTACTACCAGTTCAACAGCTGGGCACTGATCGTGCTGACGTGGCGATGGGGCGCGATGTCGCAGCGCCCCTCGGACCGGGTCTCGTCGCGCCTGATCCTGGTGGGCAGCCTGCTCTCGCTGTTGGGCGTGACGCTGGACAACCTGGGCTGGCCCGGGCTCGCCGAGGGGCCCTTGCCCTCGGTGGCGCCGGCCTTCCCTGTGCTCGCCTTCGCGGCCATGGCCTGGAGCCTGGTGCGCTATCGCTTCATGGCTGTTTCGCCCTCGGCCGTCGCGCCCGTGCTCTTGCGCACGATGGACGACACCGTGCTCCTGCTGGATGAGCGCGGACAGGTGCTCAGCGGCAACGACGCCTGTCGTCACCTGCTCGGGCAGGAGGCTGCCGATCTGGCCGGGCGCGAGCTGGCGTCGCTGCTGCGGGGCGAGTCGGCGGATGACGAAGCCTTCATCGCCGCCCTGCTCCGCCAACCTCGGGGCGCGCAGCGGGAGCTGAGCTGTCTGGGCGTGGACGGACGCACGACGCCCGTCCTGCTGTCGGTGGCGCCGCTGGCGCGCCGGCGCGGCGCACCGCAGGGCGCGGTCGTGGTGCTGCGCGACATCTCGGCCGCCCGGCTGGCCGAAGAACAACTGCGCCGCATGGCGCAGCACGACGCCTTGACCGGGCTCACCAACCGCTACGTGTTCCAGGACCGGCTCGCCCAGTGCCTCGAGCTCGCGCGCCGTGCGAACCGGCGCGTGGCGGTGGTCGTGGTCGACCTCGACCGGTTCAAGGAGGTCAACGACCTGCACGGTCACGCCGCCGGAGACCTGTTGCTGCGGGAGGTGGCCGGGCGCCTGCGCGCGCACATGCGCAAGTCCGACACCGTCAGCCGCATGGGGGGCGACGAGTTCGCGCTCGTGCTGTCCGAGGTCGACGGTCCGACCGCGCTCGCGGCGGCCACGGAGCGCGTCCGGCAGGCCTGCAGCGGCAGCGTTCGTTTCGGCACGCGGGAATTGCCCATCCGGGCCAGCATCGGCACGGCCGTCTTCCCGGACGACGCCAACAGCCCCGACGCCCTGGTGCGGCGGGCCGACCTCGCGATGTACGAGTCCAAGCGGCATCGGCGAGCCCCGTCCGCGCCCGGCGCCTGTCCGGCGCAGGCTTGACGCGCCCGGTCCGAGGCCGGCCGAGCCGCCAATGGCCGAGTGGCGCGCCCGGCCACTGAACCGGCGCGGCAGCGGGCGCCTGCCATCGGCACACTCCGCGGCTTCGTTTTCCCGCCAGCCACCCCGAGGAGTTCGCGATGCCGCATCCCCTGTTGCCGTCCCTTCGCCGCCGCGCCGGCCTGCTGTGCGCCGCGGCCGCGCTTGTCGGCGCCTCGGCCGGGCCGGCCTTCGGCCAGGAATGGCCTGCCGCGCGCCCCGTCAAGCTGATCGTGCCCTTCGCCACCGGCGGTTCGGCCGACGTGTTCGGCCGCGTGCTCGCGCAGCGCTTGCAGGAGGCGCTGGGCCAGAGCGTGGTGGTCGAGAACCGGCCGGGCGGCGGCGCCATCATCGGCACCGACGCCGCGGCCAAGAGCGCGCCCGACGGCTACACGCTGCTGGTGATGTCGAACACGCACACCGTGAACGAATCGCTGATCCCGAACAAGCCCTACCAGCTGATGCGCGACTTCGTCCCGGTGGCGCCGATCAACGCCTCCGACCTCGTCCTCGTGGCGCGCAGCGGCCTGCCCGCGGCGAACACGCGTGATCTGCTCGCCGCCGCCAAGGCCCGGCCCGACGGCATGACCTATGCCTCCTCGGGCCCGGGCACGCCCTACCACATGGCCGGCGAGCTGCTGAAGTTCATGGCGGGGGTGAAGATCGTGCACGTGCCCTACAAGGGCAGCGCCCAGGCCCGCACCGACGTGCTCGGCGGCCAGGTCGACATGATGTTCGACGCCATCCCGACCATGGTCGAGCAGGTCAAGGCCGGCCGGGTCAAGCCTCTGGCCACCAGCGGCCGCGCCCGCTCGGCGATCATGGCGGACGTGCCCACGCTGGCCGAGGCGGGCGTGCCCGGCTACGAGGCCACGATCTGGCTCGGCGTGATGGCGCCCAAGGGCACGCCGACGGCCATCGTCAACCGCCTGAACGCCGAGATCTCGAAGTTCACCTCCAGCCCCGAGATCCGGCGCAACTGGGCCCAGCAGGGCTCGGCGCCGCTGACCATGAACGTCGAGGAGTTCACGCGCTACCTCAACGAGGACATCGCGAAGTGGGCCGGGGTCGTGAAGGCCGCCAACATCAAGGTCGATTGAGAGCCTGAGCGCCTGAGCGTCCCAGAGCCGGGCTTGCCCCCAGCCCGGATCAAGCGCATGGGCCTCGGAGGGCCGCCGGTACCGCCCCGCCTCGCCGTGACCGACCTCGACGTCAACGGCCGCCCCTGCCACACCACGGCGCCGGGAAGTACCGCGCTGCTGGACGTGCTGCGCGAGGACCTCGGCCTGCGCGGCACGCGGGCCGGCTGCCGCGAAGGGGTCTGCGGCGCCTGCCGTGTGCTGGTCGACGGGCGCGCGGTGGCCTCGTGCCAGACCCCGCTCGAGGCCGCGCGCGGCCGGCCGGTGACGACGGTGGAAGGCCTGCCCCCGGTCTTGCGGGAGGCCTTCGAGGCCGAGCAGGCGGCGCAGTGCGGCTACTGCAGCGCCGGGATGCTGGTGGCCGCCGCGGCCTTGCTCGCGAGGGCACCCGACCCGGACGAGGCGCAGATCCGGCAGGCCCTGGACGACCAGCACTGTCGCTGCGGCGCGCAGCCGCGGATCGTGCGGGCCGTCCGGCGCGCAGCCGCGGCTGTCCGCGCCATCGGCGCGGCCGACCGGCCCGGGGCCGGGCCCTCGGCCGCCGCCACGAGGCCAGGCCTGGCCCCCCTCGATCCCGCGCTCGTGCCACCGCAGGCGCCTCCTCCCGCCGGCCCCCCGGCGGCCTGGCCCGCGGCGCTGCAGCGTCACCCGCGGCCGTCCGACTGGCTGCGCCCCGGGGCCGAGGGCGAGCTCGAGGTGCGCAGCGGCAAGGTCGAGATCGGGCAGGGCATCCAGCGCGCGCTCGCGCAGGTGGTGGCACAGGCGCTGGGCTGGCCCCTGGCAAAGCTGCGCGTGTCGCATCCGAGCACGGCCACCCATCCCGACGAGGGCGTGACCTCGGGCAGCCTCTCGGTGCAGGATTCGGGGGCGGCCTTGCACTGCGTCGCCACGGCCGTGCGCCAGCGCCTGTGTGCCCGTGCCGCGCGCGACTGGGGGCTGGAGCGCGACGGCGTGGACCTCGTCGCTGGTGTGCTCGTCGGCTCCGGCGGGCAGCGGGCTCCGGCGCTGGATGGGCTCGATTCCCGGGTGCTCGACGAGCCGCTCACCCCGCAGGAATGCGGCGCCGGGCCATCCGCCGCGCCGCCCGGGCCCCCGGCCGCCGCGCCGACCCGCAGCCCGCAGGCCACGCCCGGAGAACACGGCCCCTGGCATCCCACGCTCACCCGGCGGGCGGTGTTCTCGGGCGAGCCCCACTTCATCCACGACCTGCAACTCCCCGGCATGCTGCTGGGCACGGTCGTGCACCCGCCGGGCTTCTGCGATCGGCTCACGCCCGCCGCCCGCCAGGCACTGCCGCAGGCGTTGCACGACCTGCGTGAGAGCCAGGCGCTGCTCGCCGCCTGGCTCGACGGCGAGCTGGTGGGCCTGCTCGCCGGGCGATCGGATCGCCTGCGCTCGGCCGCCCTGCGCCTGCACCGCGACCTGGGCTGGGAGGCAGGCGCTCCCGCGGGGCATGGGGGCACCGACCCCCGCGCCTGGCCAGGCCACGGCGGCGAGACGCGCATCGTCGACGAGCGCCCCGGGCCGGGTGTGCCTGAGCCTGGGCCGACCGTGGCCGCCGTGCACCGCCTGCAGGCCCGGTACACCCGCCCCTGGCTGGCGCATGCGTCGGTCGGGCCCTCGTGCGCGCTCGCGCGCTGGGCCGCCACGCCGCCGCCCGAGGGCGGCCCGGTGCTGGAAGTCTGGACGCACAGCCAGGGCCTCTTCGGCCTGCGGCGCGACCTCGCGCTGGCCTTCGGCCTGGCCGAGGCCGCGGTGGTGGTGCGCCATGCCCCGGGCGCGGGCTGCTACGGCCACAACGGCGCCGACGACGTGGCCTTCGACGCCGCGTGGCTGGCGCAGCGCGTGCCGGGCACGCCGGTGCGCTGCGAGTGGAGCCGGGCCGACGACCTGGCGCGTGCGCCGCTCGGGCCGGCGATGTGCATCGAGCTCGAGGCCGAGGTCGACGCCGCCGGCCAGGTCCGCGCCTGGCGGCACGAGCTGTGGAGCCCGGGCCACAGTTCGCGCCCCGGCCGCTCGCCCACGCCCGCCCTGCTGGGGCAGGCGCAGCGGGCTGGAGGCACGCCGCTGCCCGACCCCATCGACATGCCGCTGGCCGTGGGCGGCGGTGCCGAGCGCAATGCCGTGCCCGGCTATGACTTCGCCGCCTGGCGCGTCGTGGCGCACCGGGTGCGCGCGCCGTGGCGCAGCTCCGCGCTGCGCTCGCTCGGCGCCCTGGGCAACGTCTTCGCGGTCGAGAGCTTCATCGACGAGATCGCCCTGGCGACGGGGCGCGACCCGCTGGCCTGGCGGGAACAGTTGCTCGCGCACGACCCGCGCGGCCGGGCGGTGCTGCGCGCGGCCGCCGCCCGCGCGGGCTGGCTCGAGGACCGTGCGCCCGCCGGCCGCGCGCGCCCACCGGCCGACGACGGCGCCCTGGGCCGCGGCATCGGCTACGCCCGCTACAAGCTCACCGGCGCCTGGTGCGCCGTGGTGGCCGAGGTGCGTGTCGGCGCCACGCTCGAGGTGCGTCGGCTCGTGGTCGCCGCCGACATCGGGCGCGTGATCGACGCCGACGGCGCCGCGATGCAACTGGAGGGCGCGGCGCTGCAGGCCACGGGCTTCGCGCTGAAGGAGTCGGTGGAGCCGGGGGCCGACGCCCGCCTGCCCGCCGAGAATGCCGATGCCGTGGTGCCGCTGCGCTTCAGCGAGATGCCCGAGGTCGACGTGGTGCTGCTGCCCTCGTCGCGAGCCCCGCTCGGCGCCGGCGAGGCCGCCATCGGCCCGACGGTGGCCGCCATCGCCAACGCGCTGGCCGACGCCCTGGGCGTGCGCGTGCGCGACCTGCCATTGACCCGCGAGCGCATCGTCGCCGCCATCGAGAAAGCCCCCGCATGACGGAACCCATCCCCTTGCGCCTGTTGAGTGCCGGCGCCGCCCAGGGCCTGGTGCAGGCACTGGCCCCGCGCCTGCAGGAGACCTTCGGCGCCGCCGTGACCGGGCGCTTCGGCGCCGTCGGCGCGATCAAGGAGGCCTTCGACGCCGGCGAGCCCTGCGACCTGATCATCCTGACCGAGGCCATGATCGCCGCCATGGCCGCGCAGGGCGCGGTGCTGGCGCCCACGCGCGCGCCGCTCGGGCGCGTGCGCACCGGCGTGGCGGTGCGCGCCGGCACCCCGCACCCGGACGTGAGCACGCCCGAGGCGCTGGCGCAGGCGCTGCGCGCTGCCGACGAGATCTACTTCCCGGACCCGCAGCGCGCGACCGCCGGCATCCACTTCGAGCGCGTGCTGCGCGAGCTCGGCCTGCTCGAGGCGCTGGGCCCGCGGCTGCGCACCTTCCCGAACGGCGCGACGGCCATGCGCGCGCTGGCCGCCGCCGGCAGCGCCGCGCCGATCGGCTGCACCCAGGTCACGGAGATCCTCTACACCCCTGGCGTGGAACTCGTCGCGCCGCTGCCCGCGCGCTTCGAGCTCGCCACCGTCTACACCGCCGCCGTGAGCGCGCGCGCGGCCGATCCGGCCCTGGCCGGGCAGTTCATCAGCCTGCTGGCGGGCGCCGGCAGCGCGGCCTTGCGAGAGCGCAGCGGCTTCGAAGGCGCCGGGGCGGCGTGAGAGCCTCAGAGCCTCAGAGCCTGAGAACCGTAGAACCTGAGCCAGGTTCCGGCCCGAACCGGAAAGGCGGGCTACACCCAGCCGGCGTCGACGATCATGCCCTGCGCGGTGATCATGCGGCTGTCGTCGGCGGCGAGGAAGAGCACCATGCCCGCGATGTCGGGGCCCTGCAGCCGCCCGGGCAGGAGCTGGTTGCGGTCCATGGCCTGCTCGCCCTCGGCGTCGACCCACAGGCGCCGCTGCTTGTCGGTCATCACCCAGCCGGGGATCACCTGGTTGACGCGGATGCGGTCGCGCCCGAGCTCGTTCGCGAGCGTGCGGGTCAGGCCCGTCATCGCCGACTTGCAGGTCGCGTAGGCCGTCAGGTTCGTCGACTTCATCAGCCAGGAGGCCGAGCCGAGGTTGACGATCGCGCCGCGGCCGCGCCGCCGCATGTCGGGCACGACCGCCTGCGCGGCGAAGAAGGCCGGGCGCAGGTTGACGGCCACTGTGGCGTCGAACTGCGCCACGTCCATCGACGCGAAGTCATGGCGCTGGTCGTTGGCGACGTTGTTGACGAGCACGCCGATGTCGCCGAAGGCGGCGCGCGTGGCGGCCACCGCGGCGCGCAGTTCGTCGACGTTCGTCACGTCGCCCTGCGTGAACAGCGGCGGCGTCGCCGCCCCGCCGAGGCTGCGCACGAGCGCCTGCGCGCCCGCCTCATCGACGTCGACGAAGCCGACCTGGGCGCCCTGCGCCGCGAAGGCGCGCACGATGTCGGCGCCGATGCCGGTGGCGCCACCGGTGACGAACACCGGCACGCCTTGCAGGCTGGGGTAGCGGGCCGCTTTGGCGGGGTCGTGTGCGCTCGTCTCGGTCATCGGGGATCTCCACGGTTCCGCCGCCGCCGCCGGGCACGCGGTCAGGCGCCGCTCAGCGCTGCAGCGGGACGCTGCGCGCCGCGCCGCGCAAGGTGACCTTGGTCTGGCTGCGCGGCCCGGCCACTTGGACATCGACACGCCGGATGCGCTTGAAGGTGTCGGCCAAGCCTACTTCGAGCGCCTTGAGCTCGTCCGGCCTGGAGCAATCGTAGGCGATCCGCGCCTCCAGCTCGGCATGTCCGTTGGCGCTGCCCTTGGCGGCACCCGGCCGGGCTTCGAGCACCGGCGCCTCCACCTCGGCCGAGACGCGCCGGCATCCGGCGGCCGGGTCAAGCCGGAACAGGGAGTCGGGCTGGCGCAGCCGCGCCAGCGCGTCGGCGGCGGCGCGGCGCTCGGCGTCGGTGCGCGGCGCGCGCTCGAAGCCGACCAGGCTGTCCAGCGGCGCCTTCAGGCTCAGCACCACGCGTGGCCCCTCGATCGCCACATCCAGTGCCACGACGCCGTGGACGTGCGGCGCGGCCAGCGTGCCCGTGGCGAGAACGCCGCAGACCAGGGCCGCGGCAGCGGCAGCTTGCTTCGGGACGACCATCGATCCATCCTCCTTGGTGCAGGTCACGCCCCCAGCGCCTGCGCCAGCGTCGTGACGTTGTGCTCGAACATCTTCAGGTAGCTGTCGGCCGGGCCGCCCGGCCGCGACAGCGCGTCGGAGAACAGGGTACCGCCCACGCGCGCGCCGGCCTCGCGCGCGATGCGCTCGACCAGCCTGGGGTCGCTGATGTTCTCGACAAAGATGGCCCGCACCTGCTGCTGCCGGATCTGGCGGATCAGGCGCGCCACTGTGGCCGCAGAGGGTTCGCTGTGCGTGTTCCAGCCCTGTGGCGCGAAGAAATCGATGCCGTAGGCCGCGCCGAGGTAGCCAAAGGCGTCGTGGGAGACGATGGCGCGCCGCTGCTCGCGCGGCACGGCCGCCAGGCGTTCGCGCAGGCGCCGGTCCAGCGCCTCGATGCGCGAGAGGTAGTCGGCGCGGCGGCTGGCGATCTCGGCGGCGCGGTCGGGCCAGCGTGCGGCCAGCGCCTCGGCGATGCGCGTGACGTAGTGGCGCGCGTGTGCGGGGTCGTGCCAGGCGTGCGGGTCGACGTCGTGGGCGTGCCCATGCCCATGCCCATGCCCGTGCGCCCCGGAGCCGCGCCGCGCCTTCAGCCCCTCGGCCGCGACCACCAACGTTCCACGATAGCCGGAAGCCCGTACCAGCCGTTCGATCCAGCCCTCGAAGCCCAGGCCGTTGACGAGCACGAGGTCGGCCTGCGCCAGGCGCCGGCCGTCTGCCGGACTGGGCTTGAACACGTGCGCGTCTGTGTCGGGCCCGACAAGCGCGGTGACCTCGACCCCGGCGGGCGCGACCTCGCGCGCCATGTCGGCCAGGACCGAGAACGAGGCCACGACGCGGCCGGCTGGCGTCGGCTGAGCCCGCGGCGCCCCGGCCGCGCCCAGGGCCAGCATGCCCAGCAGCCAGCAGCGCCGGGGCGGCCGCATCGGGAGGGTGGAGTCGGGTGGCGGAAACATCATCGTAGGCAGGCGGGCAGGGGGATGGACTCTCGCCCATTCAGGCGGTGTAGTGCAGGCGCGCGCGCCAGCGCCGCGGCAGGATGCCGTCGCGCCGGCCGAGCAGCACCGACAGCAGGTAGAAGGCGCCGCACACGAGCACGATGCAGGGGCCGGAGGGCAGTTCGGTGTGGTAGCTCAGCAGCAGGCCGGCCGCCCCGGCGCCCGCGCCGATGGCGGCCGCCAGTGCGCACATCGGCACGATACGGGCCACCCAGAAGCGGGCCGCGGCCGCCGGCAGCATCATCAGGCCGACGGCCATCAGCGTGCCCAGGGCCTGGAAGGCGCTGACGAGGTTGGCCACGAGCAGCACGAGGAAGGCGAGGTGGGCTGCGGCCCCGGGGCCGCCCACGCTGCGCAGGAAGCCGGGGTCGCAGCTCTCCAGCAGCAGGGGCCGCCACGCCAGGGCCAGCGCCCAGAGCGTGAGCGTGGTGACCCCCGCGATCTGCAGCAGCGCCGCGTCGTCGACCGCCAGCACGCTGCCGAACAGCAGGTGCATCAGGTCCACCTGGCTGCCGCGCAGCGACACCAGCAGCACGCCCAGCGCCAGGGCCGTGAGGTAGAAGGCGGCGAAGCTCGCGTCCTCACGCTGTGGCGTGGCGCGGGTGACGAAGCCGGCGCCCAGCGCCACCACGAGCCCGGCGACGAAGCCCCCGAGGCTGAGCGCCGGCAGCGACATGCCTGCCAGCAGGAAGCCCGCCGCCGCGCCCGGCAGCACGGCGTGCGACATCGCGTCGCCCACGAGGCTCATGCGCCGCAGCACCAGCAGGCAGCCGATGGGCGCGCTGCCCAGGGCCAGCGCGAGCGTGGCCACCAGCGCGCGCCGCATGAACGCGAATTCGACGAAGGGTTGCAGCCAGGTGTCCATCGTCGTCTTTACCCGCCTCTCAGGCCGCGCGCCGGCACACGTCGGCCTGATCGTCCCAGGCCTCGGCCATCTGGCGCGCACGGAAGAGGTGGGTCGCCTGCAGCACCTGCGCCGTCGGACCCCAGGCCACAGGCTCGCGCGCCAGCAGCAGCACCTCGTCGAAGTGCTCCCTCACCTGCTCCAGGTCGTGCAGCACCGCGATCACGGTGCGCGCCTCGGCGCGCCAGCGCCCCAGCAGGCCCAGCAGGTCGGCCGTCGTGCGCGCGTCGATGGCGTTGAAGGGCTCGTCCAGCAGGATCAACCCGGCATCCTGCAGCAGCAGCCGCGCGAACAGGGCCCGCTGCGCCTGGCCGGCCGACAGCTCCGAGAGCAGCCGCCCGGAAAAGCCCTCGAGCCCGACCGCGCGCAGCGCCTCGCCCACGCGGGCGTGATCCTCGGCGCGCAGCCCGCGCAGGGCGCCGATACGCGACCACAGGCCCATGGCGACGAGCTCGCCCACCGTGAGCGGGAAGCTGCGGTCCAGTTCGCTGGCCTGGGGTAGCCAGGCGACCCGCAGTCCCGGATCGCGTTCGATGCGGCCGGACCAGTCCACGCGCGCGCCGCCGAGGGCCGCCAGCAGCGAGCTCTTGCCCGCGCCGTTGGGCCCGACGATGGCCGTGGCGCGCCCCGCCGCGAAGGCGCCGCTGAGGTGGTGCACGGCCGGGTGGCCGCGCCAGGCCACCGTGAGGTCGTGCAGTCGCAGCGCCGGGACGCTGGTCTGCCGGGCCGATGGCAAGGCGTCGCGGCTCACTGCAGCGCCCAGGCCACTGCCAGCCAGAGGAAGACCAGCACGACGCTGACGCGCGCCAGCCGCCCGAGCGCGCTGTCGCTCAGCATCGCCATCCCCGGCGCGGCAGCGCGATGTGCCGCTTCAGATGGAGGCCAGGGCGCGCCGCCGGGGGCCGCAGTCGCCGCATCGCCCGTACAGCGTCAGGTCGTGGTCCTCGACCGTGAAACCGGCCGGCGCAAGGCGCGAGAGGTCGCCCGGGCAGGCGTGGACGTCGAACACGCGCTGGCAGTGCGTGCACTGGAAGTGGTGGTGGTGGCGATGTCCGGCGAGTTCGAAACGCGGGTTCTCCCCCGGCAGGTTCACTGGTCGCAGCTCGCCCTCCTCGACCAGGGTCTTGAGGTTGCGGTAGACGGTGGCGATGCTCAGGCCCGGCACCTCGGCCTGAGCGGCTTCCAGCACCTCGGCCGGCAGCAGCGGCCGAGCCGCGCGCTCCAGGGCGTCGCGGATGGCAGAGCGCTGGCGGGTGTTGCGTTCCATGTCGCAAGGGTAATGGAATCACGGTCGTATGCCGAATTGGTATTGCGAGTGCATTCTCAGTATACTCTTTCGCCTGTCTTCCTGCCCAGTCATCCTCATGGCCTTTCGCTCACTCTCGCATCGATCGATCCTCGCACTGGTGGCCGGTGTCGCTGCGCTTGCAGGCCTGTCGCCGGCCGCGCAGGCCCAGCCCCGCCAGCCAGGATGGGAGCTTGGCGGCGTGCTCGACGTCGCCGCCACGTCGCGCGAAGTCGCTTTCGGGCAGCGCGACAAGGGTCTCGGCCTCGGGCACAGCGACGTCTCGCTGCGCGGGCCGCTGGGCCGCGCCTTGTCGGCACAGTTCACGCTCGCCGCACACACCCACGATGGCAAGCTCGAGGCCGAGATCGAGGAGGCCTGGGTCGAGACCCGCACCCTTCCCGCTGGCCTGCAGCTGCGCCTGGGTCGGTTCGCAGCGCAGGTCGGCCGGCTCAACGAGCAGCATCCCCACGCCGACGACTTCGTCGAACGGCCGCTGCTGCACCGCGCATTCCTGGGCGGGCATTGGTTCGATGACGGCCTGCGCCTGAACTGGACCGCGCCCACCGACGTCTACCTGCGCCTGGGCGCGGAGGTGATGCGCGGCCACCAGCTCGTGCACGAGGTGGCCTCGGCGCGCTCGCCGGGCGCGTTCACGCTGAACGCGCGAACAGGCGGCGATCTGGGCGTCGGCTCGAGCTGGCAGCTCGGACTGTCCTGGTTGCACAACCGGCGCGAGGCCGAGCCGGAGGATCCTGCGGCCCCCCACGAGCACGAGGCCCACGGTGCGCATTTCAGCGGCAAGCGCACGGCCCTGGTCGACCTGACATGGAAATGGGCGCCGCAGGGCAACAACAGGCAACGCCAGCTCGCCATCAGCACCGAGATCGCGCGCATTCGCGGCATCAACCGTCACGACACGGGCACACAGCGGCACGCGGCGGGCACGCTCTCGGTGGTGTGGCGCCACACGCAGGCCTGGGAGTTCGGCCTGCGCACCGACTGGTTGCTGGCCGACCACCCGCATCTGGCTGACTTCGAGCCGTTGCGGCTGCGCGAGCAGGCGCTGACGGTGGCCTGGAAGCCCACCCATGCACAGGCCCTGCGGCTTCAGTTCACGACCCAGCGCGACGCCCTCGATGTCGATGACGCGGCCCGCCGTTCGGTGCAGCTCCAGTACGTGTTGAGCTTCGGCGCCCATGGTGCGCACTCGTACTGAGATTCCACCCTCAGCCGCCGGGCCCCGGGGTTGGCTGCGCCGGGTCCATGCCGCGCTCGCCGTCGCCACCGCTGTATCGGCCGCGGCAGTCGCCGCACCCGCCGCCGCCTTCACCGTCTTCGCCTGCGAGCCGGAATGGGCCGCGCTCGCCCGCGCCCTGCTGCCGCAGGCCCGGGTGCACGTGGCCACGACCGCACAGCAGGACCCGCACCACATCGAGGCCCGGCCGGCACTGATCGCGCAGTTGCGCGGTGCCGACCTCGCCGCCTGCACCGGCGCCTCGCTCGAGGCCGGCTGGTTGCCCACGCTGCAGCAGCGTGCCGGCAACCCCCGGGTCCAGGACGGTGCTCCCGGCATGTTCTACGCCGCCGACCACGTGATCCTGATCGATGTGCCGCAGCGCGGCGCCGCGGCGCTGGCCACGCCGTTCGCCGGCGATGTGCACGCCGAAGGCAACCCGCATCTGCACGCCGACCCGCGCCGCCTGCTCGAGGCGGCGCGCGCGCTGGCGGCGCAGGTTCAGGCGCTGCAGCCGGCACAGGCCGGGGCCGTGGGCGAGCGCCTCGCGCGCCTGGAGTCCCGCCTGCAGGCTCGCATCGGCGACTGGGAGCGCCGCGCAGCGCCGCTGCGCGGCCGCGCCGTGGCCGTGCAGCACGGCAGCCTGGCCTACCTCTGGCGCTGGCTGGGCCTGGTGCCTGTGGCCGACCTGGAGCCCGTGCCCGGCATGGCGCCCACGCCCGGCCACCTGCAGCGCGTGCTGCAGGCGCTGCGCCCGAAGCCGCCGCTGGCCATCGTCGTGGCCCGGCACCAGGACCCGCGGCCCGGCCGCTGGCTGGCCGCGCAGCTCGGCGGCAGCGTGCCCCTGTTGGTGCTGCCGGCCACGGTGCCCGACGACAGCGCCCCCGACGCGATCGAGGACTGGTTCGAGCAGATGCTGCAGGCCCTGCTGAAGGCCGCCGGCGGGTAAGCGGCCGAGAGCCTGAGACGCCGAGAAAGCGCCCCCCGGCTGTGGATACCTGGTTCCTCGCACCAGCGCTGGCGCTGCTGGCCGGTCTGGCGGCCCTGGCCCCGCTGGGCGTGCAGGTGCTTGCGCGCGGCGTCGTCTTCATCGACCTTGCGGTGGCGCAGGCCGCCGCGGCCGCCGGACTCGCCGCGGGCACGCTCGTGGACCACCCCGCACCGCTGACCACACAGGTCTGGGCGGCGGCGGGCGCCCTGATGTGCGCCGGGCTCGTGGCCATGCTGGCGCGGCGCTGGCCGCAGCAGCGCGAGGCCCTGATCGGGCTGGTTTACGTGGCTGGCGCCAGCGTGGCCGTGCTGGCCGCCCGCACCGACCCGCACGGGCGCGACCGCCTGCTCGAACTGCTCGCGGCTGACCTGTTGTGGGCTGACTGGTCGCGGGTTGCGCTCCTGGCGACGGCGGCTGCTGGCGTGCTGGCCTTGCAGCGACTGGGCGCTGGCGTGCTCGCGCGCGACCGTGGCTTCTACCCGGTCTTCGCGATTGTGGCGAGCGTCGCCGTGCCGGTGCTGGGACTGTTCGTGGTGTTCGCGGCGCTGATCGCACCGGCGCTGTGGCTGCGCCTCGGCCGGGGTCACGCGTGGGCACTGGCGGGCGCGGTGGCGGCAGGGGGGCTCGGGCTGCTCGGCTCCTGGTTCCTGGACGCCCCCAGCGGGGCCTGCGTGGCCCTGGCGCTCGCGCTATGGGGCGCTGCGAGCGCGGCCGCCGGAGGCTCGCGCTGAAGTGCTGTTGGACGCGCTGGTGGGCGGGGAATGCCGGCCCCCCAATAATGCGGCGCGATGAAAAGCCTGCGATCGCACCTGCTGCGCACCTTCGTCACCGGCGCGCTGGCGGCCTTGCCGCTGGTGGCGACGGTCTTCGTGTTCTGGTGGGCCATCCGCCTGCTGTGGACCTGGCTCGGCCCGGGCAGCGCGGTAGGCGCGGTGCTGGGCGGCATCGGCCTGGGCGTGACCGGCTCCGAGATCGCGGGCTACCTGCTCGGCCTGGCCATCGTCGCCCTCGCCGTCCTGTTTCTCGGGGTCTTCATCGAGCGTGCGCTGGGGCGCAGCCTGGCCCGGCTGGTGGACCGCCTGCTGCGCCGCATCCCGCTCGTGCGCACGGTGTGGGACCTGGCGCAGCGCATGGTCGGCCTGCTGCAGCAGGGGCCGCAGGGCGGTGCCGAGGGCGGGGCGCGCTCGATGGCGCCCGTCTGGTGCCACTTCGGCGGCCCGGGGGGCGCCACGGCGCTGGCGCTGCTGTCGAGCACCGAGCCGGTGCTGGTGGGCGGCCAGCGCTGCCTGGCGGTGCTGGTGCCGACGGCGCCGGTGCCCATCGGCGGCGGCCTGCTGTTCGTGCCCGAGGACTGGGTCAGCCCCGCCGACGTCGGCGCCGAGGCCCTGACCAGCATCTACGTCTCGATGGGGGTGACCGCGCCGCAGTACCTGCCGCGGCCGGCATCCGGACCCAGGGTTCCCTGACGTGGGCCGGCGCGGCGCACCCCGCAGCGCTTGCGGCAGCGGCCGTGTCGGCAACGGCGGTCGTCCAGGGTTTGGCGACGCCTTCGCCGCGGCGATCCTCTCCTTCGCCGCTGTCATCGCGCCCGCAGCACTTGCAAGGCCGGTCGGTCAAGCCGTGAGCGTCGAGAGCCTGGACCGCTCCGGCGGCCAGCCGCTGGTCTTGCCGGGCTATTGGTTCCGCGCCGAGACCCCTGCCGACGCCACGGCCCCGGCGCTCGTGCTGCTGCACGGCTGCGGTGGCCCGTATGGCGCGCCGGGGCCGACCGGGCCGCGGCTGGCTGCGCGCATGTTCGAGTACGCGGCCCTCGTCAACCGCCTGGGCGTGCACGTGCTCGTGACCGACTCCCTCACGCCGCGCGGCGAGAAGGAGTTGTGCACGCAACGCACGGGCTCGCGCCGCGTGACCCAGGTCGAGCGCCGGCGCGACGCGCTCGGCGCCCTGCGCTGGCTCGCGGCCCAGCCGGGCGTCGACGGCGCACGCCTGGGCCTGCTGGGCTGGTCGCATGGCGGCAGCGCCGTGCTTTCGGCCACCGACGCCGGGCACCCCGAGGTTGCGGGCGCCACGCCGCGCCCGGTACTCGCCGTGGCCTTCTACCCCGGCTGCGCCGCTGCCCTGGCCGAGGGCTGGCGCCCGGTGGCCCCCCTGCTGCTGCTGGTGGGCGAAGCCGACGACTGGACGCCCGCCGCGTCCTGCCAGCGCCTGGGCTAGCGCTCCGCCGCACGGGCGGCGCCGGGCGCGCCGGCAGTGGCCTTGGAAACCTACCCTGGCGCCTACCATGGCTTCGACGGCCCGCCCCCGGTGCGGCTGCGCCGTGACGTGCCCAACGGCGCGCGCCCGGGGCAGGGCGTGCACGTCGGCGGGGACCCGGCGGCGCGCGCGGCCTCGCAGGAGCGGCTGCTGGCGTTCCTGCGGGCGCAGTGGCAACTGCCGTGACGAGCCCGGTGCGCCCGGCGCGGTGCATGCGCGCTTCAGCCTGGCCGCCCGCTCCCGGGCCGGTCCGTCACGCCGGCGCGGGAGCCGACGACACAGCCGCCGCCCCCGAAGCGTCCACCGCAGCGCCACCGAGGCGCTCGCGCCGTTCGTCCAGCCGGCCCGAGATCCCGCGGTAGTGCTCGGTCAGGCGCCGCTTGGTCAGCGCCACGTCGCGCGCGGCCACGGCATCGACGATGGCCTGATGGTCCTGCCAGGTCTTCAAAGGGTCCTGGGTCTCGAGCCGGGCCGGCCCGGCGACCTGGCGGAAGACGTGCCAGAAGGCGTCCAGCAGCGACAGCAACATGGCATTGCCCAGGGGCTGGAACAGCGCGTGGTGGAAGGCGCGGTCCTCGTCGGCGAAATCCTGACCGCGCGCAGCCTTGATCCCCATCGCTTCGACGAGCCTGCGCAAGGCGATCAGTTGCGCCGGCGTGGTGCTGAGCACCGCGGCCTCGATCAGCGAGAGCTCCAGCGCCTGGCGGATCTGCAGGATGTCCTGCACCTCCTGCAGGGTCTGAGCGAAGGCGTAGGGCAGGTTCTCGAGCAGCGGCCCGAGCGTGAAGGCCCGCACGTACACGCCGGCACCGCGGCGCACCTCGACCACGCCCAGCGACTCCAGGGCCTTCACCCCCTCGCGCACCGAATTGCGCCCCACGCCGAGCCGGCGCGCGAGCTCGGCCTCCGACGGCAGCGGGTCGCCGGCGCGCAGGTCCCGGTCGACGATGTAGCGGCGCAGCGCCGCCTGCACCGACTGGTGCAGCGGCAGCGGCCGGTCCAGGGGTTGCAGGTCGGCAGGCACGGTGCGCGCGCGGGTCGGCTCGGCCGGATCTGTCGGGGCCCGGTCAGGCCTCGGGCGCGTCCTCGGGACCGGGGCGGGTGTGCAGCGCCCGCAGGTGGCTGTCGGTGATGCGCTCCACCGTCGCCTGCTGGGCCGCCGACAGCGACGCGAACGGCTCCCGGCAAGGTCCGCAATCCACCCCCAGCAGCTTCAGCATCGCCTTCGTGCCGGGGAAGACCCCGACCTCGATCAGCACGTCGATGACCTCGTTGGCGCGCCGCTGCAGCGCCTGCGCCCGCTCGAGATCGCCCCCGCGCAAGGCGTCCATCATCTGCACGAACAGCCCGCCCATGACGTTGTAGGTCGTGCCGATGCCGCCGTCGGCGCCCATGGCCAGCCCGCCGACGAACATCTCGTCGAAGCCGTTGTAGATCACGGCCTGCGGCGCCGCGGCCTTCAGACGCTCGAGCTGGTACAGGTTCTGCGAGGTGTGCTTGACGCCGATGATGCGCGGGTGCGCCAGCAGCGCCAGCAGGTCGGCCGTGGACAGCGGGCGCGCGGATTTGGCGGGGAAGTTGTAGACCACCAGCGGCAGCGGGGTGGCCTGCGCCAGCCGGTGGTAGTGGGCGCGCACCTCGGCGGGCGAGAAGTCGTAATAGAAGGGCGGGATCGCCGACACCGCGTCGTAGCCGGCATCCGCGGCGGCGCGCGCCAAGGCCACCGCCTCGTCGGTGTGGATCGCGCCGACGTGCGCGATCAGCTTCGCGCGGCCGCGCACCGCAGCCGCGAAGGCCCGCAGCACCTGGGTGCGCTCCGCCGGCGACTGCAGGAAGGCCTCGCCCGTGCTGCCGCCGACGTAGAAGCCGTGGATGCCCTGGGCGAGCTCGAACTCGGCCAAGGCCGGCAGCACGTCCAGGTTCAAGCGGCCGTCGTCGTGGAAGGGCGTGATCAGGGCCGAGAACACGCCACCCAGGGCATGCGGCGGGGAAGGGTTCGGGTTCATGTCGGGGGCGGCGCGGGGCACGCGCAAGGTGGACGGACGTGACGGGGCGCTGCTGCCGGTCAGCCCATGACCAGGCGCGGCAGCCACAGGGTCAGCGGCGGCCACAGCGAGATCGCCAGCAGCACGGCCAGCAGGGGCAGCAGCCAGGGCAGGATGGCACGCGACATGGCCTCGAAGCTCAGCTCGGCGATGCGCATGACGACGAACAGCACCACCCCCACCGGCGGGGTGATCGTGCCGATGATCAGGTTCAGCACCATGATGACGCCGAACTGCACCGGGTCGATCCCGTAGCTCACCGCCGCCGGCACGAGGATGGGGATCAGGATCAGCATCGCCGCCAGCCCCTCCATGAAGCAGCCGACCACCAGCATCAGCAGGTTGGCGGCGAGCAGGAAGGTCAGCGGCCCGTCGAAGGTGGCGGTGATCAGTGGCGTCAACATCTGCGGCACGCGCGCGATCGACAGGCACCAGCCGAGCGCGCCGGCGGCCATCACGAGCACCAGCACGACGCCGGTGGTCTCGGCCGTGTCGACGAGGATCTGGCCGAGCTGACGCCAGTGCAGCGTGCGGTAGACCACGAAGCCCAGCAGCAGCGCGTACAGGCAGGCCACGGCCGCGGCCTCGGTAGGCGTGAAGACGCCGCTGAACATGCCGCCCAGGATCAGCACCGGCGTCATCAGCGCGAAGAAGCTGCGTGCGAAGGTGCGCACGACGTTCATCAGGCCGCCGAAGGGGTGGCGCGCCATGCCCTGAGCGCGCGCGACGAAGGCCACCATCACCATCAGCGTCAGGCCCATCAGCACGCCCGGCACGAGCCCCGCCATGAACAGGCGGCCGATCGACACGTCGGCCGACACGCCGTAGATCACCATGGGCAACGACGGCGGGATGATGGGGCCGATCGTCGCCGCCGCCGCGGTGATCGAGGCCGCGGTCTCGGGCTTGTAGCCGGCCTTCTTCATCGCCCGGATCTCGATCGCCCCGGAGCCGGCGGCGTCGGCCACGGCCGAGCCCACCATGCCGGCGAAGATCATGCTCGTGAGCACGCTCGCGTGCGCGTAGCCGCCCCGCACCCAGCCGATCACCGCGGTGGCGAACTCGACGATGCGGTCGGTCAGCCGCGCCGCGCCGAGGATGTGGCCCATCAGGATGAACAGCGGCGCCGCCACGATGGGGAAGGAGTTGACCGAGCCGGCCATCTTCTGCGGCAGCATGCTGATCGGGAAGCCGCCGATCCACATGAAGGCCAGTGCCGCCAGCCCCATGGAGGCGAACATCGGCAGGCCAGCGAGCAGGCCCACCAGCCAGGCACCGGAGATCTTGAACATCAGCCCGGTCATCGCGCGTCCTCGAACCGCTCACGGCCGGCGTGTGGCGCGCCGGCCCACTGGCGCCGGATCTCGAGCAGGGCCTGCACCACCGTCAGCAGGCCGGCCGGCAGCAGCGGCACGTACATCCAGGCCACGGCCACCGGCATGCTGATGGCCTCGACGTCGGCATTCACGCGGATCAGGTGCACGGCATACCCGGCCACGGCGCCACCGAACAGCGCCACGCCCGCCTGCAGCGCGGTCTCGACCCCGGGCGAGGCGCGCCGCGGCACCTGGTCGAGGAAGAAGCGGATGCGGATGTGGGCCTGGTTGCGCGTGGCCACCATCCAGCCCAGGCAGGCCAGCCAGACCATGAGGAAGCCGGCGCCCTCGTCGGTCCAGCCCAGCGGCGCCCCGGCGGCGCGGAACACCACGCCCGCCGACACCGTGCCCAGCAGCAGCACGACGAAGGTGCCGGCGACCGCGTACAGCACGCGGTCGAACAGGGTCTGCGGCCGGGGGGCGGGCGGCTCGGACGCCGGGCCGCCGGGCTCGACGCTCACAGCGCCGCCAGCGCCTCGAAGGTGCCGCGGCCCCACTTGGACTCGAACTTGCGCGGCACCGCATCGAGCACCGGCTTGCGCCAGAGCGCGACGTCGGGTTCGATCACCGTCATCCCCGAGGCCTTGAAGCTGCCCACGAGCGTGGCCTCCTGGGCCTGCAGCTCGCGGTCTTGCTGCGCCGCGCCGGCGGCCATCGCGGCCTGGAGCAGGTCGCGGTCGGCCGGGCGCATGCCCTTCCAGAAGGCCTCGTTGACGATGATCATGCGCGGCGTGATGATGTGCGAGGTCAGCACGAGGAACTTCTGCACCTCGTTGAACTTGCCGCTCTGGATCGTCGGCAGCGGGTTCTCCTGGCCGTCGACCGCGCCCTGGCTGAGGGCGAGGTAGAGCTCGCCGAAGGCGATCGGCGTGGCGCGCGCGCCCCAAGCCTCGGCCATCGCGACGAAGGTGTCCACCGGCGGCACGCGCAGCTTGAAGCCGGCCATGTCGGCCGGGGTGCGCACCTCGCGCCGGCCCGTGGTGAGGTGGCGCCGCCCGTAGTAGGTGATGTTGAGCATGCGCATGCCGCGTCGCGCGACGAGGTCGTCGTTGAGCTTGGCGTACAGCGGCGTGCCGGCGGCCTTGGCCATGTGCGCGGCATCGCGCCAGAGGTAGGGCGCCTCGATCACCGACAGTTGCGGCAGGAAGGCGCCGATGGCCCCGGCGCCGTCGGTGGTGAGCTGCAGCGCGCCCGCGGAGACGGCCTCGATCATGTCCTTGCCGCTGCCGAGCTGGCTGTTCGGGAAGACCTGGACGTCGATGCGGCCGCCGGTCTTCTCCTTGACCTCGCGCGCGATGCGCTCGGCCATCTGCACCTGCGGGTGCGTGCCGCTCAGCGACTCGCCCCAGCGCAGCGTGGTGGCCTGCGCCCGGGCGAGCGTGGGCGCGCCCAGGCTTGCGCCCAGGGCGCCGGCGGTAGCGAGGAAGCTTCTGCGGTGGATGCGAGCCATGTCAAGTCTCCGGTGTGTGGTGGTGGGCGCGCGGGGCCGGTGGCCCTTTGAACGCGGGACCGAGGTCTCGCGACCTCACGGCCGGCCGGTGGGCGGGTGCGAGGGATTCTGGCCCACCTGTCCTACAAGAGGATGGGTGCTAACCCTGGGGCTGCCTGTCACTGCGGCCAGGCCTCGTGCCCGTCGTACGCAGGCCGATCGGGGGAACAGGCCGATCAATCCCTGCCAGATTTGCCATTTTGGAAAACTTGAGACATAGTTTTCCCAATTGACAAGCGCGCTTTCCGCCTGTCGCGTCGACGGGCGCGACGGAGCGCGGCGTGATCTGCACCGTCCTGCGCCTGGAGGCTCCCCGATGCCGCTGTCCATCCATACCAGCACTTCCGCCCTGGCCAGCCAGCGCCACCTCACCCAGACCGGGCGCCTGCTCGCCGCCACGGTCGAGCGCCTGTCTTCGGGCCTGCGCATCAACCGCGCCAGCGACGACGCCTCGGGCCTGGCGATCGCCGAGCGCATGCTGGCGCAGTTGCGCGGCACCGATGTCGCGGTGCGCAACGCGAACGAGGCCATCTCGATGGCGCAGTTGGCCGAGGCCACGATCGGCTCGATGACCGACACCCTGCAGCGCATGCGCGAGCTGGCCGTCCAGGCCGCCAACGGGAGCCTGACCGCGAGCGACCGCGATCTGCTGCAAGCCGAGTACGCCGACCTGGCGAGCGAGGTCACCCGCGCGGTCGGCGACACCGCCTACCTGGGCACGACCTTGCTGGACGATGCCGAAGCCATGAGCTTCCAGGTCGGCCCGAACCGCGGTGACGCGGTCGAGGTGAACGACACCGACCTCTCCGCGCTGCCCGCCACCCTGGGCACCATCGACGGCGCCGACGCCACCAACGCCGGTGCAGCGCTGGACGCGCTCGATGCCGCGCTGGAGACGGCGGCGGCCCAGCGTTCGCGCTGGGGCGCGGTCGTCAACCGCTTCGACACCATCGTCTCGGGCCTGACGGCGGGTTCGGGCGCGCTCACGGCGGCGCGCGGGCGCATCGTCGACGCCGATTACGCGGCCGAGACGGCGCAGCGCATGCGCCTGCTGATCCAGCAGGACGTCAGCGTGGCCATGCTGGCGCAGGCGAACACGCAGTCGCAGCTCGTGTTGCGGCTGCTGGCGAGTTGAGGGCGCCGCCCCCCAAGGGGGGAACACAGGCCGGGCGCCTGAGCCGCTACCTGACGCCTCACGCCGACTCGATCACCCCGCCGCCCAGGCAGACCTCGCCGTCGTAGAGCACGGCCGACTGCCCGGGCGTGACGGCCCACTGCGGCGTGTCGAAGGCCAGCTCGAAGCCGCTGTCGGCCGCGCTGAAGCGGCAGGCGGCGTCGGCCTGGCGGTAGCGGGTCTTGGCGGCCAGCGCGCCCGGCGCCGGGGGTGCGCCGGCCACCCAGCTCGTGTCGATGGCGCGCAGCCGCAGCGACTGCAGCCACGGGTGCTCATGCCCCTGCACGGCCACGAGGCGGTTGTGCGCCAGGTCCTTGCGCGCCACGTACCAGGGCGCGTGCGCACCGCCGCCGGCCTTCAGCCCGCCGATGCCCAGGCCCTGGCGCTGCCCGAGGGTGTAGAAGCTCAGGCCCACGTGGCGGCCGATCTCGCGCCCGCGCTCGTCGACGATGGGGCCGGGCTCGTGGCTCAGGTAGCGGTTGAGGAACTCGCGGAAGGGCCGCTCGCCGATGAAGCAGATGCCGGTCGAATCCTTCTTGCGCGCGTTGGGCAGGCCGATCTCGGCGGCGATGCGCCGCACCTCGGTCTTGCGCAGCTCACCCACCGGGAACAGCGTGCGCGCGAGCTGGGTCTGGTTCAGCCGGTGCAGGAAATAGCTCTGGTCCTTGGCCGGATCCAGGCCCTTCAGCAGCTCGAAGCGGCCGTCGGCGACCGGGCGAACACGCGCGTAGTGGCCGGTGGCGATGTGCTGCGCCCCCAGGCGCAGGGCGTGGTCGAGGAAGGCCTTGAACTTGATCTCGGCATTGCACAGCACATCCGGGTTGGGCGTGCGCCCGGCGCGGTACTCGCGCAGGAACTCGGCGAATACGCGCTCGCGGTACTCGGCGGCGAAGTTCACGTGCTCGAGCTCGATGCCCACGACGTCCGCCACCGCCGCGGCATCGACGAAGTCGATGTTGGACGAGCAGTATTCGCTGTCGTCGTCGTCCTCCCAGTTCTTCATGAAGAGGCCGACGACCTCGAAGCCCTGCTGCTTGAGCAGCCAGGCGCTCACCGCGGAATCGACACCGCCGGACAGGCCGACGACCACGCGCTTGCCGGCCGTGGCGGCGCGTGGCGGGTCAGCTCCCGGGGTCATGGCTTCCCGGCCTCGGGCGGCGGCGCCTCGGCGGCGTCCGCAGGCGCCGGCGGCAGCGCCTCGGGCGGCGCGGCCCAGCCCAGCGGCGCCGGTGCGATCTCGGGCCCGCTGCCGGGCAGCGGCTTCAGCGGCGACAGCGCGTCGAGCAACTGCCCCGAGTGCGTTCGCAAGGCCTGCGCCGCCGCGGCGTTGCGCTCGGCGGTCAGCGCGGTCTGGCGCGTGGCCTGGTCCAGCGCCAGCAGCGTGCGGTCGATGCGCTCGGCGTCCTCGGCCTGTTCGCGCGCGAGCAGGTCCAGCCCGGCGCCGGAGCGCGCCAGGCGGCCGGCCGCCCCGCCCAGGGACTGCAGCGCCGCGTCAGCCTGTGCCGCCAGCGCCTGCACGCGTTGCGCGGCCGCGGTCTCCTGGCCCGCGGCCCGGGCGCGCAGCTCGCGCGCCGTGTCGGCGCAGCGCTGTGCGAGTTCGCGCGCCTGGCTCGAGAAAGCCGCGCCAGGGCCGTCCGTGGCGCCGGAGCGGGCGGCTTCGAGCCCGGCATTGACGGCCAGCAACCGGGCCTGGAAGGCAACCGCCTCCACCGCCTGCCCCAATGCCGCGAGGCGGTGATCGTCTTGCTGCAGCTCGCGCAGGCCGTCGAAGGCTGCCGCCATGGCCGCGCCGCCGCGCCCGGCCAGACCCTGCAGCTCCTCGGCGAGCGCGCCCGCCTGGCGCGCCTCCTCGGCGCCGCGTCGCAGCGCTGTCCCGAGGGCCTGCACCGTCGCCAGCGCCTGCTGCAGAGCCGCCGCCTGCTGGTCGACGCGCCCGCGCAGTTCGTCCTGCCCGGCGGCCAGTTGCTGCCCGGCGCCGGCCGTGTCGTGCGCCGCATGCCGCACCGCCAGCGCCAGCGCGGCCAGCGCTTCGCGCATGCGGTCGAAGGCATCGACCACGCTGTCGCGCGCGTCGCGGCGGTCCAGCGCGTGGTACAGCTCGCCCTGGCCCAGCCGCTCGGCCGCGGCTTTGAGCTGGCCGGGGTCGGTGCCCAGTTCCCGGCGCAGCCCGCGCACCGCCCACAGGCCCAGCAGCGCGGCCAGCGCGGCCGCGCCCACGAGCGCGGCGGCCAGGACGCGCTGCAGGGTGGCGCGGGTTTCGAGCGCCCCCTGCTCCTGCGCGAGCGCGGCGCGCCGCACCGCCTCGGTGTGGGATTGCAGGGCCTGCACCCAGGCCTGGAGCGCGGCCGGGGTGTCCGTCGCCGGCACCGGCGGCGCGTCGGCCACGGCGTCGGCACCTGCATCCGCGGGTGGCAGCAGCGCCAGCCGGGCGCGCGCGGCTGCCGCATCCAGCGCGGCGCGCTCGGCCTCGGCCTGCGGCGCGGGCGGCAGGGCTTGCAACTGCTCTCGCAAGCCAGCGTAGCGCTGCAGGGTCGGCTCTGCCAGCGCCGCGGGTGTGGCAGATGTGGCAGGGTTGGCGGGGCTGGCGGGGGCAGGTGTGGCGGGCGAAAGAGCCGCCAGCGCCGCGGCCTGCAACTGCAGCGCCAGCTCGAGTTCGCGCGCATCGCGCTGCGCCTGGGCCTGCAGGGCGGCGTCGCCGCGCACGAGCGCGCCCAGCGCCGCGCCACCGGCTGCGGCGATGACGATGACGATGGCGCCGAAAGCGAGTGCCAGGCGGGCGGCGGTGGACAGGCGTGCAGGCATGAGGGAGCGAAGTATCGGCAATTGCCACGCGTTCGCAATCCTGCCGCGGCTTCAATGCGACGGCGCGCGCGCCGCGAGTCGGGTGGTCAGGGCTGGCGCCGGCCGGCGTTGGCAGGGGCGGCGTCTGCGGATCTCAGGCTCTCAACCCGGCTCCGGCACGAGCTGGGTTGCCGGCGCGCGCAGCAGGGCCGACGCGGCGATCAGTTGCACGCGTTGCCCGTCGTGCCAGGTCTCGCCACGCAGCGCCCGCGTGGCAGCTTCGCCCGGGGCCTCGGCGGCGCGCGCGGCGCCGCCAGACAGCACCACCAGGTCGCCGACGGCGTCCACCCGCGCCACGGCCAGACGCGCGCCGTCGCGCAGCAGCAGGTGAACGGGCACGCCGGGCCCCGAGGCCGGCGCGGCGGTGGGTGGCGTCCCGTCGGCCGCGCCCAGCGCCGCCGCGAGGTCGAACACCGGCACGACAGTGCCGCGTGCGGCGACCAGCCCCAGCAGCGGTGGCGCCATGCCCGGCAGCGGCGCGGGCGCGGTGGCCGGCAGCACCTCCAGCACGGCCTCTGCCGCGAGGCCGAAGACCTGGCCGCCCGCGTGGCACAGCAGGACGGGGCGGCCTTCGGCCGGCCCGGAGGCCGCCAGGTGGCGGGGCAGGGGCACCGCGGCGGCGGTCGACGAGAGGGTCATGGGCAGTGAGCGGGGAACCCCACGCCGGCGCGCCGGGCCCCGCAGGCCGTTCAGTGGTTCAGGATCTTGGACAGGAAGTCCTTGGTGCGCTCGTTGCGCGGGTTGGCGAAGAACTCGTGCGCAGTGTTCTCCTCGACGATCTGCCCTTGGTCCATGAAGATCACGCGGTCGGCCACCTGGCGCGCGAAGCCCATCTCGTGCGTGACGCACAGCATGGTCATGCCCTGGCCGGCGAGCTCGATCATGACGTCGAGCACCTCGTTGATCATCTCCGGGTCCAGCGCCGAGGTGGGCTCGTCGAAGAGCATGATCTTGGGCGTCAGGCACAGCGCGCGCGCGATCGCTACCCGCTGCTGCTGACCGCCGGACAGCTGCAGCGGGTACTTCTGCGCCTGCTCGGCGATCTGCACGCGCTGCAACTGCTGCATCGCGCGCTCCTCAGCCTCCTTCTTGGGCATCTTGCCCACCCACATCGGGGCCAGGGTCAGGTTCTCCAGCACCGTCAGGTGGGGGAAGAGGTTGAACTGCTGGAACACCATGCCGACCTGGCGTCGCACCTGCTCCACCGCCTTGACGTCATCACCCAGCAAGATGCCGTTCACGGTGACGCGGCCCTCCTGGTACTCCTCAAGCGCATTGACGCAGCGGATCAGCGTGGATTTGCCCGAGCCCGACGGACCGCAGATGACGATGCGCTCGCCCGGCCGCACGTCCAGGTCGATGTCACGCAGCACGTGGAAGGCGTTGCCGTACCACTTGTTGACCTTCTCGAAGTGGATGATGGATTCCTGGGTCATGCGTGGTTCCAGTCGAATGCGGGGCTCAACGGGTGCGGCTGACGGATAGCTGCTTCTCCACCCACAGGCTGTAGCGCGACATCGCGAAGCAGAAGGCGAAGTAGATGGCCGTGATGAACAGGTACGCCTCGATCTTGAAGGGTCGCCAGTTCACATCCGAGTTCAGCGCCAGTCCGAGCGCACCCGTCAGTTCGTAGAGCGACACGATCGTGACGAGCGAGGTGTCCTTGAAGATGCTGATGAAGTTGTTCATCATGCTCGGCACCACCATGGCCAGCGCCTGGGGCAGTACGATCTTGCGCTGCGTCTGCCAGTAGCTCAGGCCAAGGGTGTCCGCCGCCTCGAGCTGCCCCTTTGGAATCGCCTGCAGGCCACCGCGGACGATTTCAGCCATGTAGGCCGCCGCGAACAGCGTGATCCCCACGAGCACGCGCACCAGCACATCGATGGTCGTGCCCTGCGGCATGAACAAGGGGAACATGAAGCTAGCCATGAACAGCACGCTGATCAGGGGGACACCCCGGATCAGCTCGATGTAGACGATGCAGACCGTGCGGATGGCCGGCAGGTTGCTGCGCCGGCCCAGCGCCACCAGCACCGCCAGCGGGAAAGCGAGGAAGATCGACAACGTGGCGAGCATCACCGTCAAGGGCAGGCCGCCCCACAAGTCTGTACGCACGGGACTGAGGCCGAGCACGCCGCCAAGCATCAAGGCGAAAAAGACCGCCAGCACCCCCACCCACAACAGGGCGAGCCAGGGACGCCAGAACCATCGGATGCAACTCACCACGAGTCCCGCGACCATCACCAAGGTCGCGACCTCAGGTCGCCACTGCTCCTCGAACGGGTAGCGACCGAAGATGATGATGCGCCACTTCTCGGTGATGACACCCCAGCAGGCACCGCTGCCACGTGCGGCTTGGCAGGCGTCAGCGTGGGCGCCGAACACCGCCTGGAACAGGCTCCACTGCAGCACACCGGGCAGCAGGTAGACCCCCAGCGCCAGCAGCAGCACGGTGGTGAGCGAGCTTCGCCAGTCGCCGAACAGGTTGCGGCGCAGCCACATGGACATGCCTGCCGCAGCGGCCGGAGCCGGGCGGGGAGCCACGGGGGTGAAGGTGTCGGCCATGGTTCACCGTTCCTTGATGGCCACGCGCTTGTTGTACCAGTTCATCAGCGCCGAGGTGCTCAGCGACGTGCTCAGGTACACCACCATGATGACGGCGATGCACTCGACGGCCCGCCCGCTCTGGTTCAAGGTGGTGTTGGAGATCGACACCACGTCCGGGTAGCCGATGGCCACCGCGAGCGAGGAATTCTTGGTCAGGTTCAGGTACTGGTTGGTCAGCGGCGGAATGATGACGCGCATGGCCTGCGGCAGGATCACCAGCTTCATCATCTGGCGGCGCGACAGGCCCAGCGCGCTGGCGGCCTCGGTCTGGCCGAGCGAGACCGACTGGATGCCGCCGCGCACGACCTCGGCAACGAAGGCGCCGGTGTACAACACCAGCCCGATCAGCACCGCCAGGAATTCCGGGGTGGCCGACATGCCGCCGTCCACCATGAAGGCCAGCTGCTCGGGCATCGACCACTCGCGCGGAGCGCCTCCGGCTGCACAGCCGACGACCGCGCCGCCCAACACCATCGCCAGGGGCACGGCCCAGCGGTTGCGGTCCTGCCCAGTCCGTTCGAACTCCCGCTGCAGCCCCGCGCGATAGCGCGCAGCCACCAGGATGCCGACGATCGCCCCGAGCAGCATCCAGGCATGCCCGGCCGCCCACACCGGTGCTGGAAGCGAGAGGCCTCCCTTACTGAGGAAGAACATGCCGCCGAGCTTCCACGCGCTCTGCGTCGGCGGCAGCACGTCCACGAACAGCAGGTACCACATCAGCAACTGCAGCAGGATGGGGACGTTGCGGAAAACCTCGACGTACGCGTAGCACAGCCCGCGCACCAGGGCATTGCGTGAGAAGCGCCCGACGCCGACCAGCACGCCCAGGATCGTCGTCAGCACGATGCCGATGACCGCCACGCGCAGCGTGTTCAGGACGCCCACCCACAGCGCCTTGCCATAGGACTCGCTGGGGTCGTACGCGACGAAAGTTGTCTCGCCGATGTCGAAGCCAGCCGCGCTCCCGAGGAAGTCGAACCCGCTCTGGATGCCGCGGGTGCGCATGTTCTCCTGGGTGTTGTGGGCCAGGAACCACACCCCTGCGATGACCACGCCCAGTGCCAGCAGCTGGTAGACCCAGCCGCGTACCACCCGGCTGCGCCAGGACCATTCGATCGGCTTTTTCGAGGGAGCTCGCGCGCTCACGCCCATCTCCGCAACAGCAGGAATTCAATGTGATCAAGAACACACCGTCAACCGGCCCAAAACACGACGCGGCCGCCTTCAAGCAAAGGCGGCCGCGCCGGGTTCCCTGACAGGTGATCAGCGTGCCGGCGGGGCATACATCAGCCCGCCTTGAGACCACAGATTGTTGGTGCCACGCGGCAGACCGATGGCGGTCTTCGGACCGACATGGCGCTCGAACTGCTCGCCGTAGTTGCCTGAAGCCTTGATCGCGCGGTAGGCCCACTCCTTGTCCAGGCCCAGTACCTTGCCGGTGTCCTCGGTGCCCGAGCCCAGGATGCGCATCACCGACGGGTTCTTGCTGTCCTTCTTCATCTGGTCAATGTTGGCCTGGGTGATGCCGAGCTCCTCGGCCTCGATCATCACGTTCAGCACCCACTTCGCGATCGCGAACAGCTCGTCATCGCCGCGACGAACCGACGGACCCAGGGGCTCCTTGCTGATCAGCTCGGGCAGGATCACGTGGTCGGCCGGGTTCTTGGCTTCCTTCGCGCGGACGGAGGCCAGGCCCGACGCGTCGGTCGTGTAGGCCTGGCAGCGGCCCGAGAAGTAGGCCTCGGTGGCGGCTTCAACCTTCTCGAAGACGACCGGGCGAATCTGCATGTTGTTGGCGCGAGTGAAGTCGGTGAGGTTGAGCTCGGTGGTGGTGCCGGACTGCACGCACACCGTTGCGCCCCTCAAGGCGCGGGCGCTCGTGACATTCAGTGACTTCGGCACCATGAAGCCTTGACCGTCATAGAAGTTCACCCCGACGAAGTGCAGGCCCAGCGAGGCATCGCGGGTCAACGTCCAGGTCGTGTTGCGGGACAGGACGTCGATCTCGCCCGACTGCAGGGCGGTGAAGCGCTGCTGCGCGGTCAGCGGCACATAACGCACCTTGTTGGCATCGCCGGTGATGGCAGCCGCCAGGGCGCGGCAGTAATCAACATCCATACCTGTCCAGCGTCCCTGGCTGTCAGCGGCGGAGAACCCGGCCAGACCGGTGTTGACTCCGCAGACCAGCTGGCCGCGCTGCTTGATCGTGTCGAGGTTCTTGCCGGCATGAGCCGGGGCGGCGGCGAGTGTGCCCACCACGATGGCGGCACCCAGCGCCAGACGGGAAAGGGATTTCAGCATGGTCGAGAGCTCCAGAATGGGGAGGGAACCAAAGGACTGCACCTCGGGGGTGCACACGAAAGACAACGACGGTAACGCACAAATGCCCAGGCATCAATCGTACCTACCCTAGGCCCCACGGGGCACCTGGATTGGCGGCCGCGCGCGGCTGCGGGCGGTGGCCGTCGACGCGCGGACTCAGGCTCTCAGGTCTTGACGTCCGGGCGCCCGATGCTCGCGTCGGCCAGCACCGCGTCCAGCGGCAGGCGGCGGCCGGCGAGGTGGTCCTCGAGGCAGCGCAGCACCAGCGGGCTGCGGTGACGTGCCGCGCTGGCGCGCACCTCGGCGGGCGTCATCCACAGCGTGCGCACGATGCCCTCGTCGAGCTGGCGGTCGAGCAGCGCCTCGCCGCAGGTGCCGGCGTAGGCGAAGCGCACATAGGTCACGTCCTCCCCGGTGGCCGGACGCCGGAAGCGCGAGAGGTAGACGCCGAGCAGGTGCTGCGGCTCGAACACGCGCGCCGTCTCCTCCAGCGCCTCGCGGCACACCGCCTGCAGCGGGCTCTCGCCCTGCTCGAGGTGCCCGGCCGGGTTGTTCAGGCGCAGGCCCTCGGGGGTGTGCTCCTCGACGAGCAGGAAGCGGCCGTCGCGCTCGATGACCGCGGCGACGGTGACGCTGGGGGACCAGCGGGGGGAACTCATGGTGCCATGCTACTGCGGGCGCATCGTGGCAAGCGCGTCGTGCTCCTGCCCCCTCCTGCGCGACGCACTCGCTCCCAAGTCACAGCGCGCCCGTCGGCCGGCGTCCGTGCGTAGACTGGAAGGTTGCGTGCAAGCAATCGGGAGAAATCCTCATGTTGATCGGTGTTCCGAAGGAGTTGGCGGCGGGCGAGAAGCGGGTCGCGACCGTGCCCGACGTGGTCGAGAAGCTCGTCAAGCTCGGTTTCTCGGTCGCGGTGGAGAGCGGCGCGGGCGACGCGGCGAACTTCGCCGACGACACCTACCGCGCTGCCGGCGCCCAGGTGCTGCCCTCGGCGGCCGAGCTCTGGGGCACGGCCGACATCGTCTTCAAGGTGCGCCCGCCCGCGCCCGAAGAGGTGGCGCAGTTGCGCGAGGGCGCCACGCTGATCGGCTTCGTCTGGCCGGCGCAGAACCCCGGGCTCATGGAGCAGTTGCAGGCGCGCAAGGCGACCGTCCTGGCCATCGACTGCCTGCCGCGCCAGCTCAGCCGGGCGCAGAAGATGGACGCGCTGACGTCCATGGCCGGCATCAGCGGCTACCGCGCCGTGATCGAGGCCGCCAACGCCTTCGGCCGCTTCTTCAACGGCCAGATCACGGCCGCCGGCAAGGTGCCGCCGGCCAAGGTCTTCATCGCCGGCGCCGGCGTGGCGGGCCTGGCGGCCATCGGCACCGCGGCCAACCTGGGCGCCATCGTGCGCGCCAACGACACCCGCGCCGAGGTTGCCGACCAGGTGAAGTCGCTGGGCGGTGAGTTCGTCAAGGTCGACTACGAGGAAGAAGGCTCGGGCGGCGGCGGCTACGCCAAGGTCATGAGCGAGGGCTTCCAGGCCGCGCAGCGCGCGATGTACGCGCAGCAGGCGCGCGAGGTCGACATCATCATCACCACCGCGCTGATCCCGGGCAAGCCCGCGCCGCGGCTCATCACCGCCGAGATGGTGCAGAGCATGCGCCCGGGCAGCGTCATTGTCGACATGGCGGCCGAGCAGGGCGGCAATTGCGAGCTCACCGTGCCGGGGCAGGCGGTCGTGCGCCACGGCGTGACCATCGTCGGCTACACCGACCTGGCCAGCCGCCTGGCCAAGCAGGCCTCGACGCTGTACGCCACCAACCTGCTGCGCCTGACCGAGGAGCTGTGCAAGACCAAGGACGGGCAGATCAACGTCAATTTCGAGGACGACGCCATCCGCGGCCTCACGGTCGTCAAGGACGGCGCCGTCACCTGGCCGGCGCCGCCGCCCAAACTCCCGCCGGCACCGGCGGCCAAGCCCGCCGCCGCGGCCGCGCCCAAGGCCCCGGCCCACGGCCATGGCCCCGGCGAGCCGATGTCGGCGAAGTCGCTGGCCATCGTCTTCGCGGTGGGCGCGGCGCTGTTCTGGCTGGTGGGCGCCTACGCCCCGGCCAGCTTCCTGTCCCACTTCACCGTCTTCGTGCTCGCCTGCTTCGTCGGCTACATGGTGGTGTGGAACGTGACGCCCTCGCTGCACACGCCGCTGATGAGCGTGACCAACGCCATCTCGTCGATCATTGCCATCGGCGCGCTGGTGCAGATCGCGCCGCCGCTGGACGCCGCTGGCGCGGCCAACCGGCCCAACACCTTGATCCTGGCGATGGCGGTGATCGCACTGGTGCTCACCGCCATCAACATGTTCGGCGGCTTCGCGGTCACGCGCCGCATGCTGGCCATGTTCAGAAAATGACGCCCCCGAGCTCGCTCGCGCTCGCTATCCCCCCAGGGGGCCGTCCGCCAGCGGCCCGGCAGAGCCGGTTCCGCGGCGGGAAGCTTGGATTCTTTGCGCGCTTCGTGCGTCGCCGTCCGCGCCATGCGCGGTGGAGCCATTGACATGACCGACAGCCTCGCCACCGTCGCCTACATCGGCGCGACCATCCTCTTCATCCTCAGCCTGGGCGGCCTCTCCAACCCCGAGACAGCTCGCCGCGGCAACCTCTTCGGCATGCTGGGCATGACGATCGCCGTGCTCGCCACCATCCTCGGCCCGCGCGTCGCGGCGCTGGGCATCCCGTACATCGTCGGCGCCCTGGTCGTGGGCGGCGCGATCGGCCTGTACGCGGCCAAGAAGGTGCAGATGACGCAGATGCCCGAGCTGGTGGCATTGATGCACAGCCTGGTGGGCCTGGCGGCCTGCCTGGTGGGCTTCGCCAGCTACGTGGACACCTCGGTCGTCTACAAGGGCGCCGAGAAGACCATCCACCTCGTCGAGATCTATGTCGGCATCCTGATCGGCGCGGTCACGTTCTCGGGTTCCATCGTCGCCTTCGGCAAGCTGTCCGGCAAGATCGGCGGCAAGCCGCTGCTGCTGCCGGCGCGCCACGCCCTGAACCTGGTGGCGCTGCTCGTCGTGCTCTGGTACGGCCGCGAGTTCGTCGTCGCGCCGGACGTCGCCTCGGGCATGACCCCGGTGATCGTGATGACCGTGATCGCCCTGCTGTTCGGCATCCACATGGTCATGGCCATCGGCGGAGCCGACATGCCGGTGGTGGTGTCGATGCTCAACAGCTACTCGGGCTGGGCCGCGGCGGCCACCGGCTTCATGCTCAGCAACGACCTGCTGATCGTGACCGGCGCGCTGGTGGGCAGCTCGGGCGCGATCCTGAGCTACATCATGTGCCGGGCGATGAACCGCAACTTCATCAGCGTCATCGCCGGCGGCTTCGGCGGCGGGGCCCCGGCGCCCAAGGCCGCCGGCGGCGCGGCCGAGCCCCAGGGCGAGGTCCAGCCCGTCAGCGCCGCCGAGACGGCCGAACTGCTGCGCGAGGCCAAGAGCGTGATCATCGTGCCCGGCTACGGCATGGCCGTGGCGCAGGCCCAGCACACGGTCTACGAGATCAC